>Ga0136655_1000369_pt1 | contig 20233 bp, 22 predicted proteins | sample CPBDNA_2_FD_94863 | JGI IMG/M metagenome (GOLD analysis project Ga0136655, IMG submission 94863) | Freshwater to marine salinity gradient microbial communities from Chesapeake Bay, USA - CPBay_Spr_15_0.8_DNA (version 2) | ecosystem: Environmental > Aquatic > Marine > Coastal | place: USA... | reverse complement strand
GGTTGTTGACGGAGTTCCACCGTCAGATAACGAATAAATTTTAACTACATCACTGTCCGTCTTTTGAATTGTATATTTGTCAGAAGTATGTTTTTTAGACCATATTTGAAATATACAATTTACTTTCACTTCTTTTTTGCTTGGTTCATAGAAACTCGTATCTAATTTTTCAGAATGAACCAAATTAAACCCTTCTACCCTCTTTCTTGGGACTCCTTTCCCATCGCTTTCAAACAATTGGGGTAAGATAAAACATACATAATCAGCAAACGAGGCGGAATGATTTATAAACTTTAATGCCAATTGTCCCCTTAAACCGAATGGAGGATTACCAAATACAATATATTTTTGATTATTATCAGAAGGAAGCCATGAAAGATAATCTTGTGTGTCAATGTTCTCAACTTTAGGTTCTATATCCATTGATAATGTTCTATCTTTCGGAAGAACCTCTAAGAAACTACCCTCACCTGCCGATGGTTCAATATATGTATATTCTGTATCTGTTTCGCCCACTTTTGTTAAGAATTCTTGAAATATGCCGAAACATTTATGAGCGGTTTCTGTTGGAGTATAAAATTGGTCCTTGTCTTTATAAGAATATTTTGTATAATCGATAGGAATATTATTCAATTTAAATAAATCAAATTGGTAAGATGAGGGAACCGAATTTAACTCCTTCCAACGTTTCACCGTTCCTGCTGCTACATTTACGTATTTGGCAATATCATTGTAACTCTTTGTTTCTAATGTAGTATTTAATACGGTCATTATATGTTCTGGTGTAGTAGGCTCTGTCTCACGGATTATTGCTTCGGTAGTAGACACTGGTTGAAATGTATTTTCAATAGGACGTATGTTATTAATCCTTTCTTCAACCGCCTTTTCCACCATTTCTGTCATTTTCTCCATTGTATTTTCGCATGGATTTTTCCTTTTTTTATGAGTTTCAAAATGCGACTTTTGTTTGAAGTCTTTTCCGCAACGAGGACAATTATATTTACCCATTTTAGTTATATACATATATAATACCAACTGTGTTTAAATCAATTTTACAATGTAACAAAAATCAATTAAAAATAATTCCGTAATCGTATTATCATGTCATTCTATTCAATAGCAAGGGGTAAAGAAGTCGGTATATTTTCTACCTGGAATGAATGCAAACCCCATATAACCGGTTTTAAAGGAGCGGTTTATAAAAAATTTAATACAAAGGAAACTGCGGAGCAGTTTCTTATTGAGAACAAACAACCTACCATGTGTGAAACTGAAACCATACCAACTAAAACATCAATAATTGATATTCATGATGATGATTTTACTCCAGACTATTACGTATATACAGATGGTGCGTGTTCTAAAAATGGTTCGTCTCAAGCTAACGCTGGATTAGGCATTTTTTTCCGTGATAATGACCCACGTAATACATCAAAACGAGTTCAAGGAAAACAAACCAATAATACTGCTGAGCTTGGTGCTATTATTGAAACATATAATTTAATAAAAGACGACATTTTATATGGCAAAGAAATATCAATTGTATCCGACTCAAATTATGCTATACGATGTGTTACCAGTTACGGACAAAAATGTGAAAAGAAAGAATGGAAAGACGATATACCTAACAAAGAAATGGTTAAGATAGCATATGATTTATATAAAAATATACCAAACGTACGATTTCTTCATGTAATGGCTCATACAACAAATACTGATATACATTCATATGGAAATGAAAACGCCGACCGACTTGCGAATGAAGCAATCGGGCACATGGAATGCCCGTATAGCAGTAAACCCAAAAAGGTTTTTTTACAAATTCCGTATGAGCGAAAAGATGAAGCAAAACAATTTGGATGTAAATGGGATTTCAAGAAGAAAAAATGGTATTTTGATGATAATAATCCCAAAAAAATAGAAATATTGTCCTTGTTCTCAACAATATGATATTGATTGATAGAAATATAAACAATTTAACTTATGTAACTACATATATGTCTTTTCGTATAAATTTATTAGTAACTGGTGGTTGCGGGTTTATTGGCTCTAATTTTATAAATCACATAGCAAAAACTAATAAATATAATATAATTAACGTTGATGCTATGTATTACTGTGCTAATGAAAAAAATGTTGATGAATACATAAGAAACAGTGAATATTATACATTTGTGAAGGGAAATATATGTTCGGACGATTTAATGACACATATTTTGAGTTCACACAATATAGAACAAGTAATCCATTTTGCAGCACAATCACACGTTCAAAATTCATTTGATGATTCGCTTCAATTTACACGAGACAATATATTAGGTACACACGTACTATTAGAATGCTGTAGGAAATACGGTAAACTAACCAAATTTATCCACGTTTCAACCGATGAAGTATATGGTGAATCTATGAATAATATCAATGAATTACATAAAACAGAACATTCTATATTATGTCCTACAAATCCATATGCTGCTACCAAAGCATCTGCTGAATTAATAGCCCAATCTTACAACCATTCTTATAAAATGCCGATTGTTATCACACGCGGTAACAATGTATATGGACCAAATCAATATCCGGAAAAGTTAATTCCACGATTTATACAATTACTCCAAAATGATAAAAAAGTGACTATACAAGGCAATGGAAGTGCCGTGCGTGCTTTCTTGCATACTGAAGATACTGTTAGAGCGTTTGAAACTATATTAGAAAAGGGCGTCATAGGAGAAATATACAATATTGGTTGTGACGATGAAATGGAATACAGTGTATTAGACGTTGCTAAGATGCTAATCAAAAAAATAAAAGACACCAATGATTACGATGAATGGATAACTTACATTGAAGACCGTCCGTTTAACGACCAACGTTATTATATAAGCAATCAAAAAGTAAAACAATTAGGATGGAATATTCATATGACATTTGAAGAAGGTATTAGTCAACTATGTTCTCAACAGATATAAAAAATTGTGTGTATATTATTACAATCATGTCAAGACCAGATTGGGATACGTATTTTAAAGAGATAGTCCAAGTTACTTCAAAACGTTCTCCATGTGACCGATTAAAAGTAGGATGTTTATTAGTAAAAGACAATCGTATTATAAGTCAAGGATATAATGGGTTTTTACCTGGGTGTATTCACCAAAGCATTGTTCGTGACGACCACGAACAATCAACTCTTCATGCCGAGCAAAACGCATTATGTGATTGTGCTAAGCGGGGGGTTTCATGTAACGAGAGTATAGCATACATCACACATTATCCGTGTCTTATTTGCTGTAGATTATTAATAGCATCTGGAATTAGCGAGATACGATACATTAATAATTACCGAAATGACGAGTTAGTTCCCTATTTTTTGGGACAAAAAAACATACAAATTATACAAATTTAATTTCAGCGCGAATATGTGTGATACTGAAATAAAACGGTATCTATTTTAGACAATACTTTATGGCTGGACTGTATGAGACTAAATCCGTATTTTTTCGTTAACTCATATAACGTACATGGGAAATATGTATCTCCATCTACTTCTTTATCAACTACAGTAATATGTAACTTACTACATTTATCTAAAAAATGACGATATATATCACTTCCGCCTATAATAAACACTTGTTCTCCCCATTTTTTGGTTTGATTCTTGATAATATTTGACATATTTTCCATATTTGTAAATACAAGGTTCTCATGTTTACTTACATATTTATCCGGATTTGATGTTAAAACAACATTATATCGATTTTTTAATGGTTTTATGGGTAGGGATTCATACGTTTTACGTCCCATTACTACAATATGATTGGTAGTTATTTGTTGAAACATTTTTAAATCCTCCTTTACTCTCCAAGGTATTGTATTATCCTTTCCAATTACCATTCGTTCATTACACGCAACCACTATTTCGTACATATAGAACCTTGTATTCTATATGTATTGATATTTTTATGTCAATGTTCTCAATATTACTTTGAAAATTTGTTAAGTGAATTTATTTCTTTGTGTTTACTTTCTTATTCTTCTTGTTTTTACGGGAACGTTTTGATTTTTTCTGTTTTTTACGACGAGTTTTCTTCTTTTTACCACCTTTTTTGTCACATTGTTTCAATAATAATTGGTTCTCAATATAACTTAATTTACCAATCTGAATAGACACTTCTGCTTGACAATGGTCCGCACTAACAACTGCTTGTCCGCTTTCGTCATCTCCCATTGCTAACCGAGTAGGTAATGACGCAATCGGAATCGTTTTTTTATCATTATTCGTTTCTATAACAAATATTTGATGTTTTCCATTAACAACCGCATCTAATTCGTTTAATGGTACTGTTAATCCGTTTATAGCTAAAATACGCATGTTTAACATAGGACCACTGACAATATTCTTTTCATGTGGTACAAACGCTTCGGATAATTCTTTACATTCATACACAATCTTTGTTTCATCCAATGTTTTAGTTGTGATAAGTGTTCTAATATTTTGTTTATCAAGCAATCCAACTTGTTGGTTGTAAATAAAAATGACATTGTCAGGTGTTTCTGTAATATAATCGCAAAAACTAATATCTTCCATCGTAAACGCATTATAACCAGATAATCCAACCTTCTCAAATGGTTTTGTTTCGTTCATATTTAATGTTATTTCGGGACGTTCAAGATATTTTTGTTTTTTTTCGTTTCGTTCACCCAGTAATCGTTCGTTGCGTTCTTCTTCCGTTTCTAACTCGGATAAACTCATACGACCCCGTGACTGATTTTCATCATTTGATTGATAATTGTTCGCACGATATGAATCCATTAAGTTTAATAATAAATTATTGTTATTACCGCGCGGTGGTGAATAAGGTGGTGTTTGAGGACCTACTGATATGTCAAAAGAATCATCATTCTCACTCATACCACTTATATTATTCTCATCAGAAGGGTCTGCTTCAATATCACTAATCTGACTTTCATCAACATCTGAATTCTCAGATGTTTGTGGTAAGTCAGTCGTGGTACGGAATACATTATCCGGTGTTTGAGGTAAGTCAGTTGTGGTACGGAATACATTATCCGTTGTTTGTTGGTCGTATAAAGTACCCGTAAAATCAGTTTCAGTTGTATTTGAACCATTAATATTTGTACCATCCAAGTTCGCCCCAATAAATTTTGTTTTTGTTAAATTTGCGTTTCGAATAGTGGCATCTTGGAGGTCAACGTAACTTAAATTCGCATTTTCTAAGTTTGCTCCATCTAAATTCGCATTTTCTAAAGTAGCTCCAGTTAAATCGGCACCTTTTAAGTCAACATTTTGAAGGTCTGTTCCATCAAAATTAATTCTGGGTATTACTATATTATCTCCATTAACACCACTTTTTAATAATAGTTCTATAATTTGAGTACGAATATTATATAATTCTAATTTTGTTTCGTCATCCCCCGTAAATTCAGTCGGATTTAAGTCATTGTATCTGGTTACGGCTATCTCTAAAGGTGTATTTCCACTACTATTTTCAAAACTAAGGTCTGTGATATTTACAATATTTTCTTTAATATAAGGTAAATCATCTTCCTCTATTGCTTTTAAAAACTTTGTATTTAAATTACCACCTATTTGAGATTTACTTCTTCTACTTCTTCTCTTTTTACCCTTATTAGATTGTTGAAGCTTCTTTGTTTTTGGCATCTGTCAGTTATAATATATACATAAAAAAAGACGTTATTATTGGTATCTTTTTTATTTATGTTTTTCAAATGTGTTATTTATGTTAGTCAGTTTTTAACGGCAATATACGTCCGATTAACCAGATACCTATAATCGTCCACATAGCTATAATGCTATTTCCACCGTGATAAATCGCCCATCGTAGCCCATAACAATGAGGGGCTGGTACTAAAAATGGAGACATAATAATACCTACAATTGTAGCTGGAACACACCAATATACATACATATGCGATGCTACATAATGCATGACTACCCATAATAAATATATGCCGAAATTCGTAATACAGAAATTGAATATAATTTTTACTGCATCTGTATTTATATATTGATTCCAATTTTCAAGTTTTTCATAGTAATTCATGATTAACAATGGTCTTTACAAATAAATCATTGCTAATTGTTTTATCAATTTTATTCCATTTTCATTTGCTTATTTATAGTCACTTCTTTCATGACATTTTTCATTATTTTGTTTTCAAATACCCTATTTTCCTCTGTTCCATATCCACCTAACGCCGCTGCCGAGTATTTAAAGAACTTTTCACAGTTTTCCGAACCGAGAATATCCACATTGGGGGTTTCAGCATACCATTTTGGACGCATTCGTTCATTTTTATAGGCTACTCCCTTAATTGCCTTCCTGAACTTCTCCTGGTTGGTGTCTTTTTCCCACTTTTCAGCGTCTTTTACATAAACTGTCTCTCGTTTTAGGTCCGTACAATGAATAGGTCGGTCATGAATATCCATATCACCGATTCGTTGAATCAATACTTGTGATAATCCATCAACAAATCCGATTTCTCCGGTTTCGATGAACTCTTCCATGGAGATTTCCATGTTTTTTACGAAATCTTTTAACGTCATCGCATCTTTACATTGTTCGTTCAGGAAAACATTTAAATTGAACTTATTATGACTGTTTGTATTTGTAGTATTGGTATTATGGTGGTTATGTCCGCCCATATTTCCAGCCATTTCCATCATCTTTGTGTTTTGTTCTACCAACAATTGCTTGAATTCACGGTTTTCATTGACTAATAACATTATTGTGTTTGATAACATATCGTATTTGTCGTCATTTGTACTGGATGTATTAGCAGATTTTTCTATCGTACAGTTCTTTTTGTGTTTACATAAGCTTGACAAGTGTTTATATTCTTTGCCACAATGACAACTATATATTTGCGTACTATCTGTACCCAACTCGTTAGGGGCGGTTAGCTTTTTATGACGTGCTGTTTGTAAGTGACGGTCATAATGACTTTTTCTACACGCTGAATAATCACATATATCGCACGAATATTTATGTGTACTATTTGTCCTAAATTCATTAGCCATTTTTTAGTATATAATACTAATAGATAAGTACTTTAAACTATTTACGAATAATATACTTTATTTTTTATGGTAACAACTTTTTACTATAAAAAATGAAAATAACAGCATTATGGTCTAAAATTCGATTTTCAACAATACTGAAAATAATTCTATCTCGATAAAGTTGATTTTGGACATTTATTTTATGTCCATTTTCAAAATTCTCAGCCAATTCTTTTTCGCACTTATTTCACTTGTTTTACTTATTTAACGTAAAATTATTTAAATTATATAAATTACTTAATCAATAAAGTTTTACATACTTCCATCAGTTTTTCATTTATATTATATCTTCAAGGGTGTAATATTCTTATAAATGGTATTCATTTTCAAACATTGGCACCGATGTCTTTCAGATAATTCATATTTCGGTTGAAACCGTTAGGACAATAATATTTTTTTTCACTTTTATTTTGTATTTTTCTTGTTTTTGATAAAGAGCCGCCTCTAATATTTGAGAGTTGTATTTCCCAATCAAAGTTTGAAAATACTCCCTTCAAATAATAGTTCATAAACTCTTTTATCCATGGTCTTAAAAGACGGCATCTGTCTTGTTTTGGGATTAAATGAAAGAACTCCGAATAAGTGTTAGAGTTTGTGTAAAAGTTTTCAAGTTCCACACGAATATTCATTGGGACTTTTGTAATTTTAAGAAAATCAATATATTCTGTTGGTTTTTCAGTTATATCATTTAACATTTTATTAACACGAACGCGGTAAGCATTTTGTTTTGTAGTATCTTCTTGAACCGCACGAAAATATTTTTCATACCAAGATTCACCATTGTATGCGATTGATAAATAGTATAATGGCATTGGAACTAAATTGGTTCCTTTTTTGATTGGTCTTGACCGATTTTTTTCCAGGTCTTCGTCAGTAGCGCATTCAATTGAAGACATATCATCAAATCTAATTTTTTTCAGTTCTGGATGCAAACTTTTAATATGCGTTAAAAGTGTTTTTATCATAATAATAGAACCTTCGCCTCTACCAAGTGGCTCATAAAGAGAGCATTCTTCGTCATACATTGCGTGTGGAATAGAAGCCGACACTGCCACATTGTTATCAAATTGAACCGAAATATTAACACAATCGCGGATATTTCCACCGATTTTATAATTAATTCCTGTTATAACACCATTCCATGTTTCAATATTATTAGTTATAAAAAATGTATATTTGCCCTTTTTTACTTCCATTTGTATATTATATACAAATAGAAAGTTAGTTTTATCTTCAAACATTATCAAATAACATTAGTCCAATTCTTTTTTGTCTATGTAATATAAATGAGTAATCCTACATATTATTCCGCAATATACATTATTAATCGCTCGAAAAAAAACGCATCCAGGCTGTGTTTACCCGGGTATGTATGCGATTTGTTACCTGAACGAATCAATTTGAATGAATTGGCTGATTTAGTAGCAAATATGCAGAAAATATGTTTTAAAGATGAGAACGAAAATAATGAAAACAGCGAACGTTTGTATGATTTGTTTACTTCAACCAAAGAAAAAACAGTAGCAGTAGCTTTAACAATGGGATATGAAGAAGGTGTTATTGATTATACTGAGTTTGTAGATGGAGGGTCTGCTACTATTCAGATGAGTTCTCAGGGTGTGTTGGCAAATCAACAACCATGGTTAAATGAAGTATGCCGTTCAAAGCGAATTTTAGAAAAAACAATAAGTCCAGTTAGCCAAACAATGAACTTAATTGATAAATATATCACAAATACATTGATGAACCAACACAAAAAAGTAAATGGATTGTATTTGTATGTGGAAAAGTTACCAGAACATGGTGACCCCTTGTTTTTACTTGATTATTACAAGAAATATGGGTTTAAAGAATTTCTGTTAGGTAACAAAATAGTTGAAGAATACTATTATATGAAGAAAACGTATGTAGGAAAATCACCATCTTTACGCAAAACGAATACAAAAAGTAAATCCCCCAGTAAAACACGAAAATTAAAATCTACTGTAAATGCTTACAGTATGTAAATAATAATATTTATACTTATATATATAAAATTAATGAATTTGAATTATCAAATTGATTATGATAATGAAGATTTACAATGGTGGAATTATGATTTAAACCGCGAAGATATACTTCATGACGCAGATACTATCAAACTATTGAATCAAAATAAATTATTTCAACAATGTTTAAGTGAAATATTAACCGAAGAACTTGCTGCTGAAGAAGTACAAATGGACGAATACGCAGACGCAACATATTTTAATCCTATAAAAATACCAAAAGCGTCAAGAGTAAAGCCCATTCAATTACATTCAGTCAATTATACTATACATGATACATATTCTGGTAAAAAAATAGGTATTTCTGATAAAATTACACCGTCTTATTATTTTGACCCTGCGTCCAGAAGTTATACAAAACCAGAAGTAGCAAGAAATTTGAATACATTTTTAACTACAAATGGATTATTGAATACTCCAGTTGATTTGACAAAATACGGTTTTACAGATACAACTATTACAATGAATTACAAAAAAATTCAAAAATGGAATTATTTGGTTCTTAATGTAAAGACGCCAGATGATAATTTTAATATTAAGATTACCCCTAATAAAGGTGAATATGAACCCGAAGAGTCACAATTTCCATACTTAGAGGGAAATGAAGCTAAAGCAAAATTTTTTATAGCAAATGCGACAAAATTTGAAGACCGCAAATTTGTAACACATGGAAAGCGTTTTATTTTATGTAAATTATTGGGCGATTTAATGCATGCGGTTTTTGCGAGTAGTGGTGATTGCGTGTTTACAAATGATAGTTATTTACGTGATAGATGCATTAAAAATAAAGTAGATGTCATACATAGAGAAATTTGTAAAAAAGGTATGATTGACTGTAAAGATGAATTTCATATGGCTAAGCAAAAAGGAGGTGTTGGTAAGAATGTTAAGGGTAAAAAAACCGTAATAAAATCAGCAAAAAAGGAATTAAAAACAAAACCTAAAAAATTCAATCAAACCTCTATTTACTATTATTATCCTACAACTTTTCAATCAGCAGGTGCGGGAAGTAAGAAACAAATAGGTGGTAGTAAACAGAATACATTTGAAAATGAATCCAATAAACAAAATTTATTAAATCTCATTGATAATTATCTTACCAAATTAAATAATTTTGGTGGTATTTTAACGTTTAATATGTATGGTAATAATGTCGCTTGTTCTGACAATGTAAAAAGCTATATTCAAAATTTGTATACCTATTTATCTGGAGATTGCAAAAAAGCAATTATGAGTATAAATACGTCTATGGAAATAGATGAATTTAACAAAGAACTTACAAAGTGGTTTCCCCAAGATATATTGTATTCATCTGAAGATATGGGAACAGAAATACGTCCAATTACATCACAATATTTTTCACCAACCTCTGTTAAAGTCATATTTCCTTATAATGAAAATATCCCCAATGAAATAAACTATTTTACAGCTGAAAAAATATCATTTGACCGGTTTGTTACATCTGAGTTAGAACCATCAACGATGTCTTCTTATACATTAAACGATTTATTGACTTATTTCGAACAAAAGTTGATTAATATAGAACAGCCTGATACAGGAGATATATATTTACTTGGTTCAGACGAAATAGAGGAGGGTCTTGATTTAATAAGAAAAATAAAAAACAAGCCTGAATTGCAAAATAATGAAGATTTCTTGATATTAATGAATCATCTTATAGATTCATCATTCACTACAGAAGATGATTTATTGAAAGCATATTTGATGGTTATTTGTGGAAATAATGAAATAAAAGCCTATACAATGTATACTACTTTATTACCCTTGACTTATTTTAATGGTTTCAATATATATGATTATCAAATTTTATCTGAATTTGTAGAAACTCTTGGAGAGAATGAGTCTTTACCTGGTGGATATGATGTGTTCATGAGGCTTGTTATTGGTAGTGAGGAACCAGAAACAGTTTTTCCCACTATGAAAACTGGAATGGACGTTACTGAAATGGAGAAAATAGCTCAACCACCCATTCAACAACCAATAATGGTTGGCTATGGTAAAACACAAAAACGTTCTCGTAAAAAGGGAAAGAATATAAAAACATCCAAATCAAAATCAAATAATGGAAGAAAAACTAAAAAAAACAAGACTACCCGTCGTAACAAGAAATAATATAATATAACATAATATTGTAGTGTATAATATCATATACAATATTATATCTTCATTTGCTTATTTCCACCTATACACCTATAAAAAAGACATATGTCTTTCAAATTATTTAACTAAGTTACATTTCAATTTCGCTAACAATATTATGTTTACTCAATCTGTTTTTCATCTTGTTAATCCTCCGCAATGCTGCCTTTCTGGCATCAGAACATTGTTTCGTTCCAATCTTATCCAAATTAGTAATCAGAAAGTCCAGGCATTCATTCAACCGACTCAAGAATTCCAGAATATATAATTTCTCATCTGCGGTAATCTTACGCTTTTGGAAAACATAACGAATCGGATACTCTGTAATAGTACGATTGTTATAAAATACCTCGGTAATCGCTACATTGTTAATCATATGTTGATTTCCTGGATAAGAATTAGATACCATTGTGTCGAGATGACCGCGTAGATGGTCTAAATCATCCTCAAAATTAACGTATTTACAGTGTTTAGACGAATAACCGAAAGGTCTTTGCAATATATCTTCGCAATAGAAAGACCAACGTCTCAAATTGTATATTTCACATCCAAGATTCAACCAGAATCTGTCAATACCAGCAGTATCAGGAGCCATATACGGAGTATGAAAGCTTGATACCGTATCGAGAATATCTTGGACGGCTGTATCATCTTCCCTCAATTTGGAGGGTGGTACGTACTGCATATTATGATGTGGTTTATTCTATTCGAATATTAAGGTTGTTACAAAATATATAACATAAAGTTTTTCAATTTTTTTATCGAGTAGTGCTTAACGTTCTCGTGTTTACATCGTAACAATATTATTCAATCTTCATTTGCTTATCAATAGTAACTTCTTTAAGAACATTTTTCATTATTTTGTCTTCAAATGCCCTATTTTCCTCTGTTCCATAGCCACCTAACGCCGCAGCTGAATATTTGAAGAATTTTTCACAGTTTTCCGAACCAAGAATGTCTACATTGGGGGCTTCTGCGTACCATTTTGGACGCATTCGTTCGTTTTTATACGCAACACCTTTAACTGCCTTCCTGAATTTCTCTTTATTTGCGTCTTTTTCCCATTTTTCTGCGTCCTTGATGTAAACTGTCTCTCGTTTGAGGTCCGTACAATGAATAGGTCGTTCATGAATATCCATATCACCGATTCGTTGTATCATAACCTGTGATAATCCGTCAACAAATCCGATTTCTCCGGTTTCGATGAACTCTTCCATGGTGATTTCCAAGTTTTTTACAAAATCCTTCAAACTCATGGCATCTTTACATTTCTCGTTGAGGAAAACATTTAAATTGAACTTATTATGGCTATTCGTATTGGTGGTGTTATTATTATGATGGTTATTTCCACCCATATTACCCGCCAATTCCATCATTTTTGCACTTTGGTCGGTAATTATCTTTTGAAATTCGCGACGTTCTTCTAATATAAGGTCTTTGAATTCTTGATTCTGCTTCAACAACTCTATAACTAATGATGGATTTTCTATTATACTTGACATATTATTGGGAATAGAGGATGTATCTGCGGTTTCTTTACATGACTTTTTATGCTTCCATAAACCTACTCGTGATTTATATACTTTATTACACAGATTACATTCAAATGTATCAGTGGCAACATTTTCGTTAGTTGCTTCAATGTGTTTGTTCGTGGTTAAGTGCTTATTATAACTACTGGTTTTGTTAGTATAATAGTCACACTTAGAACAAAAAAATTTAGAATTTACTACAGGCAATTTATCAGTTATCATATTGTTTACTAAATGTTAACAAGTTGCTATATTATGTAAACATAAAAGTTTCTAAGTCAATTTAGCGTAATATACTTAATTTTTTTATGGTAACAACTTTTTACAACAATCACTTGAAAATACAGCATTATGGTCTAAAATGCCATTTTCAACAATTCTGAAATTAATTCTATATCGACAAAGTTGATTTTGGACATTTATTTTATGTCCATTTTCAAAATTCTCAGCCAATTCTTTTTCGCACTTATTTTACTTGTTTTAATTATTTAACGTAAAATTATTTAATAGTATAACTACCCTTCTTCCTCCAATAGTTCTTGACGTTCTTGTTTCCGTCGTAGTTTCTCTAATTGCTTGTTATTTTGTTGTTGTTTACGTTCAATGCCACGTTTATCGGTACCTTTTTCCCATTCCAGTTCTTCCATGTATTTTTGATGTTCGGCGAGTCTATTCAGTTCGTTTTGTTCTCGTTTATCGAGTTTCTTTTGTTCTTTTGAAGGCATTTTTCAATATAATATATAAATACAAGATATTATATTGTTTGCAGAAATATTTAAGACGATTCTGCTTGTGTTTTCATTTGAGAGTCATATTGTGCGAGTTTATCTTGTATCAATCGTATTTCTTTAAATATTCGGTCAATAAGAATGGCTGAATCCTCATCGGGTTCTGTAGGAGATGTATTATTTAATGGTGCGGGAGGTAAAATCTTGTATAAATAGAAAATGTATAATAATCCAATCAAAAACTCATTATCATAATAGTCGTGGCATTTAATGAAGATATTTTCTGCGTTATGTGTTGATTTATTTTTATCGGGATGGCATTTAAGAACAATTTTCTTATAACATTTTCTAATATATGCTTTGATAACCGGATTTTTATCAACTTTTGACTCAGTTTCGGAAGGTATTTCATTATCTGGGACTGGGTCGGGTTCTTTATCCGGTTTTTGTTCTGTATCGGGCTCTTTTTGGGGTGGGGCTTCTTGTTTCTTCATATTTTTAAACAAAAACGCAAAGAAATCGTCACCTTCTGTATATTTATCATCACCTTCATATGAACTATTGTCTAATATATTCTCATAATGATCCATTATTTCAAATATTTTGTAAAAGATGTTTGTAGGTTCTTCCATAATCTACTATATTGTTAGATAAAAAATGTATTGTATATATAAAATGTTTTTATCGTTTTTGTTTCTCATGACGGGCGTTACTGCCAGAATGAATGAATATGTGCCTACAGTAGATATGGAGCCATATCAAGTAACGCATAGTATGGATACCGAATTACCCCAATCATTTACATGGTCTAATGTAGAGGGTGTGAATTATTTAACGAAAAGTCTGAATCAACACATACCCGTATATTGCGGGAGCTGCTGGGCTCATGGTAGTGTTAGCTCTTTAGCAGATAGAATAAAAATAATGCGAAAAGCTGCGTGGCCTGATATAAATTTGAGTATTCAGTTCATATTGAATTGTCAGATGGGTGGTTCATGTAATGGAGGAGACCATTTAGCTACATATAAGGCAATTCACGAGTATGGTTCTATTCCATATGAGGATTGTATGGTATATCAAGCATGTAGTTCCGACTCAAACGAGGAGGCGTGTAAAAACAAACAAGATTTTATTTGTACTCCAAAGAATATATGTAGAACATGCAATACATTTAGTAACCGAGGAGGTGTATGCAACCCTATTTTATATTACCCAAACGCTACAGTAGCAAGTTATGGAGCAGTTCGTGATAGTAATAATATGATGGCAGAAATATATAAGAATGGACCTATTGCGTGTGGTATTAATGCGGCTGAAATAGATGATTATGATGGTGGTGTTCTGGATGTTCCCAAAAAATTAAAGACAATAAATCATATTATTTCGGTAGTCGGATGGGGGTATGATAAAACTATTGATAAACAATACTGGATAATCCGTAACTCATGGGGTAGTTATTGGGGAGAACTCGGGTTTATGCGTTTAGTGTTAGGTGAAAATCAATTAGGCATTGAAAAGACGTGTGCTTATGCTATACCAGGTAATTGGACGCTACATAACGTTCATTGTTATGAGGATGGACGTAATTGTATGGATTAGAAACCATGGAAAAACAATAGTTTGATAGGTTCTCGTAGTACACGAGAAAAAACGAACTTGAGTTCATTTTTTGACTTACCTGGTTAGTTGTTTATTTAATTTACAGCAATTTTATGACGGCACATCGGACAATTCACACACAAGTTAGGGGCAGAATGATGATTACCCGTAGCACTATAATCGTAGCGGCGATTCTTTTCAGTATGACTGGTCCAGCACTTTTTACAAAATGAGTGCTTACACTCTGTAGTAATCTTATCATCGTCTTTTACCCAGTTTGAAACGGTGTACATCCATTTGTATGATGTTGTAGTACAATCCAAACAAATCGGACAGTCGTCATCCTCGGTTGGTTCGGGTTTATTTTGATACAGGTCGCGCACTGGCTGAAACCCATCCCACCTTCTAGCAAGTTCTTTAATGAGTTGCGCTTTTGAAAGCGAGAGGTCGACCGGACGGAACTTAAATTTGCGGTTGTAGTGTTGAGTGTTTTTCTCACGCCAGTCGTGAACCGCTCCCTCGTATGCTGCGTAATGATACGCAATATATCGCAACTCATTCGCCGCAAGTGTTTCAAAAATAGGACGATCACCGTCCATTAGAAAGCACCAACCATTGTCGAGTGACTTACGACGACCATTGAAGGTACTATTACAGTTATCCATTTTATGAGATGCGCTGTTGCAAAACACACACCTTACTGCGGAAGCACGTTTATTCATTGTAATAATTGACTATTATAGTCGGTTAGTAGATGCTATTATATTTTATATGAAAAAGTATTCAATTTTTCATATAATGAGAACGCATACCGAAGTAATAAGTATTCGGAGAACGCAAAACAGTAGTAAAGTAAACGAAAAATTGAAAACCTATTTGGTAGTAAACGAATAGAGAGCTTCTAACTTGGCTCGATAGTGGTTGTTGATAGTGCCGAAGTATCGTCGGTCAAGCAAACTAATTGTTAGTTGATACTATTATGTATCAGCGCGCAAACTATCAACTAATAAATATGTAAAGTTAGACACAGGGACTCCTATTACGGCACCTGTGTAATTGAAACTCAATGTGACTCTGTTGTTGACTTGTTAAACGCATATGCCTTAACCGGTGGTATGTGGATAAACCCTCTGTGGAACTGATCTCTCCCTTTGCCCGGTTTGACAAGAAGATAGTCTCGACCAAGTTTAACTTTAATTAGTTATTCCTCGTCAGTGGATAATGTTGAATGTAGATGATGCAGGCAATTTGTTTGGATTGTACTAATCGTTATATAGGGATAAAACAAAATAGCCATATTAGGTTGAGTTTTATCAAGAGTATCTCATAGCTTGTCTGTGGATACTGCGAAAATCTGTAACTCAGAAAACAATCCCAGGGGACGCCCTGTTTTTTATTGTGGTAGGGATAGCATCTCACTCACAACAATAAGTATTCGGAGAACGCGAAACAGCAGTAAAATAAAAGAAAAATTGAAAACTTATTTGGTAGTAAATTAATAGGGAGCTTCTAACTTGGCTCAGTAGTATTTTGTAAAGTTAGACACAGGGACTCCTATTACGGCACCTGTGTAATTGAAACTCAATGTGACTCTGTTGTTGACTTGTTAAAGGCATAGTACTCTTAACCGGGGAATTGCTGATAAACCCTTATGTGGAGCCGAACACTCCCTTTGCCCGGTTTGACAAGAAGATAGTCTCGACCAAGTTTAACTTTAATTAGTTAATTCCTCGTCAGTGGATAATGTTGAATGTAGATGATGCATGCGATTTGTTTGGATTGTACTACTCGTGTAAATAGGGTATACATAGCGATACCTTAGCGTGGTCTCATAGCTTGTCTGTAGATTGTGCGAAATCTGTAACTCAGAAAACAATCCCAGGGGACGCCCTGTTTTTTTATTGTTTTGTCCCATTTTAAATGTCCGAATGTGTAAAAATATTTGTATATTAGAAATGTAATTCGTGGAATTTCATGAAAAAATCTAATCATATATAAAATGTATTTTTTATTTGTTGGAACCTTGTTTGTGACGTTTCTAAAGTCAATCAGTGCGACCAACCAACTATCATTCAGTGGTGGAGGAGCGTTTGGTGCGGTGGAACTCGGTATATTGAAGAAAATTCGAGAGAGTTATCCAGTCAATTATGATAGATATACAGGTATTTCGGCAGGTGGATTAAATTCTGGATTTTTGTCGCATTTTGTCAATATTGATGAGGGTATCAAAGAAGCAGAAGATATGTATTCTACCATTCGTAACAAAGACATCTATGAAATTTTGCCGGATACAGGTGTTTCGTTGTTAAATACCAAACCGTTACATAAAACGTTAACGTCAATTATAACTAATTTGAAATCCGACCCGATTATTGATACGTTGATAGGTACTGTCAATTTGAATACAGGTAATTTGGATACCTATAAGTATAACGATAATCATTAAATTGAAGATAAAGTGTTATTGTTGATGTCAACATCGGCAATACCCATCGCGTTTCCACCGGTGAAATACAAGAATTATATGTATGCGGATGGAGGGACGTTGAGTAATGAGTTATTAGATGTCATACATTCATCTGATTATTTGAATATTACCTATATAAGTCCATATGGTTTGTTGGAGGAGAATGATAATTCGATTGATAATATCAAAGATATGGTAGCGAGAACATTTCAAATTGTCAAAAAGAACTATAATAACCCTTTTACACGATTAAACCATGAATGTAACAAACCATATGGTGAAATAACATATTATTATGTTGATAGCAAAGCGTTAAATGGATATAATATGTTGAACTTTGATAAAGGTGCGGAGTTGATAGATGTCGGTTATAATAACGTACAATATATCAAATACAAGCTTTGTTGATATAGATTACATCATGAAAAATGATGCTGTAATCATAGAAAATAAATCATAGTAATAAATACTTTTGCGTATAATTACTCACTGGTGTATTGTTGTGTTAAATTAGTACGTAATTCATTTAATTTGTTTCTAATAAATTCTGGTTTGAACTTATCCTCGGGATTAGTATCAGGATGTCCTTTATACGCATCGCTAAAGTAATCTAAACACTTGTAAATAGGGTCTGATTTATTAAAACTCTTTTTCACACTGGTAAGAGTTGCAGCCATATTAATATATGCAGCACAATGATAGGGTACCCCACCATAATCTTTCATAAAATCTTGTCTACATAGGTTTGCTTGTACGTAACTAGGTCTGTTTACCATCATTATATTAAAATCATTGCATACACCCTCTTCACATTGGGATGACGGGTGGTCATCACATTTGTTGCAAAGTTTGTTTTTGCAATTATCACTACATTTTTCGTATAGTCCTAATGTAAATAACGCATATTCAATCACATCATTTGAATTATACTTAACATCATCAGGGGTATTTGAATCATCTCTTGATTTAGTTAGGGCAAGGTTGCTTATTTCTTCTTCGAGCCTTTTTTTTTCATTTTCTTCAGCTTGTTTTTTTTCATTTTCAAGTTCTATTTCTTCAACCTGTTTTATATCACCAATATTGCCTGATAAAAATGGAAACTTCCACACACCCCCATATTTCAACTTGTTTTTGCGGATTTTTTTAGTGTTGTTACTCTTTGTTTTTCTTGTAGTTTTTCTTACAGTATTTCTTTTGTGTTTTTTTGATTTCTTTTGATTTGTTTTTTTTCTTATATAGTTATTTTTTCGTGTGTTCAAGAGCATTATATATTTTAGTTATATTATAAATTTACATCGACTAAAATAAGAATTCTATTGATTATCACTAATCTAAAATACTAGAATAGCAAAATTGATTTGAAATTGAATATGTTATTATTAGTAATATGAAGATACAAAATATAACACTCACAACATGCACGTCACGTTAGTTATCGTAATATGTATAGTTATTTTAGGAATGGTAGTGGAGGCAAGCCTCAATGGGAGAGTGCATGCAGAATATATACGACGACGACAGGCACACGGTCAATCCAGATTTAACATATTTAATGAACTACCTGCTGGAGTGCATGCAGAATATATACGACGACGGGTACACAGTCACCCATATGTTAAAATACGTCATGAAATACCAGCAAGAAAACATAGACGACAGCCAACTCCACGTGTTCGTCAGTACATTCGACAACAACATCGTAGTGGAGGCAATATACATATTTGAATATGTAAATGTGTAAATTGTAAAATTGAAATTAACGATTATATTATGTATCTTTACATAATATAATACTCGTAATCATGCCCGTTCCGTTAGTTATTGTGATATGTATAGTAGGTGTAGTTATTATAGGAATAGTAGCAGAGGCAATATACACGAGTTGGAAAAATATAACAAAAAATGTAAAACCGCCACTTAGTAAAAGTGAAATAAAGCAGTAAAAATTGAATTACTTTTCGTGAAAGAATAGTAGATAAATTGGATGCATAACAAGTGTTATTTATAACAAGATGACCACAGATATGAATTTGGAGCTTGTGAAACGAGATGGTAATTATTTGGCGTTTGTGAAAGAACAAACCCCTGAAATATGTTTAGCTGCTGTGGAAGAAAATGGGTGTGCTTTGCTTTATGTGAAAGAACAAACCCCCGAAATATGTTTAGCTGCGGTGAAACAGTTTGAATACGCGCTGCAATATGTGAAGGAACAAACGCCAGAAATATGTTTAGCTGCTGTAAAAATAGATGGATTTGCGTTAAAGTATGTGAAACAGCAATCTGAAGAAATCTGTTTAGCTGCGGTGGAACAAAATGGAGATGCTTCAGATTATGTGAGAGTAACATACAGCAGTGATAAGTATTCGGAGAACGCGAAGCAGTGATAAAGTAATAGAAAATTGAAAACTTATTTGGTAGTAAACTAATAGAGAGCTTCTAACTTGGCTCAATGGTATTTGTAAAGTTAGACACAGGTCGAGTAATGAAAACCTGTGTAATTGAAATTCAATGTGACTCTGTTGTCAACTTGTTAAACGCATATTACCCTTAACCGGAGAACTGCGGATAAACCCTTATGTGGAGCTGATCTCTCCCTT
>Ga0136655_1000366_pt1 | contig 20336 bp, 13 predicted proteins | sample CPBDNA_2_FD_94863 | JGI IMG/M metagenome (GOLD analysis project Ga0136655, IMG submission 94863) | Freshwater to marine salinity gradient microbial communities from Chesapeake Bay, USA - CPBay_Spr_15_0.8_DNA (version 2) | ecosystem: Environmental > Aquatic > Marine > Coastal | place: USA... | reverse complement strand
GTCATGATGGATTATAGTGGTTTCTTTTTGGACGGTACTTTATTTGATTCGTCAATTCTTGAAATTGCTCAAAAATTTGACAATGTAAATACTAGGAAAGAACAAATGGGCGCCTATGCTCCTATGCCAGTGCAGTACAGTTCTTCTGTAGGAATGGTTCAAGGCTTTAAAGACGCTATGTTAAGCATGAACTACGGTGATGAAATTGTAGCCTTTATTCCTTCTGATCTTGCTTATGGTGAGCGAGGGGCAGGTGGTGTAATACCTCCCAATACAGATCTTGTTTTTGAAATGAAGATCACTAAATAGTATATTTTGAACTAAGACTTTACTAAAAAACGCATTGTTGTATTCAATGCGTTTTTTTGTTTCTTAGGTAGCACCAATAAAGATTTAGATTCATCTATGTTTATTTGAGTATTATGAAAAAAATCATCTACACCAAGCTGGCACCCCAACCAATAGGACCCTATAATCAAGCTGTTTACTATAAAAATGCATACGAACAGACCTTGTATACCAGTGGGCAAATCGCGATTGATCCCAGCACTGGAGATTTAAAAATAGACGATCTAAAGGAAGAAACCCATTTAGTGATGAAACATTTAGAAAGCTTGTTGACACAAGTAGGCATGACCTTTGAACATGTTCTTAAAACGACTATATTCCTAAGTGATATGGCCAATTTTGCTACAGTAAATGAGGTTTATGGAAGCTATTTTAGAGAAGAAACAGCACCTGCAAGAGAAACAGTAGAAGTAGCCAACTTGCCCAAATATGTGAATGTAGAAATCTCACTTATTGCAAAACACGAGATATAATGCCCATAGCAAATTCAGAACTCATTATCAATACCGATGGAAGTATCTACCATCTTAATTTAAAACCTCACCAACTTGCAAATACCATCATCACGGTTGGTGATCCCGAACGCGTAAAGGAGGTCTCTAAGTACTTTGATGTAATTGAATTAAAGGTAGGGAAACGGGAATTCCACACACATACGGGAAGTTATAAAAATAAACGTATCAGCGTGGTTTCTACAGGGATAGGAACAGATAATATAGATATCGTTTTTAATGAGTTGGACGCATTAGTTAATGTAGATTTTAAAACAAGAGAAGTTCATCATCAACTCAAGTCTCTAGACATTATACGTTTGGGAACAAGTGGCGCTGTTCAAAGTGATATTTCTGTAGATAGCTTCTTATTGTCACAACGAGGTATTGGATTTGATAGCCTAATGCACTGGTATGAAAGTGATGGTGGTGATCTCGCTTTCGCGAAAGCGGTATCCAAACAAATACCCAGATCAAAATTACATGCCAGCCCTTATGTGGTGGCTTGCGATCCTGAGCTTGCCAAAAAGTTTCAAACTCTAGAAATGAAAAATGGAAATACGGTCACAAGTGTTGGCTTTTACGGTCCGCAAAGTCGAAAAATACGTCTAGATCCCGCAGATAACCATCTCCTTACTCATATAGTAGATTTTAATTATGAAGGTCATAAAATTACCAATATAGAAATGGAAACCGCTGGAATATATGCTATGGCGGCACTCTTAGGACATCGAGCAGTTTCTTTAAATGCCATACTCGCCAATCGCGCTACTGGAGAGTTCTCTATTCAATCTGTTGAGACTGTAGAGAAACTTATCAAATTTACTCTTGATGCTCTTGTGGCTTAACCGTTATCGACAATAGCCTTTATACTTTTTCATTTACTTAACACCTGTGGACTATCTTTGCCCCCAATGGAAAAAAAAATAACCATAAAAATAGGTGGCGTACCAGAGCATTTTAATTTGCCATGGCACCTCGCCATTGAGGATGATGCTTTCGCAAAAGCAGGAATAGATTTACAATGGCAAGATATTCCAGAAGGGACTGGTCGCATGAGCAAGCTACTACGCAAAGAAAAACTGGACGTGGCTTGTATATTAACCGACGGTATTGTAAAAGATATCATCGCTGGTAACAAATCGCGTATCCTTCAAGTATATGTTTCTTCTCCATTACTTTGGGGTGTTCATGCACCCGGACAAATTGAAGCAGATCGCACCGAACAATTAGAAGATGGAAAAATTGCTATAAGCCGTTACGGAAGCGGCTCTCATTTAATGAGCTACATTCTTGCCAAAAGACATGGTTGGAATCTTAAAGATATAGAATTTGAATTGATCAATACACTGGATGGTGCTGTAAAAGCACTGAGTACTAATCAAGCACAATTATTTCTTTGGGAACGTTATATGACTCAGCCTCTAGTAGATCAAGGTGTTTTCAAACGTCTAGAAACTATCGCCACTCCTTGGCCTAGTTTTGTCATCGCGGCAACCGAAAATTGTATCAAAGAGAAAGAAGAAGCCTTAACAAAAATGCTTCATATCATCAATATCTACACAGCAGACTTTAAGTCTATACCGAGTATAGACCGAACTATTGCTTCTCATTACAACCTGCAAGTAGGAGATGTACAGCAGTGGTTGTTGCGCACAGAATTTAGTAGTGAACAATTATGGGAAAGCACCGTAGACACCATTATTGAAGAATTTACAGCCGTAGGCATTATTGATAAAAAAGTGACGCTTAATGACTTGGTCCATTATCTTCCTAAAATAGATGAAGAAGAATAGCGCTTATTCAACAACTAATTCACAAACTCAAAAGCTCATCACAAAAGATTCCTTCACTCTCATTTCTTCTCCACTACAAGGCTTTACGGAGTTTAGATTTCGTAACGCTTTCCATACGTATTTTGGAGGTATAGATACGTTTTATGCACCTTATATTAGGTTCAATAACAAGCCAGAAATAAGTAATAAATACCAACGGGATCTAGAATTGAATAACAATCATGTTCCAGAGTTGATTCCGCAAGTGATGACTAATGATGCCGATGAGTTTCTTATAGCGGTTCATTATATCAGATCCCTTGGGTATAAAGAACTCAACTGGAACCTAGGTTGTCCCTATCCTATGGTGACTAAAAAAGGAATGGGTTCTGGATTAATTTGTGATCCTGGAAAAATTGATCACATTTTAGAACGGGTTCACGCAGAAACTGATGTAATCGTTTCTATGAAAATGAGAATGGGGTACCTGGAGCCCACAGAGATTTTAAAAACCTTTCCTATTTTAGAAAAATACCCTATTAAAAATATAGCCATACATGCGCGTATTGGAAAACAATTGTATAAAGGCGGTGTTGATCTCGAGTCTTTTCAAAAATGCCTAGACACTTCAAAACACCAACTCTACTATAATGGGGACATTACCTCAGTGGCAAGCTTTAGAGAAATGAAAGCCCTATTCCCTAAAATCAATCACTGGATGATAGGTCGTGGACTTATTGCCGATCCTTTTCTACCCAGTATGATCAGAGCAAATACAGAAGTATATCCTGAAAACAGGTGGGAAATCTTTAGAGAGTTTCATGATACTTTGTATAAGGAATACGATGAATTTCTTCAAGGCCCCACTCCTATTAAAATGAAAATGCAAGGCTTTTGGGAATACTGGTCACAGACATTTCCCGATCCGCAAAAGGCGTTTAAAGCTATTAAAAAAGCATCTAATCCTAGAGCATACCAACAGGCAGTAAATGATAATTTAAAATCGGTTTCTTAACTAGAACATAAAATACTGTAAGAATTCCACTTTCGCGAAAGCGGAATACCTACATACCTTAACTTTGCACTACATTTTGATCTATGCAAAAAGACCTTTTCCTTTTCACGCCTCCATTTACCCAACTGAATACACCCTATCCGGCAACGGCATATATCAAAGGCTTTCTAAACACCAAGAACATAGAATCCTATCAGATGGATTTAGGTATTGAGGTCATTTTAGAATTGTTTTCATCTGCAGGAATGACAAAGCTTTTTGAAGTTGCACTGGATAAAAACAGTATTTTAAGTGATAACAGTCAGCGTATCTATGCACTAAAAGATCATTACATACGGCCTCTGGACAACATCATCGCTTTTCTTCAAGGTCATAACGATACGTTTGCTAGACAAATTTGCACAGATAATTTTCTTCCACAAGCCTCTAGATTTGATCAAATAGACGACTTGGAATGGGCTTTTGGAAACATGGGAATGCAAGATAAAGCAAAGCACCTCGCTACCTTATACTTGGAAGACCTGTCTGATTTTATAGTGGATTGTGTAGATGATCATTTCGGTTTTAGTCGTTATGCAGAGCGATTGGGAATGAGTGCCAATAGTTTTGACGAGCTTTATGAAGAGTTGCAACAGCCATTATCCTACATAGATGTGATCACACTATCTATTTTAGAAAAGAAACTTCAGGAAATCCAACCAAAATTGGTCGTAATGTCCATCCCTTTTCCGGGTAATTTATACAGTGGATTGAGGTCCTGCCAGTTGATCAAAAAGCACTTTCCAAAAATAAAAATTGCAATGGGCGGCGGTTTTCCTAATACAGAATTGCGTTCCTTAAAAGATGCTCGAGTATTGGAGTTGGTAGATTTTATTTGCTTAGACGACGGGGAATTACCGCTGGAATTAGTTGCCGATTACGTATTGCATCATCCTTCAAAACCCATTCAAGACCTTGAATTAAAAAGGACTTTTATACTGGAAAATGAACAGGTCACTTATAAAAACAACTCTAAAAAAGCCGATTATAAACAGCTGCAAGTAGGTACGCCAGATTATTCAGACTTGCTTTTAGATCAGTATATTTCGGTGATAGAAATTGCCAATCCTATGCACAGCCTTTGGAGCGATGGAAGGTGGAACAAACTAACCATGGCACATGGATGTTATTGGGGTAAATGTACTTTTTGTGATATTTCTCTTGATTACATCAGTCTTTATGAGCCTGTTGCTGCCACTATTCTTGTGGATCGCATGGAACAGTTGATCGCGCAAACGGGAGAACAAGGTTTTCATTTTGTAGATGAGGCAGCTCCGCCAGCATTGATGAGAGCTGTCGCCTTAGAAATCCTAAAACGAAATTTAACCGTCACTTGGTGGACCAACATAAGATTTGAAAAGAACTTCACTCAGGACTTGTGCCATTTATTAAAAGCTTCTGGCTGCATTGCGGTTTCAGGTGGGCTAGAAGTAGCATCAGATCGCTTACTAAAATTGATCGATAAAGGAGTAACTGTAGAACAAGTGGCACAAGTGACTAGAAATTTTACCGCTGCTGGCATAATGGTCCACTCCTATTTGATGTATGGCTATCCTACACAAACCATTCAAGAAACTGTGGACAGCTTAGAAATGACCAGGCAATTGTTCGAATTAGGAGTGATACAAAGTGGTTTTTGGCATCAGTTTGCTCTTACGGCGCATAGCCCGGTGGGAATGAACACAAAGGATTATGGCATCACGCCTCATTTAAAAGAAATTAGTTTTGCTAATAACGATGTTCAATTTACTGATGCTACAGGAATTGACCACAGTATTTTTAGTGATGGATTGAAGAAGTCATTATTTAATTTTATGCACGGTATCGGCTTTGATATGTCCTTACAGGAATGGTTTGATTTTGAGATTCCACAAACAACTATTGCTGCTTACTATATAGAAAATTGTTTAAACAAGGATTCTTTTAGATCTATTACCTCCAATTCTAAAGTCATTTACTTAGGTAATTTACCATTGATAGGTAAGTTTTCAAAGACTAAAAAAGGGGTAGAAATCCCTTATTTGGAACTGCTATTTCATGAGAAAACAAGTTCCTTTAAAATAAAACTTCCCGAAGATCAAGGAAACTGGTTGTTAGATCAATTAGAATTATGGCAGCCTGGTCATCAACTCACTACCTTTTCTCAAATTAAAACTTCATACGAATCTCAATTTGACACATTCGAAGCTTTTTGGTACGCTGGGGAAATGGAGGTGTTACGAGAAAACGGCTTGTTAGTTTTATAATGCGCTCGATATGACAGGTACTTGAACTTCTCCCATGGTAATGCTCTTAAAACCTTTAGAAAAACTCATTGCCTGCCTCATAGGTTTTAAATACCATAGCATCGTTTATGCATCGCATTGCACTTCTATGCAGAAATTGAGTATTTATAAATCACCCCTTAGTGAAAAGCTGCTAATTCTATTTTGTCCTGCTAGGAGACCTTCCTTGTGACTGATCATTTTTACCGTATAAAACCCTTGGTCTGATAGTTTTTTCCAAGAATCCCCTTGTGTTCCACTCCACCAAATCCCTTGAGGTCCTACGGCCAGAAGTTCCTTTCCCTTTGTTTCAGGAATAAATACGATATCGCTGCAATAACCTGGACCATTATCAACATTCAGCAACTTCCAAGTGTTACCCCCATCATAAGAAATTGCTTTGTTAGCTAAGTTATCATTCTTATTGTTCCAATCTCCACCAATCACTACACCAAGCTTGTCATCATAAAAGTCAACTGCATAAATACCTGTCATTTCTCCACCTGAAATAATAGGGGTAGAATAGGATTCCCAAGTGATGCCTCTATCTTTACTGTGTAGCACTCTGGCAGCGGCTCCCCCTGTAACTATCCAAACATGATCTTTATACAAACTAATGTTGGAATTACTAGCGGCAAATCCTGCTTCCCCAATTATAAATTTTGGCAGATCCTCACAGAGAGACGAGTTCCAAGTAGCACCTCCGTCAATAGTTTTGATGATAGACAGACAATCTTTTGAAGGATCGCCAAAGGCAATTCCTTCCTGATCATCCCAAAATTTCATACTATCATAAAAGACCTTTTCCCCGAGCTCGCTATAAACCAGCTTCACCTTATTAGTGGCATTTGTGATTTTATAGACTAGTGCCGGGCTACCTGCACTTAACAAGTAGGTGTAATGCTCAGTTACTGCTAAAGATCTAAATTCCATGGTGAGAGCTTCTCCAGGGGGCAGTTGTAACTTTAAAACCTCACCACTTTCAGCATTTATTTTTCCATATTTACCCTTGCTTCCCGAATACCAGTAAGCGCCATTTCCATAATCCAACGCCCGTATACTTATTGAATCCGACATGATTTCATTAATTTCAATAGTAAGGTTTGATCTAGCAGACGGAGTATCCAGCTGGTTTACCATCGTTGGTGAGTTGGTTTTACAAGCTGTTAGCGTTAAGGCTAAAGCAACATATAGCGCATTTTTCATAGAAGTAAAAATAAGTTAGAAAAAATAATTAGTAAGTGAAAATTTTCGCTTTCGCGAAAGCGAAACAATTATCAGAAATCTGGTAAAAAAAATATATCGTCTCGCTTAACTTCCTGAGGAATAGCCGTACTTTTGCAAAATGAGATTTCACCATAATTTAGTGGAAGCAACTGTAGATGCTTTACACCTTATATTTAATGACGGTAAGTATGCCGATCAAGCGATTCAAAAGATTTTAAAACGCGATACACGTTGGGGCTCTAGAGATAGAGGTTTTATTGCAGAAGTAACCTATGACATTGTCCGGTACAAAAGGTTATACGCTTCTATTGCTAAGGCCAGTGAGCCTTTTAATAAAGAAGCTTTATGGAGACTGACCAGTGTATGGATCGTCTTAAAAGGACATGACCTTCCTGCATGGGAAGAATATTTTAATACTCCAGTAAGACGTATCAGAGGCGGACTTGACGAGGTAAGAACCAATCGCAAGATGCGGGAATCCATTCCTGACTGGATGGATGACATGGGTATTGCAGAACTAGGTAATATTTGGGAACAAGAAATTACTGCTTTAAATGAACAAGCATTTGTCGTTTTAAGAGCTAATAGATTAAAGACTGATGTAGCGTCTTTAAAGGAAAAACTAGTTGCACAGGAAATAGCAACCACCACAGACGAACGTTTTCCGGACGCGCTCATTCTCACTGAACGTGCCAACGTTTTTAAAACACAATTATTTACCGACGGATTGTTTGAAGTACAAGATGCAGGATCACAGCTCATAGCAGCTTATTTAAACCCTAAACCAGGAGAGCGCATTATGGATGCTTGTGCAGGCGCAGGAGGTAAAGCGTTGCACTTAGCTGCATTGATGGAAAATAAAGGACAAATTATCGCAACAGATATTTATCAAAGTAAACTCAACGAACTAAAAAGACGCACACGTCGTGCCGGAGCTCATAATATAGAAACACGATTATTAGAGTCTACTAAAACCATCAAGAAACTAGATGGTAAAGTAGACGGTTTACTTATAGATGCCCCTTGTAGCGGTTTAGGTGTTTTAAGGAGGAACCCCGATGCCAAATGGAAACTACAACCAGAATTTATTGGAAAAATTAAAGAAACCCAGCAAGAAATTTTACAGTCTTATAGCCGTGTAGTAAAATCTGGAGGTAGAATGGTCTACGCCACTTGTTCTATTTTCCCTTCAGAGAATGAAATGCAAGTCGACAAGTTCTTAAATTCTGAGGCTGGTGCAAATTTTGAATTGGAACACTCCCAAACCTTATACGCCCACAGGGATGGTTTTGACGGTTTTTTTATGGCAAAGATGAATAAAAAATAAAAAACGAATAAACAGAGACTCACATGATCTCTTTACTTCCAGATTTAGTGCTTTATCCTGTTACATTGAATGAGCAAAAAAAATTGTTTAATTTGATGATGAACATTTACAGACCTGTATACCAGCATCTTTGGTGGGATGATGGAAGTAACTATGTAGAATCACAATTTAATGAAGCACAGTTGCAGTTGGAATTATCTAATCCTAATGCTTCCTATTACTTTGTTCATTTTAAAGAGGAGCCTATTGGAATCCTTAGATTTATATGCGATAGTGAAATCAATAACATTAAAGAAAGAAACACTACTCAACTACACCGCATTTATTTAGATCCACTTGTTCATGGTCAAGGAATAGGTAGCGCATTAATGTGCTGGTTGATCGCATTTTCTATTACCCAAAATCAACAATCCATCAGGTTGGAATGTATGGATACCCAACTGGCTGCATTCCACTTTTACAAACAATTTGGTTTTAAAATTGTAGAAGCATTCCAGCTTGACTCTCCAACAATGCGCTCTGAAATGCGTGGAATGTTGCGCATGGAATTGAACTTAAATAATAGTTCATGTATCCAACCACCAATAGCAACGATCGAACGATATAACCTTTAGGCTTTCTTTTATAAAAAATTAGATACCTCCTATGGAAATTTTAGCTGCATCCAAAAACTTGATATTTAGATGCAAATTTGATGTATAACTCCAGTTCTTATTCTCTTTTTATTTGTTATTTTAAAATAGATCCTTTTGGTGGCTATGTTGTTCAGTCTCTTTTTTTATTCTAATTGTAAATAAGTACGTTAATAATTCCGCTTTCGCGAAAGCGGAACAACTACAATTATCATCCTAAAAAAGTATCTTTGTGACCGCCCACAAAAGCGCTTATAAATGATCCATTTCTACGGTAATCCATCCCAATCAGTTTACGCAGTGCACACCCAAGCACCGATCTCTACAGAAGATGATCATAAATTACAATGGCTTTTTGCCGATGCCCCAAAACTAGAAGCCGATTCTTTATCTGGCTTTTTTACTGGACCTCGAGCTACGACCATTACGCCATGGTCTACTAATGCAGTAGAAATCACACAAAACATGGAAATCAAAGGAATTCTGCGTATAGAGGAATTTCATGCGTGTACAGCAGACGCTGACTTTGATAAAATGTTGTTGCAAAAATTTGATGGATTAGATCAATCCCAATTTGATGTGCGGGTGCAGCCAGAAAGCGTTCTAGAAATAGATGATATCCCTGCGTATAATATGCAAGAAGGGCTATCCTTGAGCGATGACGAGATTGATTACCTCATAGCTCTTTCAGAAAAATTAGATCGAAAATTAACCGATAGTGAAGTTTTTGGATTCTCACAAGTGAATTCAGAGCACTGCCGCCACAAGATTTTTAATGGAACCTTCATCATCGATGGAGAAGAAATGCCTACATCGCTTTTCAAACTCATTAAAGAAACTTCTAAGCGCTGGCCTAACGGTATTGTAAGTGCTTATTCTGATAATGTAGCCTTTGTAGAAGGCCCACAAGCAGAGCAATTTGCTCCCAAAACGGCTCATCAACCAGACGTTTATCAAACCAGTCTTTTTGATTCGGTGATCTCTTTAAAAGCAGAGACTCACAACTTCCCTACAACTGTAGAGCCATTTAATGGTGCTGCCACAGGATCTGGTGGAGAAATAAGAGACCGTCTCGCTGGTGGCCAAGGATCGTTACCGCTTGCAGGAACCGCTGTTTATATGACCAGTTATTCCAGACTCAATGAAGAACGACCATGGGAAAAAGGTTTTGAAGCACGCAAGTGGTTGTATCAAACACCTATGGATATTTTGATCAAAGCCTCTAATGGTGCAAGCGATTTTGGAAACAAATTTGGCCAACCCTTAATAACAGGATCTGTCTTGACTTTTGAGCATCAAGAAGGGGATCAGAATTTAGGTTTTGATAAGGTCATTATGCAAGCTGGTGGTATAGGCTATGGTAAAAAAGATCAAGCTTTAAAGAAAACTCCTGCCACAGGTGACGATATCATCGTTATGGGTGGAGATAATTATAGAATAGGAATGGGTGGTGCTGCGGTAAGTAGCTCAGACACTGGAGCCCTAGATTCTGGACTGGAATTAAACGCCGTTCAACGTTCTAATCCAGAAATGCAAAAACGTGCTGCCAATGCCATTCGTGGACTGGTAGAAAGTGATCACAATCCTATTAAATCCATTCACGATCACGGTGCCGGTGGACACCTCAATTGTTTATCAGAACTCGTAGAAGAAACAGGTGGTATCATAGATGTTGAAAAACTTCCTATAGGTGATCCTACCCTATCTCGTAAAGAGCTGATAGGTAACGAGTCTCAAGAACGTATGGGACTAGTGATGGATGCAAAAGACACTCCTATTCTAGAAGAAATTGCTGCTCGTGAGCGCGCACCTTTATACAAGGTTGGAAAAGTTACTGGAGATAACAGATTTACTTTTAGCGAGAAGGATGGTCGCAGCCCTATGGATCTGGCACTCGAAGATATGTTCGGTTCCAGCCCTAAAACTATTATGGATGATACCACCATCAACCGCACCTATGCTCCTATTTCTTATGATGGAAAAGATTTTAAACTCTACCTCTACCAGGTATTGCAACTAGAGGCTGTCGCTTGTAAAGACTGGTTGACTAACAAAGTAGACCGTTGTGTAACGGGACGTGTGGCAAAGCAACAAACTTGTGGAGAGCTGCAATTACCCTTAAATAATGTGGGGGTGATGGCACTAGATTACAACGGTAAAAACGGTGTGGCAACTACCATAGGTCATGCTCCTGTTGCTGCCTTAATTGACCCAGCAGCTGGGTCTCGCAACGCGATTGCAGAGTCGCTAACCAACCTTGTTTTTGCACCTTTAGAAAAAGGCTTGTCAGGCGTGAGCTTAAGTGCTAACTGGATGTGGCCTTGTAATAACCCTGGAGAAGATGCTCGTTTATACAGCGCTGTAAAAGCCGTAAGCGATTTTGCTATTGAACTGGGAATTAACATTCCGACGGGTAAGGACAGTCTTTCTATGAAGCAAAAATATCCAGATATGGATGTACTTGCACCAGGCACGGTCATCATCAGTACGGTAGGGAATTGTGATGACATTACCAATATTGTGGAACCGGTATTACAGCCTCAATACGAGGCTCCTATTTACTACATCAATATGAGTGGCGATGACCACAAATTAGGCGGTTCTAGCTTTGGGCAAACACAAAATAAAATAGGTGATGAATGTCCTACGATTATAGATAGTTCCGCTTTCGCGAAAGCGTTCAACACCATCCAATCACTTATCAAACAAGGTAAAATACTGGCAGGACACGACGTTGCTAGTGGTGGTTTGATCACTACGTTATTAGAAATGTGTTTCCCTTCTCAAAACATAGGAATGGAATTGGATTTCAGCCAAGTAGGTCACGATATGGTCAAGGTGCTTTTTGCTGAAAATGCAGGTATCGTACTCCAAGCAACCGACGACGGCGTCGAAGCCGAACTTGCTAAAACGGGCGTACCGTTCTTCAAAATAGGAACCGCTATAGACGAGGCCGTGCTGGACATCAACGAATTCATTATAGACGTTGACGATATGAGAGATGTGTGGTATGAAACCTCCCATTTACTAGATCAAAAACAATCCTTTAACGGCACAGCAGACGAGCGTGCATTGAACTATGTGAATCAGCCATTAGAATTCAAGTTTCCAGCACATTTTACTGGAAAACTACCTGTGTTACCTCAAAAACGTATAAAAGCAGCTGTTATACGTGAAAAAGGAAGTAATTCTGAACGAGAAATGGCACGTGCTATGTACCTGGCTGGTTTTGAAGTGATCGACGTACACATGACCGACTTGATTGCAGGTCGTGAAACTTTAGAAGACGTACAATTTATAGCTGCAGTAGGTGGTTTTTCCAACTCTGATGTATTGGGAAGTGCCAAAGGTTGGGCAGGGGCCTTTTTATACAATGAAAAAGCAACTAAAGCGTTAAAAAACTTTTTTGCCAGACCAGATACTATGAGTATAGGAGTTTGTAATGGTTGCCAACTTTTTGTAGAACTTGGCTTAATTAACCCTAATCACGATGAAAAGCCTAAAATGTTGCACAACAATTCTGGGAAGTTTGAATGTAATTTCACCAGTGTAGAAATATCCGAAAACAATTCCATCATGCTAAAATCGCTAGAAGGAAGTAAACTGGGCATTTGGGCGGCACATGGCGAGGGAAAATTCCATTTCCCAAAAGACCGCAAGGCTTACCATATACCAGCAACTTATGGGTACGACAGCTACCCTTCCAATCCTAACGGCTCAGACTTTAATGCAGCCATGTTGAACTCAGACGATGGTCGTCACCTAGTGATGATGCCACATTTAGAACGTTCTACCTTCTCATGGAATTGGGCGCACTATCCTGCTGATCGCAAGAATGATGAAGTCACTCCATGGATAGAAGCTTTTGTGAATGCCAGGGTTTGGTTGAGCAATAAATAAGCATGAACCTAATGCCAAAAAATAGTTGAACTCCATTTATAGCACATCGATATTAACTAATAGTTACTATCTTATTCTTTTGATGTAGATAGCAACTAATAAAAAACACTTGAAAAAGTGTCTTGCTTGATGCATACAATAATCTTGCTTTACCTATCCTAACCTATAAAAAGTGTCGTAGGCTCTTGGTAAAACCCATTCGTACACCCATAAAAAAGCAACCCAGTTAGGTTGCTTTTTATCAATGGTGCAAAGTTAAAATTATCGCGGGTTTACAATCAAATCTACTCGAGCTAACAAATCCTTGTAATGAAATTGATTTACTAGATTAGAAGCCGAATTTAGGCTACGCCGCAAAGTGTATTGCAAGCTGCTCAATTGCCCTCTCACCAAAGCTCTAATATCACTTTGAGCAACGTTATAATCACTAGTAGAAGGGTTTGCTGTCATAAGGTATTCCAATCGGTCTACGTAAGCTCTTTGTAAGTTTCTTTTGTAAATATCTAAGTTTGATTCTGAGAATATACCCTCTCTCAGGTCCTTAAGAAGATCTATTGCAGCGTAATATTCGGTATCCATAGTTTCTGAATTGATCAATCTGCCTAAGCGATCAATACTCAATAAGCTATTTAAATGACGCGTCTGTACCGATCTTAACACTTCAAAATATCCATCTGGATTGATATTTTGAAGGATTTGTTTATCAATTAACCATGTAGGTGTGTTCAACACATTTTCCTGAATCCACACCACAGATTCTTTTTGTGTCTTTTTATCTACCCTACTGTAAACAGTGCCAGACTGCAAAGGTTTCTTCAGGTTCTCATGGACCCCTCCTACATTAGTTACAACATGACCAACATACCTAGAATACACCCCTAGCAGCTCTCCATATAACTCCTCTAGATCATCGTAATTGTTTGTTTGATCTGAGGTCCAATGAGGTAATTGTTTAATGACATATTTTAGATTCTTAATTCCATATGTGCTTGCTTTCACGGGGTCATCCCCTATTGCTTCTGTCTGTGATTGAGGATCAAATCTACTGCTCTGACGACCAAATTTGTACTTTGGATCACCTGCCTTTTCCATGATCCAGTCGTTCAAGGTCTTTATTTCTTGTTCTGGTGAAGTGGCGTTTGGGATCACCCGATAGCCCCAGTTGGCAGCATAGTGATCATAAGGCCCCATCTGGCGTACAAATCGTATGTTATCATCACCAGGTTGTGCAATATAGTTGTACCTGGCGTAATCCATAAGACTTGCAGCAATACCATTTTTTTGAGTAAAAGCTCCGTCTCTATAATCTTCGACCCGATAGGCATAACTAGCGGCCATATTATGTGGAAAACCTAAAGCATGACCTACTTCATGTGCAATTACTTGACGCATCATCTCTCCTATTTCTTCAGGCTTGGTGTTTAAGGTTCGAGCACTTGGATTTGCCGCTCCAGTTTCTAATAAATACCTATTCCTATACGACCTCAAATGATTGTGGTACCAAATAATGTCACTTTCTATAATTTCTCCACTACGCGGATCGCTCACTGAAGGCCCGACGGCATTACGGGTAGTGCTGGCTACATAACGTACTACGGAGTAACGAATGTCTTCGGGACTAAATTCTGGATCCTCTTCTTTTGTGGGCGCTTCTCTTGCAATAATGGCATTTTTAAACCCTGCTGTCTCAAATGGCTTTTGCCAGTCCTCAATACCTTGTTTAATATACTCCTTAAGGTTTTCTGGAGTTCCTGCATCTAAGTAATAGATGATAGGCTTCACTGGCTCTACCAATTCACCTCTTGCATAAGCCTCTGGATCTTTTGGCTCCAATCTCCACCGACGTATATAGGTTTTTTTATCTGCCTTTAGAGCTGTGCTGGAATAATCGATTTGATCTACGGTGAAAAAGCCAACTCGAGGATCGTTTAGTCTAGGCTGCATTGGTTCTTTAGGAAGAAGTATCATGGATTGGTTCATCTGCAAACTTATTGAACCCACAGAACCGTTAGAAGGTGGCTCGGCTGCGGTATAAGTAACATCTTGTATGACCTCAATATTTTCTGGAAATGATTTTATCGAATTGATAAAACTTCTGTCTTTATCTAAGCTGCGTACTTTATAGGCGCTTCTCAATCTAGGGCTCAAACCACTTATAGAAGGAACATCTGTACTGAAGAATTGAGTTACGTCAATAACTGTTGACGTAGAATCTGCGTCAAAAGCTAGGATATCAAAAGCATATAGAACAGGCTCGTAATTATTAACTTTTACAGAATTATTAATCGCTGCAGTCTCATCTAGAGCTACTTCAGCATAAGACTTGACTTTTAATAAAATTTTATCTTGGAAACGCTCCCATGAAACTACTTGTTCATTAGTTTTACTTCCTGCGTTCATGTAACCACCTCCTAAATTAGAGGGGATTTGAGCGATGCGACTTACCCATAACAGCTCCCTTTTTAAGAGATCGTTAGGTATCTCATAAAAAAAATCAGCTCCTACTTGATGGGTTTTAAAAAGACCCTCATCGGTAAGAGCTTCGCTTGTAATAATTTTATCGTAAGATTTGAATTTTGAATTTTTCTTACTGTTTTTTGATGCTGTTTCGGTAGTAGCATCTGCAACTACTTTTTGAGTTGATTTACAACCACTCACCCCTAAGGTCATCGCCAAGACGAGGCTGGTAAACATTATTTTTTTCATCTGTAAAGGGATCATTAAAATTGTGGAACAAAATAAGGTTTAATTCCCATCTTTAATTTCAGTTTTAAAAAGCTTAACAAAACTCTAAGAATTAAAGATGCTTCAATAAGAAGTGTTGGTAACCTATTTGAATGGCGCATTTTAAAATTGATGCTGTTTTTTAGGAACCGAATAAAAACCAATAGTTTTCTTATACTGTTGGAAACTATAAAAAGGTACTCCTAACTAATGAATATTTATTCAGGAAATGTGAGAGGTATTAAAGAGAGGAAAAAACGAGTTATCGAAAAAGCGGTGATCAGCATCCAGCAATTATTATGGTCCCGGTTGTGATGTATCCTCTGCAAATCACGTAGTTTCCTTTCTAAAATACTGTTTTACAGTGGTGTAATTTTATTTGGGTATCAATTACCAATACATCAAGTTTTTATATAAAGTTGTAATGGTTACGCTTTCGCGAAAGCACACCAAAAATACCCCTTTAGAAAACTTAAAATAATTGCTCATATCCATAAAGTAGCTTAACTTTACTATTATGACTGATGTCGAGATTAAAGAAGAAAATAAAAAGATAGCTAGAGGGTATAAAGACCTGTTAAAAATTAGCTATCAAATGCTTAACGATGAAGATAAAAAGCTAATTAGAAAGGCTTTTGACATCGCAGTAGAGGCACATGCTCCGCAACGCCGTAAGTCTGGGGAAGCCTATATTTTCCACCCTATAGCAGTAGCAAAAATAGTTGCAAAACAAATAGGGTTAGATGCCACAGCTATAGCTGCAGCATTGTTACACGACGTTGTAGAGGATACCAAGTACACCCTTTCAGACATTGAGCGACTATTTGGAGAAACCATTGCGCGTATTGTGGATGGCCTTACAAAAATTGCTCATCTCAAAAAAGATGCTGATGTCTCACAACAGGCCGAGAATTTCCGTAAAATGTTATTAACACTTAATGATGACATCCGGGTGATTATCATTAAAATAGCTGACCGTTTGCACAATATGCAAACAATGGAGAGCATGCCAGACTACAAACAAGTAAAAATTGCTAGTGAAACCCTTTATATTTATGCTCCTATTGCACATCGATTAGGACTTTATAACATTAAGACAGAATTAGAAGATTTAGGTTTAAAGTATACAGAACCAGAGGTTTTTCAGGACATACAGCAATGCATTGTTGAAAGTAAAGAGGAACAGAAAGCTTATATCAAAAATTTTAGTGAGGTTATTGATGGGAGTTTAAAAAGTGAAGGCTTGGAATATCATATTTTAGGAAGACCTAAATCGGTATTTTCTATACGCCGTAAGATGCTTAAGCAAGGGGTTACATTTGACGAGGTCTATGACAAGTTTGCTGTACGCATCATTTTTAGGAGTGATCGAGCTAACGAGAAATTTTTAGCTTGGAAGATATACTCTGTAGTTACCGACCACTTTACCCCGAACCCCGTGCGACTTAGAGACTGGATAAGCTCTCCAAAATCCACTGGATATGAAGCTTTACACATTACCGTAATGGGACCCGATGGAAGATGGGTAGAAGTACAAATACGATCAGAACGCATGCATGAAATAGCCGAAAAGGGGTATGCAGCGCATTATAAATACAAACAAGGGAGTAAAGAAGACGGTTTAGAAGAATGGTTAAATAGACTACAAGAAGCACTGGAAAACCAAGATGGAAATGCCATAGACTTTGTAGAACAATTCAAACTTAACCTCTACAGTAAAGAAATTTTTGTTTTTACACCTGCAGGAGAATTGAAATCCTTACCAAAAGGAGCAACCCCTCTAGATTTTGCTTTTTCTATTCACACTGAAGTAGGATTGCATACTCGTGGTGCACGAGTTAATGGGAAACTTGTCCCCCTATCTCACGAATTAAAAAGCGGTGATCAAGTAGATATCATTACTTCCGACAATCAAAAGCCTACTAAAAACTGGTTAGATTATGCGACCACAGCAAGAGCGCGTGCCAAAATAAAAAGTTCCTTAAAGGAAGATCAAAAAATAGTAGCCGCTGACGGAAAAGAAATTTTGTCAAGAAAGCTCAAATCTCAAAAAATACCTCTTGATGAAACCAGCGTGAATCAAATGGTCAACTTTTTTAAATTGAAAACCAGTCACGATCTCTTCTTCAGAGTTGGAAATGGAACTATAGATAACAAAGCCATTAAGGAATATGCCAACAGCCGAAGTAATGCGCTGTATTCCTTTATCAAGAGTAAAATGCGCAAGCCTAAAGAAAATCCAGATTTATACAAAGAAGAAATTACTGAAAATTATGATGCATTAGTATTCGGAAAAGAAGGAACAAATCTAGATTATACCCTTGCTAAGTGCTGTAACCCAATTCCTGGAGATGCAGTTTTTGGATTTACAACGGTAAGTGAAGGCATTAAGGTTCATAAAAACAACTGCCCTAATGCGATAAGTCTTCAAAGTAAATTTGCTTATCGAATTATAATCGCTAAATGGATAGATTCTTCTCAACGAGAATACAAAGCAGAATTAAAATTAACAGGAATTGATAGAATGGGACTGGTACAAGAAATTACTGGACTTATATCAAAGAATATGCATGTGAACATCAGGAACATCTCTTTTAATAGTAATCATGGAATATTTACAGGAGAAATTACCGTTGTGGTACCCAATAAAAACTTGCTGACTTCTCTAATTCAAAACCTTAATAAAATAAATGGTATCGATAAGGTATCCAGATTTTAAAAATATGAGTAAAATTATCAACACACTTGAAAAAGAACAAGAAACCGTAAGAAATGTATTCACTCAATTCTTGAGTGACAACAAACATCGTAAAACACCAGAACGCTATGCTATATTGGATGAAATTTATGCCAGTGAAGAGCACTTTGACGTGGAGTCCTTATACTCCAAAATGAAGGAACAAAACTACCGCGTAAGCCGTGCGACCCTTTACAATACCATAGAATTATTACTGGAGTGCAAACTGGTAAGAAGGCATCAATTTGGTCAAAATCAATCGCATTATGAGAAATCATATTTTGATAGACAACACGATCATTTGATCTTAACGGACAACCACGAGGTGATCGAATTTTGTGACCCGAGAATTGAGTCGATAAAAAAAACAATTGAAGAGGTGTTTGATGTAACAATTACCAATCATTCTTTATACTTTTACGGAGTTAAAAACACAACTGAAAAATAGCAACAATGGCAGTAGATTTATTGCTCGGCCTTCAATGGGGTGACGAGGGAAAAGGTAAGATCGTAGATGTATTAACCTCTAAATATGATATCATCGCTAGATTTCAAGGCGGGCCTAATGCAGGGCATACTCTAGAGTTTGACGGTATCAAACATGTATTAAGAACAATTCCATCTGGAATTTTTCACGAGAACTCAATGAACCTTATAGGTAATGGCGTCGTTATTGACCCTGTTGTTTTTATACAGGAATTAGAGGGGTTAAAACAATTTAATATTGATTTCAAAAGTAAATTGCTCCTTTCTAGAAAGGCACATGTCATTTTACCTACACACCGTTTACTTGACGCTGCTTCTGAAGCCTCCAAGGGAAAGGCCAAAATCGGTTCTACCCTTAAAGGAATAGGACCTTCATACATGGATAAAACCGGCCGTAATGGCATCCGATTGGGTGATCTTGAATTAAACTCCTGGAAAGAAAAATACAGAGCTCTTGCAAATAAGCATGAAGAATTGATCGCTTTTCATAGTGTGGATATACAGTACAACCTTCAAGAAATGGAGGATGAATTCTTTAAAGCAGTAGAAACTTTAAAGGAACTTACATTTATTGACTCTGAGGAGTATTTACATCAAGCACAAAAGAGCGGAAAAACCATACTTGCCGAAGGAGCTCAAGGATCTCTACTAGATATTGATTTTGGAACTTACCCTTTTGTAACTTCTTCCAACACCACTGCTGCCGGTGCCTGCACCGGTTTAGGAGTCGCTCCAGGCCAGATAGGAGAAGTTTACGGTATTTTTAAAGCCTACACCACTCGTGTGGGAAGCGGTCCATTTCCAACAGAACTATTTGATGAAGTAGGCGCTAAAATGGCTAAAGTGGGTCACGAATTTGGTGCGGTAACTGGTAGACCTCGCAGGTGTGGTTGGTTGGATTTGGTAGCACTTAAATACACCTGTCAAGTTAATGGAGTGACTCAACTCATGATGATGAAAGGTGATGTGCTTTCTGGTTTTGACGAATTAAAAGTGTGTACCGCTTATTCTTATAAAGGAAAAGAAATTACTCACTTGCCTTATAATATTGAGCCTGAAAACGTAACTCCTATCTATTCGGTATTTAAATGTTGGAAAGAAGACCTTACTAAAATGAGAGAAACTTCGCAATTTCCTAAAGAATTAAATACCTACATAGACTTCTTAGAAAAAGAATTGGAGCTTCCTATCAAGGTGGTAAGTGTAGGTCCAGACAGGACGCAGACTATTCACCGATAAGAAATATGAAGCAGGTGATCCTTTTTTAAATCCCAAGCTGCCACTTGGGATTTCATTTTAAATAAAAATATGTCCGTAAAAAGATTTCTAACTGTTGCTTCTAAAGGACTTCTTATGGGAGCTGCAGACGTG
>Ga0136655_1000365_pt1 | contig 20345 bp, 19 predicted proteins | sample CPBDNA_2_FD_94863 | JGI IMG/M metagenome (GOLD analysis project Ga0136655, IMG submission 94863) | Freshwater to marine salinity gradient microbial communities from Chesapeake Bay, USA - CPBay_Spr_15_0.8_DNA (version 2) | ecosystem: Environmental > Aquatic > Marine > Coastal | place: USA... | reverse complement strand
CCTGTATTTATGACTTTGATGGGATTTTCATTTATCTACTCAAGAAAATCAGAATTAAAACCTAAACTTTTACGTGGGTTTAAAATATTTTTAACCGGATACATTTTAAATATCATAAGGGGGGTCATTCCATTTACCCTTTCTACTTATCTTAATATGGATATTGCAAAAACATTTCAGATAGAGCAACTGAATGCGTACACCATTTTCACTATAGTAGATATTTTACAATTTGCTGGAATTGCCCTAATAATAATGGCAATCATTCAAGCGCTTAACATTAATAAGTACCTTGTATTATTGTCAGCATTTGTAATTAGTATGATTTCGCCATTTCTTTGGGGAATAAAATTAGATATACCAATAATAGACCAGGTATTAGAACTGATTTGGGGAGACCAGCCAATAGAATGTAGCTTTATTGCAAATAAAATCGCATTTCCTGTTTTCCCCTGGCTTACATTTCCTCTATTAGGGATGTTTCTTGGAGAAACGGTAAAAAATTCAAATGATTCTAATAGAATATTTAAACACTTTGGTATTGCCGGAATATTAGTTTTATTGCTGGGCGTGGCCATTTCTTATCAAAATTTTGCATATCATTTCAATGACTATTATCATAGCCGTCAAGGTGCTATGTTATTTATGTGTGGGTTTGTACTATTTTGGCTATATCTCAATACATTAATTTTAGACAATTTACCTGAGAATAGACTTTTTAAATTACTATTTAAATGGAGCAAAGGCGTGACAAATATTTACTTTGTTCAATGGATAATTATTATTTGGAGCATTGCCTTTTTTGGCATTAATAGTAGCTCATTTGCCACTACTGTTTTATTAATTTTGGTCTTCACGGCAGTATCACATTATACCAACGAATGTATCATTTACCTTCAAAAAAAAGGATTTGTGAAGAGGTAGAATGATAATAAATAGCATATCGCCAAGGACTTTGAAGTTTTAATGGTAAACCTGGAAAAAGTTTAATCCTTTAAATTCCTGATAGTTACAAAATAAACCATTGCCTTATGTTTACAGCTTTTTTTCTAAGGAAAGTAAATATTAAGCATTTTAAACTTTATTTCTAACTTCAACTCATTAAAAATGAATACAATGTTATTCCCTAAAATATCGATAATACTTAATATTCTTGTGTTCATTCCTGTTTACTCAGGAATACTTCTGCAGGCCAATTGGGCTGTTGATTCGTATGGAATTGAAACGCCAGCACGAGGCATTTTGCTTTCTATCTGAAAATTACAGATACATCTTTTAAATCTCAAATAAACTCCCTTTTTTAACTTTTTTTTTCACAATCTATATGTAATATTGCTTTGGACAAAGCTTCATGTCGTCCAAATGACGCCTATTTGTCCATAATTTATCCATTTACTCATGTCATATTTGCAATATGGAATTTGGAGCAAGACTAAAAGAGATTAGAACAAGTTTGAACATCTCTCAAAAAGAACTTTCAGAACAGACAGGATTAACCCTTAGAACGATTCAAAGAATTGAGAATAAGGAGGTAAAGCCAAGTCTTTATTCATTAAAAGTTATTGGAGAGGTATTGAAAACCGACTTGTCTGAATTTGTTAAACCATCCAATACCAAACCCTATGAGTTTAATTTAACCCTTAAAATTACAGATATGAATCAATTTCTAAATGACTTAAAAGCCTTAGTAATTAACCACTCTAAAACAATTTTCATTATTTTTTTAGTAGTTTATCTATTCACAAGTTATGCTGATATTAAATCGGGCATAATGGATGCATGGAATGGTAAGTAGCCATCTTGAAAAATCAATAAATATGAAAACCAATCTTAATTTAACAATATATTATTAAATTAATTTATGCGAAAGTTATTTATCATTTACTTTTTATTCGTTTTGTTTCCAATGACTGGTATGTCACAGGAAACAAAAGTACAGGTAACTGAAAAAGTTTCCATCAGCTTCCCTGGAAAACCCGATGTTCAAAATATACAGATTGGAAGTACGCTTTATGTGGTAAAATTAGCCGATGGAACTGCTAATTTTAATGCTGTCGTTCAGAACTTATTGGACATTGGACAAACTACAAAACAGATTAAATCACAACAGTTAAATCCTGGTTTCTGGGAACAGATGGAACTTTCTCTTATTGCACCGTATGGCTCTGAAACGAAGGTTTTAGCAAGAGAAATCAAAAAGATTGGGAGTAAAGAAGTATTAAGCCTTGCATTTAGTGCAGTGATTAATGGTATGAACAGAGAGATAAACTCTTATTTCTTCATAGAAGGTGTTCATAGTATTAATATCGTGCACTACAAGAGAGCTGATAGTGCTTCAATAGAATTAAAAAACAATTTTTTTAATTCGATCAAGATATTGGATTAAAACTTCAAGATTTGATTTTAAGAAGTATATCTCCTTGATTTTTTCATAATTACATGCTCTATCATCGTATTATGGTTTCATCTTTCGTTTGTAAATGGAGCTACCCCAGGCAATCCATCCCTCAGCTAACGGATGGATTTTTCTTTGTCTATCAGCGAGTTAGAATTACTGCATCTTTTGACTATTTCAGGTGGACATTTTCTACATTTTAACAACTATTCATTGTTTCATTTTTCGATTTAATATCCAGTTGCTTATAAAATTATATCTGAAAAATCATTTCAGATTAGGTATATATCATTTCACACGATTTTCAACGGAGTTCATCAATATAATTATTACTACTATTATTTCTTGTAGAAGTTTGTAGTGTTCAATCATATTTTAACTTTTACAACATGAAAAAAGTAATTTTATTTATTGCATTCTTAACGACTAGCCTTGCAGCTAATGCGCAGAGTACAGAAAAATATTACTCAACAAAAAGCAAATTTTATTACTCATTTGCATGGGGGCTTTTAACGTCCAAAAATTTCCCAAAGGACAAATCAGCAGTATTTGAATTTGAAAAATCTAAGGATTCAAATTCATTATCAGAGCCGCCCTCTAATAGCACAAAATATGAGCAAAAAAGTATTCTTTGGGGAGCTATCCAATGGACAGAAAAGAAAAATAATGTTTCATCAACTACATCCGAAAGCAATGGAAAATAATTTTATTCATTCCGCCAGTTTAGGGAAGAATGAATGGTGGCGTTATATATTGACTATTTTGACCACTGTATTTACCATCGTCCTAACTAATTTATTGATCCGTAAATTACTGCCAACCATAAAAAAATTATTTCCTGATAGTGATTTTGGTAAAGATTTGGGCACTTACAGTCTTGTTTTATTGGTATTCGGTATGGCTCTTTTCGCATTTCTGGTTGCCGCAAGGAAATTCCATCATAGACCAATAATGTCTTTTATTAGCGAGGATCGTAAATTCAGATTCAAATACTACTTTTTAGGATTCATTTCGTGGGCATCCCTACTATTTATTGGAAATTTAATTACAGATTTTGGAAGTTTTAAAGCCTTCATCCAAAATTTCAACCTCGCAGAATTTTCATTTCTACTTTTAATTGGCTTTATTTCCATAGGTATTCAGTCCTTTTTTGAGGAAATTGTCATTCGTGGATATTTTTTACAAGGTCTTCACCTGTGTATCAGGAATATTTTAATTCTCATACTTTTAAATGCGTTAATTTTTGCTATTTTACACTTGGGCTATGGCATAGGAAGTTTTCTTTCTTCCTGGCTATTTGGGATTACGTTTACCATAATTGTAATTCTGCAAAAAAGAATAGAATTTGTATCGGGCGCACATAATGCCAATAATTTATTATTGGCCCTTGTGTTTTTGGATTTATCTGATGTAAGTAAAGAAGAATTTAGCTGGTCAATTAATTGGACTGAATTTAGCTTACACATTGCTGCTTTATTACTGCTAATTGGATTGGTTTATAGGTTTTTAAGCAAAAAAGAATGAGGATAAGAGTAATATATCACCTTGCATTTTGGGGATTCTTTACTTTTCTTTTTTATCAGCAGAACCAGGGAGCGAATGCACTTGAGTACCTAAAATGGCTTACCGTTCTTGGAATTTCTGCCATAATTGTTTATGTAAATCTTTATCTACTTTTTCCAAATTATTTTTTCAGGAAAAGATATTTGATTTATTCATTATTTCTAATTCTTCTTATTGGCTTAGGTGCTTTTTCGCTAAGATCAATTTTTAACACAGGACATTCTACTTTTGCAACAACTTTTTTTCAACATGGTATAAATCTATTTTTCTTTATTGTCATCACAAGTTCTTTTAAATTTTTTAGAGAATATAAACGTAAACAAGCGTTGTTAATATTAGCTGAAAACGAACAACTCAAAACGGAGCTTTCTTTATTAAAGTCCCAGGTGAACCCACATTTTTTATTTAATACACTGAATAACTTATATGGGTTAATCATACAAAATCAAAACATAAAAGCTTCAGAAATTACGCTAAGGCTTTCTGATTTAATGCGTTATATACTAAAAAGCAGTAAAGAAACAAAAGTAAACCTGCAAGATGAGATCAAATTTATTGAAGATTATTTGACTATAGAAAAAATTCGGCTAACAAATAATGTTGAAATTAAATTTGAATTTTCTGGAATAGATAAAGATATTTTAATCGCCCCATTGTTATTCATTCCAATGGTGGAAAATGCTTTCAAGCACGGATTGCAGAATATTTCACTGGATAATTACGCACACTTTTTTTTATCCATACAAGGAAATGAGGTATTTTTTGAGGTTGAAAATTCAATTGGAAGAAAAACAGATAAACAAACCAACAGTGGAACAGGCTTAATTAATCTTCGAAAAAGATTGCAACTAATCTACCCTCAAAAACATCAATTAGAAATAAATAAAACAGAAACTAATTTTAAAGCTATTCTATACGTGGAATTATGAAATATCAATGTTTAATAGTGGATGACGAGCCAGTTGCTCAACAAATATTGGAAAAATATATCAATCAAATTGAAGCACTTCATTTAATAGCAAAATGCAGTAATGCTTTTGAAGCAATGAATATTTTGCATCAGGAAAAAGTTGACATCTTATTTCTGGACATTAAAATGCCTTCACTTTCCGGGATAGAAATGCTTAAAACCATACAAAATCAACCTAAAGTAATTTTAACAACGGCCTTTTCAGAATTTGCTGTTGAAAGTTATGAATATGGCGTTATTGATTACCTTCTCAAACCCATTGCTTTTGAACGTTTTTTGAAAACAGTAAATAAAATCCTGCTACCCCAAAATATAGACTTTAATAATGGCAAGGCTGAAGAAAAGCTTACTATACAACCTACTTTTATTTTCTTTAAGGCAAATAAAAAAATCTTTAAGTATTATTTAGTTGATATACTTTTCATTGAAGGAAGTGGCAATTATATTAAAGTCCATACCCAGAACGATAAGCCTCTTATGGTTTTAGATAAATTAACGGATTTACTGGAGAAATTACCTCCCAGACAATTTTTAAGAGTGCATAAATCATTTATTATTAATATTTCACATATTATAAAGATAGAAGGGAATGTCCTATTTATCAGAGATAGAGAAATTCCAATTTCAAATACATTTAGGAAAGATTTAGATGAGGTGATACAACGTAATCTCCGCCTATAGATTGACATAAAGTTTAAACCTTAATACCCTATTATCCGAATACTTAATCAACCTATTATAGTTGCATTTTTTTTTACATCGTAACCTTTTTATATGAATGACCTCAGAGAATTAAAAAACTTCGGGCCATATATTCATTTGAACAAAATTTTAGGTGATTTAAATTGATTTTAAGGGATTTAGTTTATGGCTCTAAACGTTCAATGAGCCTTGCGGAAATTCGGAGAAAATCCATTTCCGTTATGATGCCTATTAATTCTCCATCAGTAACCACTGGAAGGCAGCCAATTTTCTTTTCGCGCATGATATGAAGCGCTTCTATGATTGATTTTCCAGGCTCAATAACGATCGGGGAACTAATCATGATATCTTCAACCGTTTGCTGTTTGTTTCCCTCTTTTATAGAAATACCTTTTTGGCTATAAAACCTAAGGAGCAACCTGGAAGTTATTAATCCACAAATATTACCCTTTTGATCTTCCACTGGCATATATCTGATCTTTCTCCAATCCATTAATTTTGCTACCAACTCAATGAGGTCATCTTTCGAGACAGTAAAAAGATCTGTTTGCATAAATTCCTCGACCCTCAAATTCCCCGGTCTATAATCCAGCAAATCTTTCAATTCCGGTAATTCCCAGGTATGGACAGGTTTACCCAAATTCTGATTTTCATAAATGGCGCTAGTCATTACAGTTACTGCCTCGTCCATACTTGTTTCTTTTTTCAGCTTGGTAAAAGCGCGAAGCTGCCATCTTGCACCATTCAAATTTAATTTTGCTCGTTGAGAAATAATATCCATATAAAAATCAATATCACCTGCATTTATACCCTGAGCGGCAAGGCCTTCTTTTGCCAAAGGTATAAGCTCTTCATTGACAAGATCGGTTACGGTAATTTTCTTATCTTTAAACCAGGTAAATTTCGAATCAATTCCAAAACGAGCTGCTTTCTCAAAATTATCTCTTACATCTTCCCAGCTCATTTTTTTTCTGATATCTCCCCATTCTTTCGCACAGCCAACAACTGCGCCCAACCAAAGTGCCGCATTTGCTATTTCATCAACTACGGTAGGACCTGCGGGTAATACTCTGTTTTCTATTCGAAGATGAGGTTTTCCGGTATCACTAATACCATAACATGGTCTATTCCATCTGTAAACTGTAGAATTATGTATTTGCAACGCACTTAATTTGGGTATTTTTCCTGCGAGGACAACCTCCATGGCATTTTCATTTGTTTCAGGATAAATTAATGACCTAAATCGCGCAATATCTTCTTTGTAAATATCCAGAATAGAATGGTGAACCCAATCGGATCCAAAATTAACTCTTGGACTCCTTTCCCGCATGTGCTCATTAGTTGTTCTGACATCTAAAGCCTGTTGAAAAAGGGCAATTCTGGATTCGTGCCATAAACGACGACCGAAAACAATGGGAGAATTGGCCGAAATACCCAAAACAGGAGCAGTAAGCGCTTGAGCTATATTATAATAAGGGACAAAATTTTCCGGATTAACTTGCAAATGAACTTGAAAACTTGTATTTGCCGCTTCCAAAAGAGGGGTATGACTTCTAAGTAATAATTCATCAATGCCTTGAATTCTTAATTCAAAAGCTTGTCCCAATAATTGGGCACTAAGTGATTCCACCAATAATTTATACCTTTCCCGGGGTGTTAAATTATGAGATTCCAGATCATTTTTATGTAGTGTTGGTAAAATACCAGTAAGTAATATATCTGAATTAAAATGAGCTAATTCCGTTTTAATAATCTGTAATTTTTCATTTGTTTCTGCCTCCATATCTTTAAGTGCAGAGCCAGTGAAAACGCGTGGATCAAGATTTATTTCCAGATTAAATTTTGCCAATTCCGTATCTAACCAGGGCATATCTTTAAGTAAATCAATAATTTCCAACGCGATAGGCGCTGCCTTAAAAGATTTTTTTTGAATAATGCACATTTCTTGTTCAGCACCTATTCTGGTTACCCCTTTTTCAAAAATGGAATTATGTAACATATACTCCAATGCTTGCATATCCTGCAAAAGATTGGAAACGAATTGTTGCCTGCCAGGTTCTCCTTTTGCTTTTTTAAATTTTTTCTCACCCATTATAAAAATATTATTCCCTAATATAACTAAAATTAAAAATCACACCCTACTGAAAATCATAATTTTTAAATTATTATTGCGTTCATTTCAAATAAAACAAAGTATAGTGCGGATTTTTGTATTATTTTTTTGCTTACTAACCGTTTTTTCCTGTCGAAGTGACCGACGTTTGGTTTCCTTTTTCATGTACTATCCTAATATTCGACTAAATATTCCCTCAGGTTTAAGTGGTATTTTACCCAGGGTGTATTCATTGGATCTGGTTCCATCAAACATAAAAAACTTTTTACCCGCAGGGCTTGATACCGCATTAATAACAAGAATAGAACCTGTTTCAGCGCGTTTGGTTACTTTAGACGAAAGCATCTCCTTTTATTGGCTAAGAGAATTGTCTATTAGAATATGCCAGGATAAATCGCTTACCTGCCAAACTGCGGAAGAAGTTTTTTATCAAAACGAACTAGCCTTAAGAAGACCAGCTTTAGAGATTGATTTATTTCCAACGCTCATCAACGCAAGAAAACATCTTGTAAAAAATTCGTTCAAACTGGAGGTATGGTTTTATTTACAAGACATAACGCCAAGAGAAATTCCAGCCCGTTTAGAAATGGAATTCGCCGCTTATCAATAAGTTCGAATATGGACGGGTCACCTTTTTAGACCGTCTTCCCATTTGTTTTCAACAAAAGGCTACTATCTCCGAAGCTCAAAAACCTAAATTTATTTTCCAACGCGTACTTATAAATTTTTTTCCAATCCTCTCCTACCCAAGCTGCTATAAGGAACAACAGGGTACTTTTAGGCTGGTGAAAATTTGTAATTATACCAGAAATAACTTTGAAATGATAGCCGGGTACAATCATTAGTTTGGTTTCCCCCTCTAACCAACTCAGGTTATATTGTTCCATAAGTTGAATAATTTGCAAAAGAGCATCTTGTAGTGACAAACTTTTTTGACTGAGGTAAGGCTCCCATTGCGAAACCGAAAGAAAAGCTTCTGATTTTTCAGTTAGATTGTTACCATACCAATAAATGCTTTCGAGGCTTCTCAAACTAGTAGTACCTACGGCGATGATAGGTTGTTGATTAAGGCTGGCTGAAGCTAATGTTTCCAGACTTTTTTGTGAAACCCGAATCTGTTCTTTATGCATAATGTGCTCCGAAATATGCTCAACTTTGATGGGTTTAAATGTACCGGCACCAACGTGGAGGGTAAGAAACACAAAAGTTACCCCTTTTTCCCTGAGCTCTTTCAGCACATCTTCTGTAAAGTGTAAACCAGCCGTTGGCGCTGCCACAGAACCTTCTGCTTTTGCATAAATGGTCTGATAATCCGTTTCATCGTCAAACTCGACCTCTCTATTCAAATAGGGTGGAAGAGGAATTTGCCCAATGGCATCTAATAAATCGCCAAAAACCATATCGGACTCACTCTTCCAGGAGAAACGAACGAGAAAAGAATCATCAACCTGTTCCAATTTTTCTGCAAACAGCGTTACCGGAGATTCATTTATAGCCATATCGATAGACATTGGATTATCCTTCCAGCGTTTATTATTGCCAATCAAACATTTCCACACCACCTCATTTTTAGCATTTAAATTATCAAAATGAAGGGCAGGTAAAAAAGGATCTAAACAGAATATTTCTATTTTCGCACCCATGGGCGTTAAAAAAAATAGTCTGGCATGAATAACTTTCGTTTCATTAAAGACAAGCACTGCATTTGCAGGAATTACGTCAGGCAAATGGGTGAACTGAAAATCAGACATATCCCCATGATTATAGTACAATAATTTGGAATGATCACGAGGTGAAACAGGATGTAAGGCTATAAAATCATTAGGTAAATTATAATCCAATAATTCTAAATGATCCAACCATTTAAGATCCATAACCATATTTTTAGGTACGAAATAAATAAATTTATAAATTCATTACAAATAACTATATTTTAGATTAAACCTTTCCCGTTGAAAGCTATCAAAAGTAGTAAATGATTTAATAATGACCATAAACTACTCCGATGAGCAACTTTGCAAAATGGCCAAGAACCCAAAGGAAAAAGAATGGGCATTCAAAATGATTTTAAAAATATATCAAAAACGCTTGTATGCCCTCATAAGAAGGATGGTTGGTACACATGAAGATACGGATGATATTTTACAAAATACCTTTTTAAAAGTCTATAAATACATCCATACTTTTGAAAATAAAAGTAGTTTATACACCTGGATTTATAAGATTGCCCTAAATGAAACCTTTCGTTTTTTAGAACAACAAAAAATTCAAAAACGAATACATGAATCAGCCATCAGACATGCCAGTGAATCTTATTCATTTGATATACAGTCATTTGAGGAAGAAAAAATATGGATATTGCTAAACGAAGGTATTGAATTACTACCCACACGTCAAAAATTAGTATTCAAATTGAGATATTTTGAAAAAATGACCTATGCTGAAATGGCAGAAATTTTAAAAGTTACAGAAGGATCATTAAAAGCATCCTTTCATCATGCATTAGGCAAATTAAACGAATTTATTAAAAAGAAAACCTTATGAAAGAGGAAAATAAAGAATGGGAAAAAGAGATAAGCCAAATTGCCCCATGGATACCATTAAAGGTTTCCACGCTACCTGGCGTTGAGGCTCCTAATGGATATTATGACGGTCTTGAAAAATCAATAGCTGAAAAAATAGCCAAAATTAGTTCGACAAACCGGCGAAGAAAATATGTCCGACCAATATTAGCCTCAGCGGCGGCATTTTTGTTGCTCTTCTCATTGGTAAAATTCTTTTGGATGGATCAGCGTGTTGATAAAAAGGAGACAGAATATACCATTTATTCGCTTTCAACAGAAGAAGCGGCGCAATGGTTAAGTGAAGAAGCAGTCATTTCAGAGCTTGATATTCAATTATTTGCAGAAGAAATGACTTTAAACACAGTAGAAATAAAAACTAAAAACAAATAAAATGAAATTTAAAAACCGAATGTCTATGCTACTGATATTCACTATGTGTCTATCTGCACCGTTATCTGCTCAGAGACCAAATCCTTCCAGGAATTATCAACAACGGCCCAATACAGAAAGGGTAAAGGCCGTCAGAGTAGCCCTCCTTACGGAGAAAATGAGTCTGAGTACGGAGGAGGCTGAAAAATTTTGGCCCGTTTACAACGACTATGAAAAGGAACAAAAAATGATCAGGGAAAAATTTCAACCCAATAAAAACATCATGGGCTTAGATGATACTGCTGTTGAAAAACACCTGATGGGCTTACTTGATATGGAGGAAGAATTGGTAAAAATGAAGAAAAAATATTTTCAACAATTCAGTAAAATTATTGGCTATCGAAAAGTCGCCATATTAGCAAGAAGTGATCGTGAATTTTATCTGGCCATGATAGAAAGATTGAAAAATCAACCTAAAAGAGATAACTAAATGATAGAAAAGAGCGGTAGAAATATCGCTCTTTTTTATTCAAATCTATTGAATTAGAACGTATTTAAATATAATCAAAAAAATAATAGTGATTAAAATATAACATCAATACAAAACATATAATGATTTTTTATATACCACTATTTCACATATTTTTTTTTGTAACATAATATAAAACAGTCACTTAGATTTTTTCCGCTTTCTAATAAAAACATACCGTTTCGTTAATCGCTTCATTTTTTTTCATACGTTCGTTCAATATTTGGTTACAATATGCTTACATTTAACGAGCAATTTGCAGCACGTAGCTGATTGGGAGGCAATTTAGCTTTTAAATCCTTTGGTTTAATATAAGTGGAGGTTCGAAAGAACTGCTCATTGCATTTGCGTAACCTATGAACGACAAAGAAAAAATTAGTATTGAGCATTTAGTACAGGCTTATGATGCCTATGTTGAATGCGGCACGTCAAAAATGTGGGAAGAGAAAGAATTATTTTTACTTATGGATTATTTCGCTGTAGAGCGACAATATGAAAGAAGTTTAGAAATATGTGAAGAGGGAATTAATTATTTCCCTTATTCACTCACTTTTTATGTTAAAAAAGTAATTTATCTGCTTGAACTGAACAAAGTAGATGAGGTTAATGATGTGTTAGAGCATGTAAATGCTTTGTCCCCTGACAACGAAATAGTGACTTTACTCCACGCCAGGTTACTATTTAAAACACATAATAACGAAGAGGCACTGAACTTAATTTCTACTTTAGAGGGTAAGTTAGATGAGATAAAAACTTGCGAAATGCTTCTTTTAAAGGCTAATATTCTGGAGGAAGAAGGGCAAGTTGAAGGTATTTTTCAGATTTTATCTCAAGCCGTATTTTTAGACCCATCAAACGAGGAAGCTATCGAATATTTTTGGGCATGGATAGAATCGTACAAAAAATATGAAGAGGGTATTTTAATATTTAGTAAAATACTTGATTTAAATTCTTACAACGGATTGTCCTGGTATTATTTGGGATTATCTCAAGCTTATTTAGGAAATTACGACGAAGCGTTGGAAGCGTTGGAGTTTGCCTATTTATCTACCCCTACTTTGGAGATTGCTTACAGAGAATACGGCAATTTGTGTTTTGAATTAAAAAAGTTTCAAAAGGCTTTAGAAGCTTATGAAGAAATGATAGCCTTGTTTGTATCTGATTCTGAGGTTTTAATGATGTGTGGGCAATGCTGTTTAGAACTTAATCAGGCACAAAAGTCATTGGCTTACTTCAGAAAAGCATTGCAATCTGACCCCATGAATGACGAGGTATTATACCATATTGGGGAGGTTTTCTTACAACATAAAGATTGGAAAAAGGCCATTTTATATTATAAAAGAGCTATTAATATTGAAGATCAACGAGAAGAATACTATTCTTCTATGGGCATTGCTTATCAGCAAATGGGTGATGAGGAAAAAGCTGAGTTCTGCTTTCAGGAGGCCGTAAATTTAGCTCCTTGTGAGAGTAAGTATTGGTTGTATTATCTGTCTTTTTTAATTCATGCCGATAGAAAACAAGAAGCTATTGAGCTGGCAAAAGCGGGTGAATTAGAAACAGAAGGTTCTACTATGATTTTTGCTCATATTGCTTGTTTATTGGCTGCCGGGCAAAGAAAGGAGGCTTTAATGATGCTTGGCGTAGCTTTAGAGGAAGATTATTCCACTCATACCGTATTATTCACCCTTTTACCCGACGTGGAAACTGACCCTGAAGTATCAGAAATGTTACAATATTATAGACCAGAATCCTAAATAAAAAAGGATTAAAGAAAAAATCTTTAACCCTTTTTTTATTGAAAATTTCCCTTTTGAGAAAATTTTTGCGCTAAGAAAATTAATCTAAGTGCGCGAAGCAAGCGGCACCGATGATACCCGCGTTATTTCTCAGTTTTGCTGGTTTAAGTTTTGTTTTCACATTTAAAAAGGGGCTAAAGAGATCGAAGTGTTTACTTATGCCGCCGCCCAGGAAAATTTGATCTGGGTTTACTAACAAATCCATATAATTCAGATACTCATCGAATCGCTTCCCCCACTCTTCCCAATCCAGATTAAGTTCTTTTCGAATCCGGCTGGAGGCATAATGTTCTGCAATCATACCATGCATACGAACATGACCAAACTCAGTATTTGGCAACAACTTACCATCTAGAAAAAGAGCGCTACCCAATCCAGAACCAATGGTAATAAGAAGAACCACGCCTAACATATCTTTTCCGTGTCCATAATTCATTTCCGCTAAACCTGCTGCATCGGCATCATTGATAACACGAACCGGAAGATCAGTTGATTTTTCAAGAAATTTTTTGACATTCAGGCCATTCCAATTTTTGTCAATATTAGCAGCAGAATAAGCTGTACCCTTTTTAATTATACTGGGAAAGCCAACCCCTATCCGTTTTTTCCATTTAAAAGCTTTCACCAACTCCTTAAATGTTTCTGCTACAGCCTCGGGAGTAGCGGGATTTGGCGTTTCAAGCCTAATACGGTCTGAAACAAGAATACCCTTAGTACTATCAACGAGCGCCCCTTTAATACCAGAGGCTCCTACATCGACACCTAATATAATATCAGCATTAGGCATAAGCTGGCTATTTAATCAATTTTAAAGTCATCAACACATCTGAGACGGGTCTATCTGCCCCATCCTTTTGAACTTTTGCTATTTTATCAATAACATCGAGCCCCTCTATTACTCTTCCAAAAACGGTATAATTATTATCTAATTGAGGGGTTCCACCCAGAGCAAGATATTCTTCTTTTTGTTTATCACCATATTTGAAACCATTACGAGACTCCATTATTTTCAAAGAATTCTCACTTACCGGAGCGCCATGAACGATATAAAACTGAGAGCCTGAAGATCTCATCTCAGGATTTGAAGGTCCGCCGGTTCGAGCCGCTGCAAGAGCACCTTTCACATGTACTAGTTGGTCGTTAAATTCAGCTGGAACAGTATAACCTGGGCTTCCCATACCTAAACGAGCGCCTTTTGCCGCATTTCTTGATTGAGGATCTCCCCCTTGAATCATAAAGCCATCGATGACCCTGTGAAAAAGCAGACTATCATAGTATGACTCCTCTACTAACTTCATAAAATTATCGCGATGCGCAGGGGTTTCGTCATATAATTTGATAACCATATCACCTAATGAGGTTGACAGGTGAATCAAACAATCTTCAGGTGCTTTAATCGTAATATTTTCCATACTTATTCGTTTTTTCTTTCCATTAAGTGCTGTCAGGCGAACCACAAAACTACCTGATGAATAAAATCTGTGTACAGGCATTGAATCAACTGATATACTTCCATCACCAAAATCCCAAAGGAAATCGGTTGCCTTTTTAGCCTCATTTTTGAAATGTATAGCCCCCGGCGCCACAGTATTCCCCTCCCAAGTAAATCTTGAAACAGGTCTGTTACAAGCAAAAGATGTTATCAACAGAAGAACCAGAAAAAAAACTGAAACATTATTCATTTGGAGCGGAGTATAAAAAAGAACTTAAAGGTAATATAATATTAAGGAAAACAAATACTAAAAGGAGGCTAGGTTAAAAAATGATGTAAGGATTTGGTGATCAGAGATGCTGCATTTCCACCGCCGTAATAATCATTTATTTTTTCGAATTTTTGGTTAAGGGCTAATCTTACGGCATTTGTAATCGCATCAAAATTAGCTCCTGTCAATTGGTTATAACCACCATTGACTAATTCCACCCATTCAGTTTGATCTCTTAAAGTCACGCAAAATTTATTGAAAAAGTAGGCCTCTTTTTGTAATCCACCACTATCGGTAAGAACCAGCTGAGTATTTTCCAATAATTGAATCATATCAAAATAACCAACAGGATCGATAGTAACGAATTCAGCTTTTAAATTCCTTTCAGACATTATTTTTTTTGTCCTGGGGTGAAGAGGAGCTATTACTTTTATTTCCCTGTTAATGGCATTCAATGCCTGAACAATAGCGGATAGATTTTCAGGGACATCGGTATTTTCCTGTCTATGAAAAGTTACCAATATATAAGGTTCATTATTTAATTTAAGTTTATCAAGAACAGAAGATTTTTGATGAGCTATTTTCGAATAAAAAATAGCTGCATCCTGCATAACATCTCCTGTGAGTTCAATGCGGGAGGGTAAAGAACTGAAGCCCTCGGCCATTAAATTATCGATGGCAGTCTGGGTTGGACAAAATAATAAATCACTGATTCTATCGGTAAGAATTCTATTAATCTCTTCCGGCATATCCATATTAAAACTTCTCAGGCCAGCCTCCACGTGAACCAAAGGGATTCTCAATTTTGAGGCGGCTAAAGCACCGGCCAGCGTGGAATTAGTATCGCCATAGACCATAACGGCATCTGGCTTTTCCGATAATAACAGAGATTCTATGCCTTCCAGCATTCTACCCGTCATGGCACCATGAGTAAGACTATGGATAGCCAATTGAAAATGCGGATTGGGGATAGACATTTCCGAAAAGAAAATATCTGACATATTAGCATCAAAATGTTGACCGGTATGTACTATTTTTTCCTCAAAATAGCCATCTTCCTTAATAACTCTTGACACAGCTGCAGCCTTAACAAATTGGGGTCGGGCCCCCACGATGGTCATAATACTTTTCGGCATTAACCTGATTTTTTAAAATGTTTTAACGGGGAGCGAGGGAAACACGCGATAAATAAGTTGATTATTCGGTACAAATATAGCTAATCCGGTAAGCAATAAAATCATAAAATCGACATAAAAGGATTGATTTTCAAGGTACCAAAGTTCAAGTTCTCCTTTATGCGGAGCTATTTTTTGTTTGTACAAACTTATGGGGGAGACGGTTGGGTCAGATAAAATTTTGTCTTCATTTCTAAAAACGATAGAACCAACCCCTGTTATACCAGGCTTAACGGTATAGATTACATCTTTAATATGTTGGGGATAACAATCGAACTCAGATTTATCCAAAGGTCTTGGACCGACGAAGCTCATATTCCCTATGAATACATTCCAAAGTTGGGGTAATTCATCAATTTTAAACTTTCTTAAAATTCTCCCAATAGGTGTAATACGTGGATCATTTCCAATAGTCATGGTACCAAAGGTCATATTATGACTATTGGGAATCATGGTTACAAATTTCAATATATTAAAAGGCTTTTGATTAAAACCAATCCTAGGCTTTGAGTACAAAACTTGTCCATTCAATACGAACAGAAGAAGCACGGTAAAAAGCAGCAAAGGGAACAAAAGAACGAGTAAAAAAGCAGCGAAAAAGGTATCAATAATCCATTTTCTTCCTGAATAGGAAGAATCTTTGTCAGGACGAGGAAATGTATGAAAATCCTTTTGTTTAAAATCTGGAGGTTTACTATCCACGGGGAAAGGCACTGTAATAAATTAAACCATTATTTCCCTGTGAGCAAATGCTCATACACCTCAAATGTTTTTTCCACCACCAACGCTTCAGAAAATTCATTTTGAACAATTTCCCGACCATTTTTACCTAATTGCATAGCAAATTCTGGATTATCAAGTAATCGTCGAATCGCTTCAGCCAAAGCCACTTCATCTTTCGGAGGAATTAGCAGCCCATTCACTTCATGTCGGACTATTTCTTTACAGCCAGGAACATTCGTTGAAATAATAGGTTTACTGCAAGCAGCTGCTTCGAGAAGAACCTTGGGTAAACCTTCCCTATAAGAAGGTAAAACAACCATAGAAGCCATATTCAGGACTTCATCCATATTTCTTTTATAACCCCACCATTCGATTAAGCCAGCCAATTCCCATGCTCTAAGCTGTTTTGTTGGAATGAGTGCAGGATTACCGTCGTCGGATCGACCTACGAGAACAAATTTTACCTTTGGATAATCAGCTTTTAGAAGCGTAACGGCATTGACAAACTCATAAATGCCTTTATCAAAAAGCATTCTTGCCGGTAACATTACTATTATGTCTCCGATTTTCGCGGGAGTAGGAGAAAATACGGAACAATTCACACCAGAACCAAGAATAAGTCTAGTTTTAGATTTTTCAATCATCCCCTCTTGAATAAAAAGATTCAAGTCATCAGGATTTTGAAAAATAGTTTTGCTATTGGATCTATTCAGCGCCAATTTATATAAAAAAGTAGTGATTATCCTAACAATATTATTTTTAGGTAACGAAGTAAATACATAACCAAGTCCACTAATTGCGTTAACAACGAAAGATTTATTTAAAAGAGCAGCCATTATAGAACCGTAAATAATAGGTTTCACGGTAACATGATGAACTATTTGCGGAGATAAATCTTTGTAAAGCCTCCAAAACTCAAACATAGTTTTAAGTTCCCTAAAAGGATTTAAGCCCTTTCTCGACATCTCTAGCGTGATATGATTTAAACCGGCGGCTTTAATAAGATGCGCATCGCCAGTATCTGGTGTAGCTACAAAGACCTCCCACCCTAGCTTCATAGCCTCTAAAGCTATAGGTAACCTATAGGCTAGAAACCCCCAGTCGGTGTTGACAACAACAAGAATTCTCCTTCTAGACCTCTCCAAGTTAAAAATAATTAAAGTTACCCATTAGGTTTTGGACCCTCTGATTTTTTTGTCAAAGTGATTTTTGGAACGTAAATTGTTGATATTGCGATAAATACAGGAATAAATTTAACCCTGTGTCTTAAAGCTGTGCCAAAATTTCCGACTCCCCAGGAGTAAACTATTAGTAAAGGTATCAAAATTATAAGTATTCTTGTAATAATTTGCTTATGTTTTTCAAACAAGATTCCTTTGGCAATCCAATAAAAAACAAACAAATAAAGTAAACCATCAACGAAACCCAGGAGGTGATTTATTGCCCTAAGGTCCCAAATAAAAGGTGAAAATAAAAGGTAACCTAATCTGGGAATGATTAATAAAAAAAAATCTAAAGGTGATTCTGGGGAAAGCCAGTCAGGATAAACAGAACCACCAAAATTGGTTACTTTAGTTTGGAACAAAATTCTTGAAAAGGTAAAAATGTCATCGAATTTACCTAAATAAGGTATTTTTATACCTGGTAAAACAGTAAATAAATATAAGGTAACAAGAGGAGTAACCGATAAAAGAATTGCGTGGATAATGCTAAATTTATTTTGCCTATATCTTATTTTAAAAAAATCTATGCTTTCTATAAAAAATAGTATAAAAAATGTGATACCTCCTAAAATTAGCGCACTATGCAAATAATATAAAGGAATAAAACAAACTAATGTCAAAATGCCGAAATTAACATTCTTACTTAAATACCATTTAGCAAAATAAATAAAAGCTAAAAGTAGAAAAAACATTACAAAAACCTCCCTTAGTATTAAAGAATTATACAATATAACGGTAGGAAAAACGGCTAGAATCCAAGCTGATTGTTTAGCCTTTTTCTCATTATTACTTAACAGGAAGGATAATTTATATACCAAAAGGATACACAAAACACCAATAAATATACTTATGCACTGAAGGAGTAACGGACTCCTCCCAAAGAGCCTGTAAATTAATGAAAGAACCCAGGTGAAAGTAAGTGCTAAAGTATTTGTTTTAAAGCTCAGTAAATAATCATTAAAAGGCATTTGAGAAAAAGACCATGCATAATTCTCAAATTTAACAGCATCAATCTTCCCATCTGGCAACTGAAAAATAAAAAAATGTATTAGCGCTGCTAATATTCGGAGTAAGGCACCTATCCAAATAATGTTTTTTAATAATGGCCACCTAATAGTCATTACATAAATCAATACCAATAAAAGGCAAATTCCTATTATGCCTAAAACAGCTTCCACTTTAACAATTTCTTTTATACCAAGCCTGAAACATGAGGATAGCCCAAAGTTGATAATGCCAATTTCTTTTTCCCGAAATATGTTCCTCCCACTTTTGCCTTACTACTTTTGGGTTTAACATACCGCTTTCAATAATGACCTTTTCATCGAGTAAATCGTCTGCCCACTCTTTAAGGGGACCTCTTAACCATGCTTCCAAAGGAATCCCAAAACCCATTTTAGGTCTGTTTATCAAATTTTCAGGAATGTATTTTTTAAGTATTTCCCTTAATATCCATTTTGATGTTCCTTTATTTATTTTATATGATAAGGGTAAAGAGGAAGAAAATGCAAAGACATGATGATCAAGAAAAGGAATTCTGCTTTCCAATGAAACCGCCATACCAGCACGATCCACTTTACATAAAATATCATCGGGCAAATAGGTAAGCAGATCATTCAACATCATTTTATCCATATTATCCTGGAATAAATCTGAGCCTATTAATTTATTTTTTTGTGGATAAAAATCAAAATTTAATACTTCTCTGGGATTTTCCCATTGTTTAACTAATCTGAAATATACATCGTCAAAAGATTCTACAGCTAATAATGATGACGCTTTTATTAGTTTATCTGTAAAATTAGAAAAATGATATTTTTTAGGTAGTATATGATGTAGGAAGCTTGACAAAGCATCCCATTGTTGGGTATTTAATTTATTTATTGACGAGTACAGTCCTTTACGAAAAGGCTTAGGAATAAATCTTAGATTATTCCATATTTTTTCAGCAAAAAAATACCGGTTATAGCCTCCAAAAAGTTCGTCGCCACCATCGCCGGAAAGGGCAACTTTTACGGAACCAGCGGCTAATTTACTTACCATATAGGTCGGAATTTGGGACGAATCAGCAAAAGGTTCATCGTACATGCTACCCAACAACGGAATTACGTCAAAACAATCCTTTGGATTGACATAAAGTTCCGTATGATTTGTACCTAAATGATCAGCTATTTTTTTTGCATACACGGCTTCATTAAATCCATTTTCATCGAACCCAATGGTAAATGTATTTACAGGCGTGCTCGAAACAGCGCTCATTAGAGACACTATCAAAGACGAATCGATACCACCAGAAAGAAAAGCACCCAATGGAACATCTGCTAATAATTGACTATGAACAGCCCGTTTAAGAACATTTTCTGTTTCATCGATGGCCACAGTGACAGAACCTTGGAAAGGATTCCTCTTCCCGTTAATCATGGTATCGATGGCAGACCAATAAGTACTAATACAAACCGTCTTATTGTCCAACGAAACCGATAAAATACACCCTGGCGTTAATTTACTTATGCCCTT
>Ga0136655_1000364_pt1 | contig 20358 bp, 17 predicted proteins | sample CPBDNA_2_FD_94863 | JGI IMG/M metagenome (GOLD analysis project Ga0136655, IMG submission 94863) | Freshwater to marine salinity gradient microbial communities from Chesapeake Bay, USA - CPBay_Spr_15_0.8_DNA (version 2) | ecosystem: Environmental > Aquatic > Marine > Coastal | place: USA... | reverse complement strand
GAACATGATTTCATGCTCTTTTTCCTGAGGAACTACCTTCGTCCAGTTTTTATACCATCGATTAAAGATGGCTGAAATGGGTTGCGTTTCTGCCTCTTCAAAGGCTTCTTTCCCCATTTCTTTGTAAATCTGGATTTGCTGCATTTTCAGAATAACCTTCAATAAATTTAAAAGGGCTAAAAATCCACCAAGAACCACAAACGAGGTAAAGAAAATCCACCCATTTTTAAGGAAATTATCATAAAATGGGAAAGTTTGAGTGGTTTGTGAAAACAACCAGTTGAGTTGTACGATTAGGAAAAGGGGTAAAATAATACCTATTTTAGTTTTCATATTATTCATGATTTGTAGTAGAAGAATTCACCTTATCCAAAGGCATTTCTGACATCTTTTTCAGGTAGGAACTATCTTTTTTAAACACCAGGATGACACTGACCACAAAAACGGTGAAGAAAGTGATTAAGGCCCCAATAGCCATCCAATTGATATTTCCTGCGCTCTCTAAAATATGTTTATACATAGCATTTGATTTTAGTTGGCGGGTGCTTTTACCTTAATGTCTGTTCCAAGTCGCTGCAAATAGGCAATCATAGCTATTATTTCTCTCTGCGCTAGTTTTTCATCTTTTATGCCATCCTTTTTTAGGTTTTGAGCAATGCCAGCAGCTTGTTTTTCCAGATCCTCCAGGGCTATATCTTCATAACCTTCTTGATAAGGTGTACCTAAGGTTCTCAATACCTTAATTTTCTTAGGTATTTGATCGACATTCAATTTATCCCTGATTAACCATGGATAGGCAGGCATAATGGAACCTGGTGACATACTTAGTGGGTCATACATGTGATTATAATGCCAGGTATCAGGATATTTTCCACCTTCGCGGTGAAGATCTGGGCCCGTTCTTTTTGACCCCCAAAGGAAGGGCCGGTCATAGATGTATTCCCCTGATTTTGAGTATTCTCCATAGCGTGCGGTTTCCGATCTGAATGGACGAATCATTTGTGAATGGCAACCCAAACAACCTTCTCTGATATATAAATCTCTTCCCGCCAGTTCCAATGGCGTATAGGGTTTCACAGATGCAATTTTAGGAACATTAGATTCAATCATAGCCATTGGAAAAATTTCAACAATACCACCGATGAGGATGGCAATGGCTGCAAAAATCATCATTTGAACAGGACGCCTTTCAATCCAGCGATGCCAATGTTCCCCTTCATGAGCTCCATGAGTACTTTGGCGGGATGGCGCTTCCTGTTTCTCATCGCCAAGGAATACACCTACCTGCATGGTTTTGAACAAATTCCAGGCCATAAGTATTGCACCACTCAGGTATAAGGTGCCACCAACAGCGCGAATGGCATACATGGGTAAAACCTGTGCGACGGTCTCCAGGAAATTTCCGTATTGTAAAAATCCATCAGGTGTAAATTGTTTCCACATGAGACTTTGTACCCAACCTGCCCAATAGAGTGGGATGGCGTAGAAAATAATACCCAAAGTGCCAATCCAAAAGTGAGCGTTTGCGGCTTTTTGGGAATAGATATTTGTTTGAAATAAACGTGGGATCAACCAATAGAGAATGCCAAAAGTCAGAAATCCATTCCATCCTAAGGTACCAATATGCACGTGACCAATGGTCCAGTCGGTGTAATGGCTGATAGCATTTACAGATTTTATGGAAAGCAAGGGCCCTTCAAAAGTAGCCATGCCATAAGCGGTAATGGCCACTACCATGAATTTTAATACATGATCCTGACGCACTCTGTCCCAGGCACCTCTAAGGGTTAGTAATCCATTGAGCATTCCTCCCCAGGATGGGGCAATCAGCATAATAGAAAATACAGTGCCCAGCGATTGGGCCCAATCGGGTAGGGAGGTGTACAACAAATGGTGAGGACCTGCCCAAATGTAGATGAATATGAGCGCCCAAAAATGGATGATAGATAATTTATAAGAATAGACGGGTCGGTTTGCTGCCTTCGGTAGGAAATAATACATGAGTCCCAAATAAGGGGTGGTCAGGAAAAATGCTACGGCGTTGTGTCCATACCACCACTGTATAAGCGCGTCTTGAACACCGGCAAAAACCCCATACGATTTCCATAAACTTACCGGTATTTCCAGATTATTGACTACATGTAAAACCGTGATGGTTATCCAGGTGGCTATATAAAACCAAATGGCCACGTAAAGGTGGTTTTCTCTCCGTTTAATCAAGGTTCCGATCAGATTAATTCCAAATGCAATCCATACCACAGCTATAGCAAGGTCGATGGGCCATTCCAATTCAGCATATTCTTTGGCACTGGTTAATCCTAGAGGTAAGGTTACTGCCGCTGCAACAATAATTAATTGCCAGCCCCAGAAATGGAATTGACTTAAGAAATTACTGAACATCCTGGCCTTCAAAAGTCTTTGCAGGGAGTAATATACTCCCATGTAAATGCCGTTTCCTACAAAGGCAAAAATGGCTGCATTGGTGTGTAATGGTCGTATTCTGCCGTAGGTTATTTCGGCGATGCCTAAATTAAGTACTGGAAAAATTAATTGAAAAGCAGCGATTAACCCTACCAGCATGCCAACAATGCCCCATATAATGGTCGCAATGGCGAAATTTCTGACAATTTTGTTGTCATAATAAAAAGTTTCTAAGTTTGCCATTCTCATTCTTCTTGTGATAAATCTTTTGGTTTCTGATCTTCCCAAAGCATGCGAATCGATGGCGTGTGATCGTCCTCATATTGCCCATTTTTTACAGCCCAGAAAAAGGCTGCTAAAAAAAATAAAGCAAGAATCAGACTAAGGAAAATCAATACTAAGATGATACGCATGCCTTTGAAATTTTTCGAAAATTAAAAGGAATGCTGTGACATTATTATGACATTTGTCTGATGAAGAAATGATATTTATCATCTTCCTAATCTTCCTTATTTTGGGTAATCCTATTAAAGTTTTCTGGCAAAATAAGTAGTCGTACTTAGTCCCCAAATTACCACCGTTATGGAGCTGGTTGGCATGAGAATGGCAGCTACAACAGGTGATAACGCGCCCTGTACGGCAAAATAGAGTCCTATGGCATTATAAATGAGGGCAAAGCCATAAGCCAGGTAAACAAGTTTTTTACTTTTTATGGCATACATCAGGTACCCTGTCAGTTTATCTAACTTGCTGGCTGCCAGGATAGCATCAGATGCAGGCGTAAAATTATTTTGGTTTTCGGAAATCACCATACCAAAATTTGCTTGTCGTAAGGCACCCGCGTCATTCAACCCGTCACCCAACATAAATACCTTCCTCCCTTTTAATTGTAATGTTTTGATAAAAGCTAATTTATCGGTTGGCGTCTGTTTGAAATACATGTTTTCAATAGGTATATTGAAATATTGACTCAATTTTTCCTTCTCATTATCATTATCGCCGGATAAAATATAGGTTTCTCCCTTGCTTTTTGCCCACTCCATAAATGGGGCCGCTCCTTCCCTCCAGGTCCTTTTATAGGAAAGATACCCCATATAGTTGCCGTCAATTTCAATAAATACATTTCCTTTTTCTCGGTCTTCCCCTGGAACATGTATCCATTGGGCAGAACCGATAAGGATTTGATGACTGTCTATGACCGCCTTTAATCCTTTGCCAATTTCTTCTTCCCATGCTGTAATTTGTAATTTTTCAACATTACTTTTAAAAAAATAGTCATAAATCGTCTTACTCACAGGATGGGTAGAAGAGGCAGTAAGATTTATAATGAGATCTATTTCATTGGGTGAAAGTGGTTTACCTTCATACCTGCTTTGTTGAATCTGCGAAGACGTAATAGTTCCCGTTTTGTCAAAAACAAAAGTATCAATATTGGAAATGGCTTCAACGGCGGCTACATTTTTTATAAAAAAATGCTTTTTCCCTAATATTCGGAGTACATTCCCATAAGTAAAAGGAACCGATAAAGCCACAGCGCAGGGACAGGCAACAATCAATACCGCGGTAAATGCATTGAGAGCGATAGATTTATCTGTTGAATACCAGTATATTAGGGTTAAAATAGCTATGGTGAATATTGTAAAAGTAAAGTATTTTGATATTTGACCAGTGAGTTGTACCCTGACATTGTTTTCCTCTTTCTGAAAAGCAGGATCATTCCACAATTGGGTTAAATAACTTTGTGAAACAGATTCACGGAGTAAGACTGAACCTTCCTGACCATGCCATTTTCCCCCTGCATATACTTTTTCTCCATTTATAACAGGAATTAAAGCAGCTTCTCCGCTTACAAAACTATAATTTATAGAAGTAGAGGCACAATTTAGCCGACCATCGGCAGGAATTAGGTCACCATTTTTCACTAAAATTTCATCCCCTTTTTTTAATTTAGGAAGAGAAATATTTTCGAAACCTTCAGCCGTTATTTTAGTTGTCGCAATTGGAAAGTAAGATTGATAATCCCGGTCGAAAGCAATTTGCTTGTAGGTTCTTTCCTGGAACCATTTGCCCGCCAGCAGGAAAAATAAAAATCCTGCCAGGCTGTCCATATATCCGGAGCCTGTTTGTGAAATGATTTCATAAGCACTTCTTACAAAAAGAGTGGTTGCGCCCACAACAATGGGTATATCTAAGTTATAGTCCCTAATTTTTAATCCTTTCCAGGCAGAAATAAAATATTCCCGGGCGCTATAAAAAAGGACGGGAATACCTAAACTTAGATTTAAATAACCAAGTATTTGCACAATGAACGGATCAGAATCTTTAGTCAGTCCCAGATATTCAGGAAAGCTAAAAAGCATGCTATTTCCGAAGGCAAAACCTGCCACTCCGATTTGATAAATAAGATCGTTGGAAGGGCTGGAGGATTGTTTTTTTTGTGCTTTATCCAATCTAATGAGGGGTGGATAACCTATTTTATCCAATAATTCGGCTAATTGTCTTAAGGAAATGATTGATTCGTTAAAGGAAATATGAATTTCTTTTTCAATAAAATGGACGGTAGCACTCATAATTCCTTCATGTAAGCGAGGCAGATTTTCCAATAACCATATACAGGCGGCACAATGTATGGTGGGTAGGTCAAACCTTACCCGACTAATATTGGGGCTTCTGAAAAATAAAATCTGGTTTTGTAAATCATCATCATCTAAATACTCAAAATGCAGATTTTCCTTGTCTTTAAGACTGGTAAGAGCTAAATCGGCCGAGGAATAATAGTCACAAAGATTATTTTCATCCAATATTTGATAGACCGTTTGACAACCGTCACAACAGAAGGCAGGTGTTTGCTCTTCATTGGGTAAGCAGGGTTCTCCACAGTGTGCGCATCTTGCCTGAGCAATAATAGTTGATGCATTTTTTTCATTGGAGATAACCTGTTGTTCGGGTGGATAAAGGGTCATACAACTACATTTTGGTGTAAATGTAGGGAGGGTATATAAAAGTAAAGGGTGACTTTTGTCACCCTTTACTGGCAATTTTTATTCTTAAGAATATAATTTTAATAGTATTTAATTGATTTTATCCCAGTTTTTAAGCAGAAGATAACCACTTATTACGGCAACAAAACCACTAAGTAAGGCTGGCATCATATTGCTGTAAATGATAAATCCTATAGAGAATAGGGCAGAATAAACCAGAATACAGCCAAGTAGCATGCCTAAAATTTGCTGAGGTAGTTTCCCTGGTATGATTTCCTGCGCATCGAGTTCACCCGAAGCGATACCTTTTTCAATAACAGGTTTCCATCCACCTGGTGCTGGCTGAATCAATCTGAAAAAACGTAACATCGTCTCCTGTGAAGATGGAGCTGTTAAAAAAGTAACCGCAACCCAGGCTAGGGTAGTAATACCCACGCCGGCCAATAGCTTGATGTGTTCAGGAAGTGGATTTTCCATGCCCAGTTCAAAATATAAGGCTAGCATAAAGGAAACAAGCATAGCGGTAATTTCGCTGTATGCGTTAATTCTCCACCAAAACCAACGAAGAATAAATATTAATCCAGTACCTGCACCGATTTGTAATAATATATTGAAAGCCTGAAGCGCATTTTCCAAAGCCAATGCTAATAAAGCTGCCATAATCATCAAGACAACAGTAGAGATTCGTCCAACGTTAACCAGTTCATTTTGAGGCGCATTGGGTCTTAAAAATCGCTTGTAAAAATCATTCACCACATAGCTTGATCCCCAGTTTAAATGGGTAGAAATAGTGGACATAAATGCAGAAAGTAAAGCGGCAATCAATAAGCCTATGAGTCCGGCAGGTAGTAAATTAAGCATGGCCGAAAATGCGAGGTCATTTTTCACTACTTTTGGATCAAGATGGGGGAAAGCAGCTTGTAATGAGGCAACATCTGGAAAAACAATCAAACTTGCTAAAGCAATGAGTATCCATGGCCAGGGACGAAGGGCATAATGGGCAATATTGAAAAACAGGGTAGCCGTCACCGCGTTCTTTTCATCTTTTGCCGATAACATTCTTTGCGCAATGTAACCTCCACCGCCGGGTTCTGCACCAGGGTACCAAACACTCCACCATTGCACAGCTAATGGCATAAGAAATAGTGGTATTAATTGCTTGGAATCGGAAAAGTCAGGTAAAAAATTTAATTTGCCGGTAAGGTTTGGGTGTGCTAACATATTGCTTAAGCCACCAACCTCGGGTAAATTTACAATATAGATGGAAGCCATGACCATACCGCCCAAAGCTAATATAAATTGAAAGAAATCGGTGAGCACCACGCCTTTTAAGCCGCCAATGGAGGTATAAATTACCGTAATAATAGACGTGATAAGCAAGGTTTCAACTGGTTTTAAATCGAGCATAACAGCTCCAATTTTTATAGCTGCCAATGAAACCGTAGCCATTATCATGACATTAAAAAAAACACCCAGATAAATAGCTCGGAATCCACGTAAGAAAGCGGCTTGTTTTCCACTGTACCGAAGTTCGTAAAATTCTAAGTCTGTCAAAACACCAGATCTTCTCCACAACCTTGCATATACAAATACGGTAAGCATGCCCGTTAATAGAAAAGCCCACCAGGACCAGTTACCTGCTACACCATGCGTTCTCACTAAATCGGTTACCAGATTAGGGGTGTCTGCAGAAAAAGTGGTAGCCACCATAGAAACCCCAAGGAGCCACCAGGGCATGTCTCTTCCCGAAAGAAAGAATTCTGCATAACTTTTTCCCGCACCACGGGAGGCATACAATCCGATAAGTAAAGTGACGGCGAAAAAGGCAAAAATGATGCCCCAGTCCAACATAGATAAATTCATGAAAATGTTTTTTTCAGTTAATTAATAGACCCGTATTTCATCTAAAAATAACCAGCCCTGGTTGCCTGCGCCTGGTCTGGTGACAGGAATGGTTCCCATGGCAGGTATCTTAATTTCGATAAACTGCGATGTGATTTTGCAGGGTATATCTACCGCAAGGGTCTTGGTGTCTTTATTTTCAGTAATCTTGGTTTCGCAGGCCTTGGAAAATGTATTTCCGTCCTTTGAAGTATAAATAGTAGCTTCCGATGGTAAGTAAATCCATGATTCAGGATCGTTAAAGGCATGGAATTGAATGCCTTTGATCGATTGTTTTTCGGTCCAGCTTAACTTCATACTGAACGGTTCACCCGGCGTAACGCCCTGCCATTCCCCATCGTTAAACTGAGTTTTACTGCCAGAAATCCCATTGATTAATCCTCTTTCTCCCGCTCCCTTGTATGTTTTTGAAGGGGTAGTTTTTGATAATATTTTGGCTTGTACGCCTTTATGAGGTAAGAAATCTATTGAAATAGGATGTCCTTTAGCCTGATTCTGGACAAAAGACTGTGTTTTTACGACCGTCTTTTTAGTTAGCAACAAAGGATTGGTATATACAGCGGAGCTGCTTTTTGGCTCCGTTCCATCAAGGGTATATCTTATTTCTCCCCAGGGAACCAAAGGGGTTAATGCTACCTCTAAGCCTTCTTCTTTTTTTGTTAAAGTCGGCTTAATTTCAAATAAATGATTGGCAAACTCAATATTTTTAGTTTTCCAATAGTCAATATGTTTGTTAAGTCTTACAGCAAAGGGTAAAAATTCTTTTTTTGCAACAGGCGTCCAAAGTACTTCTGAAAGGGCAAGCATACGGGTGTAGGCCATATATCGGAGTTTTGGCAGCGTTGAAATATACTCGGTCCAGATATTTCCTTGCCCTCCTAATATATGTTTATGCGTTTCTGCTGGTAATTCATCGGGAATGGGATCAAAAGAATAGACTTTTTCCACCGTTAATTTACCCCCAATAGCTAAGGGTTCACCCGGTGCATCAGACTGGTAATAGTCAAAATAGCAAAAGGTATTTGGGCTCATGATAACGTCATGACCCAAGTGGGCAGCTTCAATGCCACCTTTTATGCCTCGCCAGGACATAACCGTAGCGTCGGGAGCGAGACCACCTTCGAGAATCTCATCCCAGCCAATGAGTTTTTTACCTTTGGTTTTAAGAAAGGCTTCCATCCGTTTAATAAAATAACTCTGCAATGCATCCTCATCTTTTAGCCCCTCCCGTTTCATAACAGACTGTGCTAAAGCACTTTCTTTCCACTGCTTTTTAGGGCATTCATCTCCGCCGATATGAATATATGGACTGGGAAACAAAGGGATTATTTCCGTGAGAACATCCTCAAGGAATTTAAAAGTAGTCTCTGAAGGACAGTAAACATCTTCCTTTACACCCCAATCTGTTGGTACTTCCAATGCTTTTCCCGTACAACCAAGTTCAGGATAAGCTGCAATGGCTGCCGTAGCATGCCCAGGCATTTCAATCTCGGGAATAACCGCAATATTTCTTTCCGAAGCATAAGCTACGATCTCTCTGATGTCATCTTTAGTGTAATAGCCTCCGTGTTTTTCACCATCATAAACGCGGGGTTTTTGATTGTGATGACCAATAACGGTTTCCGATCGCCAGGCAGCCTTGGACATTAACTTCGGGTATTTTTCAATCTCTACCCGCCAACCCTGGTCTTCTGTCAAATGCCAGTGGAAGGTATTGAATTTATAGGTAGCCATCATATCTAATAATTCTTTAATATAAGAAACGGGCTGGAAATATCTACCTGCATCCAACATAATACCTCGGTATCCAAATCGGGGTTGATCCGTTATGGTTTGGCAGGGAATGCTTATGCTTCCATTAGATAGAGGCTGGTGCTGAAGGAATTGAATAAGGCTTTGAATACCGTAGAACAAACCCTTCTCATCATTACCCGTTACATGAATCTTATTTTGACTGATTTTGAGTTCGTAGCCTTCTGAAAGACCTTGGTTTGACACGGTAAACACTATCTCATTTGCATTTCCATTCGCATTTAAAGCGGTTTGCCTTTGCTTTAAATAGGTTTGTAAATAGCTTGGAATGGGGGTGCTTTCGTCTGAACTTATTTTAGTGGTACCCGAAAAATAGAAAAAGCCAGGGGCGGAAACTATTTGGGACGGAAGGGGTATGATGACCTGACCCGTTAATGAAAAGAGTGGCATTATAAATATAATGACCGAAAGAATTACTTGGGTTAGTTTTGTTTTCATAGAGGTTTCACGATACTTTAAATAATTTATCTTACCAATATACGCAAAGAAAAAGAAAAGAGGAAATAATTTTATTCCTGGTTAAAGACCTACCTAAGTTGTTAACGAGGTTAAAAATTAAATTTCCAGCGACGGAAAGCCTCCATTGCCTCGTATTCTGCAAAGCCCATAGCATGATAGGTATCAGCGGTTTCTTTATTTCTTTCCTCTGCCCTTTGCCAAAATTCCCGTGGATCATTTCCGGCAAAAGGAGGGGTATCTTTTTGCGATTGATGCATAAAAATGGCTTTTCTTTTACGGACTAGTTCCTGGGGACTTAAGGGCACGGCCATTTCAATTTCTTCCACCGGCCATTCATGCCAGGCGCCTCTGTAAAGCCAAAGCCAGCAATCAGCAATACAACTTTCATTTTTCAAGGATTCCATGGCCATTAATATCACATCTAAACATACCTTATGAGTACCATGGGGATCGGCCAGGTCACCGGCTGCAAATATCTGATGAGGTTTGATTTCCTTTATAAAAGCTGCGGTTTGATTTACATCTGCGTCAGAAAGCGAGCTTTTTTTGGTGCCTCCGGTTTCATAAAAGGGTAAGTCCATAAAATGGATATGATCATCATTTAATCCGCAAAAACGAGCACCGGCACTGGCTTCTCCTCTTCTGATAAGCCCTTTTACCTGAAGGATACCAGGATGGTCTTTTTCACCCGGTTTCTTATCAGTTAAAATGGATTTTAGCTGTTCAAAGTGATCAATTTTAGCTTGAATAGCGGTATTTATTTCTCCTTTTGACAGTAAATCTATGGTAAAATCTATAAATCGGAAGGCATCGTGATCGTGAACGGCAATATTTCCCGAGGTTTGATAGGCCACATGGACTTCATGACCCTGATCGACCAAACGAAGGAAAGTGCCACCCATGGAAATTACATCATCATCGGGATGAGGGCTGAAAATGATGACCCGTTTTTTTGCTGGAACGGCTCTTTCAGGACGGGTAGTATCATCGGCATTAGGTTTTCCGCCAGGCCAGCCAGAAATAGTGTGCTGTAATCGATTGAAAACAACAATATTTATCTCGTAAGCCGTTGCGTATTCGACCAATAAATCGCTCAATCCGTGGGACTTATAATCTTCTGCCGTTAATTTTAAAATAGGTTTATTTGATTGGAGGGAAAGCCATACGACCGCTTTGCAAATGAGGTCTGGCGTCCAGTTACAAAGGGCTACTAACCAGGGCGTTTTAAACCGGGTCAAACCTTCAGCTGCCGGGAGATCTAAAAAAAATTCTGTATTTTTATGACGTTGTAACAGGCTGGCGGGTAAATCGTTGGTGATAGAACCTTCCACGGCTTTTTGCACAATACTTGCTTTTCCTAAACCCCAGGCACAAAGTAGAATTTTTTTCGAGTTCATAACGGGTTTTAGACCTAAGGTAATGGCCCGATAGGGAACATTTTCCTCCCCACCGAAATCATTTGACGCGTCAGTTCTCGTAGTGGCATCCAGGCGAACCAGGCGGGTAGGGGAATTTTCAAATGATCCGGGTTCATTGAATCCGATATGACCATTTCTACCAATACCTAACAGTTGAATATCGATGCCACCTAAGGCACTTATTTTCTCGTCATACGCTGTACAATAGGCTTCTACCTCATCTAAGGGCAGGGTTCCGTCCGGGATATAAATATTTTCAGGTAAAATGTCAATATGATCAAATAAGTGATGCTTCATAAAGGCCACATAGCTTTGGGAAGCATCGGGCTGCATGGGGTAATATTCGTCGAGATTGAAAGAAATGACATTTTTAAAACTCAGACCATCCTCCTTATGCATTCGCACCAATTCCTTATATACCTGAACGGGTGAATTACCAGTGGAAAGACCCAATAAAATATTTTCACCCTTTGCTGCTTTTTCTTTAATGGCCTGGGCTATTATCCGCGCAATATGAATGGAACCCTGTTTGGCGTCAGGCCAAATAGTTGTTTTTATTTGTTCCACTTCCCTGAACTGATATTTGATGACACTCATTACTAAGGTTGGTTAAAGTTTTTAAAAATTTTCACAAAGATAAATATTTTAACCTTAAATAATATCATTCAATATTACCCCTTTTTTCACGAAAAGGGTTTTAATTTACCTACATTTGAAAATTGGAAAACTTTGAGAATTAACTTTCTTTAAAGATGATGAAGGGCACGGCTACAGAGGTTAAATAAACAGGATTCTGCTTTGCATTGCCATTAGCATTCTTTTTTCTGACCCTGAATAAGCGTATTTATAAGGATCAATATTAAAAATGGCAAAAGAATTTTATTAAATTTCATCTCACTTTAAATATTTCTCAAAAAATGCATCCATTTTCTTTTGCATATATTGATTAGGTCGTTGTGCAATATCCATCGCATGGGGCCATAGAGGGAGTTTGTAGTATTCAGCAGGAACACCTAGCCGGTCAAGCCGAGCTTTTAAAGTATCTGATTGACTTTGTGGTAAAAGATTATCGGAAGTTCCCTGAAAAATGAGGGTAGGGGGCAATCCCTTTCGAAGATATTTTGCTGGCGATGCCTCCCAGTATAAATCAGGTCTTTCTTTGAACGAATGACCGATAAAACCTGTGACAAGTTCCTGATTTTGAGCATAAGGTGTCGTCATATCAACAGGACCATAAATATCAACGACACATTTAATTTTATTCGGTGGACCATTAAGGTAGGTACTATCAAGTGGAATGGCAGGATTTTTAAAATCGTACGTAGTCATTAAAACCAGATGACCGCCTGCTGATCCGCCTATCATGGCGACGCGTGCTGGGTCATATCCGTATTTTTTGCTGTTATTAAAGAGAAAATGCATGGCATCAGAAACGTCTTGAACACAAGCCGGATAAATACTGTCATTTTTCAAGGTATAAGAAACAGACGCTGTGATATACCCTTTTTTTGCAAAATCGACCAGATAAACGAGATAATCAGATCGTTTGCCACTTTTCCAACCGCCACCATGAACAAAAACTAAAAGAGGAGCTGGTTTTTTAAGATCTCGAGGTTTGTAGATATCTAGTTGTAGCGATCTGCCATTCACCTTTTTGTATTCAATATTTTTAATTTCCTCTATAGATTTTGGAATTTCAGGCTCCAGGTCTGCAAGTTTTTCAAGACCCACGCCAATAGCGAGGTAATCGAGTACTTCAAAATGATAGGCGATAGGCGCATTTTCCGGAAACAAAAATCCTATAGTTCTGGGGGTAAGCATTAATAGAAAAAAGCCAGCCAGAATAAATAGGAATATTTTGAAAATTTTCATCATTTAAGTTTTAAAATACGCCGGGTACAAATTGATAAGGTAATATAACACTAATATGGCGAATAGAATACATACTAGGGTTACCTGTTTGCAGTTATCGCATAAATATTTGGGTTACAATGTTTATTCCATAGTTGAATAACCTCACTATTGTATTTTTTTGACTTCGCACTAATTAATTAGAATTTATGAGGGTAATGTGTATATTTGCGCCCGAACTGCTTCCTACAGTTTGGGGTCCCGTAGTTCAACGGATAGAATAGGTGTTTCCTAAACACTAGATATGGGTTCGATTCCCGTCGGGACCACTCGGTTAATAATCAATGATTTATATATATAATTTACTTATTATTTAACATTATTTTCCGAACCCTGCAGCAAACCCTGCAGCACTTTTTTCAGGTTAGTTGTTGGAATTGTCTAAATATAAGATTAAACACCTGTTTTAAAAAGGAGCGAGAAAGAATGTAATAACTACTTGTAAAAAAAAAAATATTTTGTTTGTTTCGATTATTTCGATTAATTTTGATCAAAAGAACTACCTAAGAAGACCAAAAGATTGCAATTAGGTCATTACCAGATTTTCAAGCTGTCTCAAAAAGAATAAAATCTTCTCAAAAAAATGGAGTTAATATAAAAATACAAGAATCAGGTGAATTTCTTACCATTCCAAAGAAAGCGCTGACATTCCTTAATGCCATTATTCAAAATATGGCGGAAGGAAAAACAGTTTCAATTGTCCCATCTGATTCAGAACTAAGTACACAGCAAGCTGCTGATATGATAAATGTATCAAGACCTCATTTAATAAAATTGCTTGAATCTAAACAAATTCCTTTCAAAAAAGTGGGTAGTCATAGAAGAGTTCTACTAATGGATATTATGGAATACCAAGATCAAATCGTTAAACAAAGAGAAGATCAACTTGATTTCTTATCCAATCAAGCCCAGGATTTAAACCTAGGTTATTAGTGAATCATTTGCTGCAGAAGGCTTGTTTATAGTAAAATGGTCTGATATTATTCAAAATGAATGGCTTCGTAATCTTTTAGAAACTTACAACGCCTGTTTTCAAAGTTGTTTACCTTCTAATATATTCGCCAGCTGTCATTACTGGAATTTTAGCATTTTTAAAATCTTTCTTATTTCGGGTAATTATTATATCTGATTCGTTATCCATGGCTATAAAATATTGTAAGCCATCTTCGAAGTCATTAAAATCAGATGCCAACGCCAATTCGATGGCTTTGTCTTCTAAAGGCAGAACTTAAACAAGGACCTTAAATTTTGCTAAATATTTTTTAGCATCAATATCTTTGTGATGCTTTACGATAGCGTAATATGCGTTTGCAAATGATAAAGATGAAATACAAAGTTGAATTTCTTTTTTATCGCTCAAAGTAGATAAAACTTGAGCGTCTTTATAAAATAAGTCACGCTTAGCTAATAAATCGATGATTATATTTGTATCAACAAAAATATATTCCATCATGAATATTTCTTGTCAATATAATTTCTATAATCATCTCTTTCTTCATAATCGTTAGGAATAATTCCAGTCAAACTTTCTACCAACGCACTAACAGATGATTTTTCCTTTGACTTTTGTGTTAACGAATTTAGGTAGTTTTCTATCAATTTTGATAGACTTACACTATGACTTTTAGCGTAAATTTTTGCTTCGTTAATTATTTCTTTATCAAGATTCAAAGTGAGTTTCGTGCTCATAATTTAAATTTACGTAGAAATATAATAAATTATTACGTGAGTTATTCTTTTTAGTAAGTTTTTCCCCGCATATATAAAAGTTGTATTTGCAAATCAATTAAATGGATGTGATGATCATAGGAAATAGGTGAATGTAAAAAAATAGGTATTGTACATCGTAATATTGACTTGTCCTATTTTTACTCGCTATTGTTCCCCCGAATAGTAAGCCGCTTCGTCTAATAAATCTAATATTCCGGCATCATTATGAGCTTCAAATTTCCTGGCAAATAATTTTCCGTTTTTTTTAGCTTTTGTTAACTCATCTATATCGTTTGTCCCAAAAACAGCAGGAAAGTCATAATCCAGTTTCTTCCAATTGACATAAGTTAATGATGGAAGAATTTTTAATTCAGGATGTTTATCTGCCAATATTTTAATGATGGTATGAAAAAATATTTCATCAGGTATATAAGTATATCTATGAAACTTTAGAAACAAGGGATTTTCTTCCAAATATTTCAATATCATTTTTAAAGTTTCATTATTTAATGCCCACCATTGTGAACCACCATAATGTTCGGGAATGGGAGAATTCCTTTTTTTAAATAACTTTAAAACTTGTAAGCACAGTCGCAGATTCTTTTGTCTGATGCCGTGTTTCATTAAATGAAAGATGGTTTTTAAAAAGGAAATAAAGGGGGTATCCAGGAAATAAGGTATAAAAAACCCATTCCCCCTTTTTGGGGTAAGGTTTAGGTAGTAATTTTTAATTTTAGTATTATATTCAACAGGCCAGGCCTCCTGTGCTGGCTTTATATCAATGAAATTATATGAACGGTGTGTTGAAAGAAATCGTTTGATATGCTGCTTACTTACTAATGGATAGTCCTGTCCACTAAGAAGTATGGTAAAACCACCTCTATCATATTTAATTACTTCATTGATACCATTCAAAGTTGCCTGAACAATAGTAAAATTACCCCATATTGCATTTTCTCTTTTTTTAAGAAATAGCACATTCGAATGGGAAATTAATTTTTTGAATTCATGAATATCGGAGGTTATATCTATATGAATAAAGAAGAAAACGTTTTCGTCATTTAATCTATCTACCAATTTTTTCAATTGAGCTGGAAAATGATGGGCAAGGATGATATAATGAATGTACAATAGGTTAAATTTTATTAAAAATAGAGAAAATTTTTCTACTTGTAAAAATGATTAGTATTTACTTTAAAAAATTTAAACTTATTTTTCTGGATTTAAACTTTGGTTAGATTTAGTAAACCTGGGTGAAGTAACGATCGTCGCTGGCAGGGAGACCAACGCAAACATAGCCATTATTTCAGATATATGCAGATCATTTCAGGTGGTAAGCGGCTTTTCTACCGAGCAAATTTCTCTTTCTTTAGACAGAGATGCTGCTCAGGTAGTTAAGCGGGTGCCCGGTATTACCATTACAGATAATAATTTTTTACAAATCAGGGGTTTAGCCCCCAGATACTTAGCCAAACATCGCACTTTTTACTTGCGGGAAAGTCTCAAATTATAGGTGATGCGATTCTTCAAAGACGAGAAGTCCCGTTATTATTTTTATCTGCTCAGACCGGCCAGAAATATAAATGATTATAAAAGAGGTGTTGCCGGCATGTTTACCCTGGATAAAAATGGGGAGATTAACTTCTTTAGGGAATTTTTCGTTACTAAAATGATTCCTGAAACGGAGGTTGTAAATTTCGGCAAATTAATTTTCAACGATTTGATTAAAAATAAAGGGTCAATTCCAATGACGTCTCTTCGGGAAGATTTTATAGAATTTCCCGGAATGATGTCTCATTATGATACAACCATGCATGAGTGGACTTACAAAGAGCCTCTTGACCTTAGACTAAATAATACAACCAAGTGATCTTTATAAATAAATAGCATTATCCGCGGAATCTATGTAAATTTAGCTACGTTCCGCGGATTAAAGCATTTTTATACATCCATCCAAACCTAATATTCAAAACAAAGAATACAGCGAGAGAACTAATTTTGAAAGTACCAACAACCAATTACCAAAAAATAATTATCCTTTTCCTTAAAAATTTCATTTTGAAAAAGTTATATTTGGAATATAGTTAATTATCAGGATGAGAATGAAAAATACACGAAGAACCTTTATTAAAAATGCCATTTCTGGTGGTATTGTCATAGGAATAGGTGGTTTGGTACCCGCCTTTTCGGCTAAAAGCTATCGCCAAATCGTGGGAGCCAATGAAAAAATTCGTGTGGCTGTTATGGGGGTGAATAGTAGAGGCCTGGCGGTTAGTAAAAATTTTGCCCAACAGAAGAACTGTGAAGTGATACATGTCTGTGATGTTGATTCTCGTGCTGCTGAAAACTGTATTAATGCATTGGGTAAAATTCAGGCTTTTAGGCCCCAGGCAACACCCGATTTCAGAGTTGCTCTGGAAGATAAAAATTTGGATGCACTCATTGTCACCGCTCCCGATCATTGGCATGCACCTGCTACTTTATTGGCTTGTTCAGCTGGAAAGCATGTCTATTTGGAGAAACCTTGTAGTCATAATCCTTGGGAAGGTGAAATGCTGATTAAATCGGCTGAAAAGCATAAACGTGTCTTGCAAATGGGTAATCAGCGTCGTTCCTGGCCAAATGTAGCCGCTGCCATTGCTGAATTACATGCAGGGGTGATTGGTCGCCCTTATTTTGCCAAAACCTGGTACACAAATAATCGTGCATCTATAGGTGTTGGAAACGAAACTGCGGTGCCTTCCTGGCTAAATTATGATTTGTGGCAAGGCCCTGCACCCAGGAAAAAGTTTAAGGATAATCTTATTCACTATAACTGGCATTGGTTTTGGCATTGGGGAACAGGTGAAGCGCTAAATAATGGAACACACATGGTCGATTTGGCTCGTTGGGGTCTTAATGTGGATTATCCTACAAAAGTGAGTTCTTCAGGAGGCAGATATATGTATAAAGATGATTGGGAAACGCCAGATACCCAAATTATCAATCTGGAATTTGATAATAAGTCTATGATCTCCTGGGAAGGAAGAAGTTGCAATGGGAAAGCGTTAGAAGCAAATAGTGTGGGGGTTATTTTTTATGCGGAAAATGGAAGTATGGTCATCGAAAGTGGGAATTCCTATAAGATTTATGACCTAAAAAATAATCTGGTGAAGGAGGTTAAAAATAATTTTGCCGTTGATGCCCGAAATATTGCTGATCCCTCCCAAAATCTGGACGCATTGCATATTCTAAATTTTTTCGATGGTATTCGTTTGGGTGGAAAACTAAATTCAGATATTCTAAGTGGACATCAAAGTACGCTTTTAGTGCAATTAGGTAATATTTCTCAACGGGTAGGCAGAACCTTAGATATTAATCCTAAAAATGGTCATATTTTAAACGATAAACAAGCCATGTCCTATTGGACAAGAGAATATCAGCCAGGTTGGGAGCCTAAATTATAAGGCATGCAAGGTTTAAGTATTTTTAACAAAACAAATGCGTCTTTTCTGAATAACCGATTGGTTTCACTCGATGTGTTGCGTGGTTTTGATATGTTCTGGATTATTGGTGCGGATGATATTGTCCAAGGAATGGCCAAAATGACGAAAACTTCATTTTGGGAAAATTTCTCCTTTCAAAAATATTTTTACGCATTTAACGCTTACTATTTTGAATTTACACCTTTTTAATACGCCCAAAGAACTGGGACAGGCTGCTGGTAAAATGGGCGCCTCGCTCATTAAAAAAGCCATTCAAGAAAAAGGCTTTGCCAATATTATTCTGGCTACTGGGACCAGTCAGTTTGAAACAATTCAATATTTAATTTCCGACGAGGAAATTAAATGGGAGAATGTTCAAATGTTTCATTTAGATGAATATATAGGACTTTCAGTTCACCATAAAGCCAGCTTTCGGAATTATTTGAAAGAGCGTTTTATACAATGGGTGCCAAAACTAAAAAAGGCTTATTTAATTGATGGTGAAGTAGATGCTACCCTGGAATGTAAGCGTTTGGGTGGACTTATTCTTGAAAATCCGATTGATGTGGCTTTTGTTGGTATTGGCGAAAACGGACATCTCGCTTTTAATGATCCCCCTGCTGATTTCGATACAGAAAAGCCATACATTGTGGTGGCTTTAGATCAGGCTTGTCGCGCTCAACAATGGGGAGAAGGCTGGTTTGAATCCCTGGAAGAGGTTCCTCAATATGCTATTAGTATGTCCATCCGTCAGATTATGAAATCGAGTCATATTATTTGCTCTGTTCCAGATGAGCGCAAAGCAAAAGCTGTTCGGGATTGTTTGACTTTAAATGTTTCTAATCTTTTCCCAGCCAGTATTTTACAAAAGCATGCTGATTGCCATTTATATTTAGACACTCAGGCTGCTTCGCTGCTACCATCGGAATATAAATAACATGGTTGGACGACTTAAAATAGGAAATGGTCCGATTATCACGCAGGATAAAATATTATCTGGTTCATGTTTATTAGTTGAAAACGGGAAAATTTTAGCCATTGAACCAGCGGATACCGCCTTTCCAGACTCCCGACTAATTGACGCTCAAGGTCATTATATTTCTCCTGGATTTATGGATATCCATTTGCATGGAGGTGGCGGATTTGATTTTATGGATGGAACAAGAGATGCATTTTTAAATATTGCTCAAATCCATGCAAAACATGGGACAACTTCTATGCTGCCTACCACGCTTACCTGTGAAAAGGAGGATTTAATTCAAACGCTGGAAGCTTATTCTCAGGCTTGTTTGCAAAATACCCATGGAGCACATTTTGTTGGAATGCATTTGGAAGGACCTTATTTTGCGTTATCTCAAAGAGGAGCTCAGGATCCCAAATACATACGTGATCCTGATCCAAAGGAATATAAAGAAATAATTGAAACTTATCCCTTTATCAAACGTTGGAGTGCGGCACCTGAATTGAAAGGAGCGGTTGAATTTGGTAAATATATTAGTTCAAAAGGTGTTTTAGCAGCAATTGCCCATACCGATGCCATTTATGAAGAAGTGTTGGAAGCATTTCAACAGGGTGGGTACACTTTGGCAACCCATTTTTATTCGGCTATGTCGGGTGTAACCCGTCGAAATGCATTTCGCTATGCGGGTGTTATTGAGTCAGCTTATCTATTAGATGAAATGGACGTTGAAATTATCGCTGATGGCGTTCATTTACCTGCACCCTTATTAAAATTAGTTTATAAATTGAAGGGTCCTGGAAGGATTGCCTTAATAACCGATGCTATGCGGGCTGCCGATATGCCAGCAGGTGATTCAGTATTGGGTTCGTTGAAAAATGGTTTGCCTGTCTTGGTTGAAGATGGGGTAGCTAAGTTACCCAATCGTACTGCCTTTGCGGGCAGCGTGGCTACGGCAGACCGATTGATCAGAACGATGCTCGAAATGGCAGAAGTCCCTTTAATTGAATGCATTAGAATGATTTCTGAAACACCTGCCCGAATTATGAATATCCAGGATAAAAAAGGTACTTTAGCTCCTGGAAAAGATGCAGATATCGTTATTTTTAACGACCAAATTGAGGTTCAACAAACCTTTGTCATGGGAAAATCCATTTTCCAGAAAACGTAAAAGCAAACAAATTTTAAGGGTTAGAAATCTTTACCATGGCTCCTTTCTTTTGCTTGCTTACATCGGCAGCCTCCATAAAAGCAACAATTTCGAGTGTTTCAGCTTTTTGAACGGGTGGAATACCTGTTTTAAAGAAATGGATAATTTGAAG
>Ga0136655_1000361_pt1 | contig 20439 bp, 21 predicted proteins | sample CPBDNA_2_FD_94863 | JGI IMG/M metagenome (GOLD analysis project Ga0136655, IMG submission 94863) | Freshwater to marine salinity gradient microbial communities from Chesapeake Bay, USA - CPBay_Spr_15_0.8_DNA (version 2) | ecosystem: Environmental > Aquatic > Marine > Coastal | place: USA... | reverse complement strand
GCTCCCTTTAGGCGCTCTGCAGCCTGCGTTAACCCACCGAGCTTCTTATCGAATATCTACTGGTAATAGCATCGACTCTAACGCCCCAACCTTTACCACGGATCGTCATTTTTTCGGATTTAGATGTTGGCACGATAATCGCTATATAACTCATCGAGAGCGATTTACACCCGTACGCACTCTTTTAGATCGATGTATCTTACTGTTTTTAAAGGTTATATTTTTAATGGCTACAGCAAACGTGTCAACAATACGACAGACCCTGTCCACTTTCGAACTATCTGGGCTCGGGATACCTGTCTTAGTTCTGTTAATCATCTCAATGTTGATTCTACCGCTGCCCGCATTTTTGCTGGACGTGCTGTTCACTTTTAATATCGTCATCGGGCTCGTGATCATCATGATTGCCATCAACGTATCTCGCCCATTGGAATTTTCTTCATTCCCGTCAATATTACTGCTAGCAACCATGCTTCGTCTCGGCCTCAACGTCGCCTCGACTCGCGTCGTGCTAGTCAACGGACACGAGGGACCCGACGCTGCAGGCAAAGTCATCGAAGCATTCGGCGAATTCGTAATCGCCGGTAATTATCTCGTTGGCTTCATTATCTTCTCTATTTTAATGATCATCAATTTTATTGTGGTGACCAAGGGCGCCGGGCGTGTCTCAGAGGTTATCGCCCGTTTCACACTCGATGCTATGCCGGGTAAGCAGATGTCTATTGATGCCGATCTCAATGCCGGCGTGATAGACCAGGAGACCGCCAAACGCCGTCGTGAAGAAATATCTCAGGAATCTGACTTCTTCGGCTCCATGGATGGTGCATCTAAATTTGTTCGCGGCGACGCTGTTGCTGGACTGATGATCCTGATAATCAACATCCTGGGCGGCTTGCTCATTGGCATCGGCCAGCATGACCTGAGCTTCTCCGAAGCTGGTCGAATTTATGTTCTGCTGACCATTGGTGACGGTCTTGTGGCGCAAATCCCCTCACTGTTACTGTCCTTATCCACAGCGATTATCGTCACTCGAGTCACCACCTCCGAGTCGATGACCATACAGGCCAAAAGCCAAATCGCCCAACCGGAAGCCTGGATCATCTCAGCTGTCATACTCATGCTATTAGGCTTGGTCCCTGGCATGCCACACCTGGTCTTTATTAGCTTGAGCCTAATCTCCGGCGGGCTAGGCTATTACTACTTACGCCAACGAGGAACGAGGACGCTTGACGAAAATAGTAGCGTTGTTCAACAAGAGGACCAAGAAGACCCTGTAAACAAGGAACTGGATTGGGAAGATGTCGAGCAGGTGGATATCGTTGCACTGGACATCGGCTATGGGCTCATTCCATTGGTGAGCAGCGATTCTGGCGGAACCCTGTTGGCAAAAATCAAGGGTGTACGAAAGAAGCTATCAACGGAGTTTGGTTTCCTGGTGCAACCGATTCGCATCAGAGACAACCTCGAACTACCACCGGACGTCTATAACATTGTCCTCAGCGGTGTCGTTCGCGGTCAGGGTGAGATACGGGTTGGCCAGGAATTGGCCATCAACCCGGGCGTCGTCCATGGCGAGCTCACTGGCACACCAACAAAAGAGCCTGCATTTGGCCTGGAGGCCGTGTGGATAGATGCGTCGCAGCGAGACTACGCTCGCACTTTGGGCTACACCGTTGTTGACGCATCTACGGCCATAGCCACCCATATGAACGCCATTTTGCGAGAAAATTCTGCCAATCTTCTCAGTCATGACGAAACCCAACAATTACTCGATAAAGTGGCAGAACGATCGCCGAAACTGGTGGAAGATCTGGTGCCCAACAAGTTACCCCTGGCAGCCGTAACCAAAATTCTGCAAAACATACTTGCAGAAGACGTCAGCGTCAGAGATATGCGCAGTATTATCGACGTACTCACTGTCGAGAGCAGCAGGACTCAGGATCCAGAAGAACTGACGGCGCTGGTCCGTCCGCGTTTGGGTCGTATGATCATGCAGGGCTTGGTCAATGTAGATGAAAACCTTCCTGTCATGACCCTCGAGCCATCTCTTGAGCAGATGCTGACAACGATACTCACACAAAGTCAACGCAACGGCAGCCTCGTTATTGAGCCTAAGCTAGCAGAGGATCTTTTCGCAGCCATTGCCACCAGCTGCCAGCAGGTTGAAGAGCAAGGACTACCGACGGTATTGGTCGTTTCACCAGGCCTCAGGCCCTGGCTGTCACGCACGGCACGCCAGCGTGTACCCCGTTTGACTGTACTGTCTTACAGCGAAATACCCGACGATCAAGATATCAAAATTATTTCTAATATCAGCGTACGCGATAAGCAAGGAGAAACAGCATGAGACTAGAGCAGGTTTTTGCACCCGACACTCGCATGGCTATGGCCCAGGTTCAGCATCACTTCGGCGAAGACTCTATGGTCGTGTCTAATCGTCGTTACAATGGCCGCAACGAGCTTATTGCCGCCGTGGACAACATCATAAAGCCTGCCGTAGCACCCCTTGCGCCCGCAGCGACTGTTGCACCCGTGACGGCTGTTGCCAGCGCTGCACCAGCGCCGGTCACTGAACAGCAGCGGGCGTTATCCTTAGTGGAACTCATCAAGACCGAATTTGAGACCTCTCGTCTAGAGATGCAGAGCCTGACACGATTGCCACGCCAACCTCACACTACTTCAAAGCATATTATCGAGTTACAACGCTTATTCATGAATACGGGCATGTCTGCTCGCCTAAGCCAACAAGTACTTGATCAATTGGCGTCGACGAAAAGCCTGCAAGACGCGTCGAACGTTTTGAGCCAATGGATAAAAACTCAAATTACAACCTATGACCTCGTTGCGGACCCGGCTCAAGCACACCTGATCGCTGGTCACCCCGGGTCCGGCAAGAGCACCATGATCGCGCGAGTTGCGCGACAATTGGCAATGGCAGATTCATCACGAAAGATCGCCTTAATCAGTTTCAATGATGATCGCATCGGGGCCTGGCAGGCAACTCAGATCGCCGGGGCTCGCGCAGGTGCTGACACCTATCGCACAACATCATTTAAGCAACTACAGGCCCTATACGCTGAAATCGGCGCGACTCATCATCTATTGATCGATACCGCTGGCGCGAACATTCAACGAGAAATCAGGTGTATCACAAAAATTATTCCCGAACTCAAGTCGCACCTGATGCTAGCTGCAGATACGAACGAGACCTCGGCGCTCAACCTGCTGGGCCACCCCAATTTGAATTGGACTTCCTGCATGGTATCTCGATTAGATGGTATCGATTATCCATGGGCCATCATCAGCATTCTCGCTAACAGCAACATTCCGGTATCTTTGGGCTCTTACTGCACTGATATGACAAGCCCCCCACGAGCTTTATCCGGCGACTTCCTGGCGCACTTGATCGACAAAAAGGTCCAACGGCATATCGATAGCGCTCTTGCCCAGAAAGAAACGACCAAAGTGCCCGCCCATATTGGCAATCCCGGGTTAAAAGAATACCCGTATGAACAATTAAATTTCGGCTGAAAGTCTGTTAAGTTATGCAATGTTAGCAATGAAACTGCGTACAAATCAGGAACATACAAAGATGCAATTAGGCTCCCGGGTTAGGGTCATCGGTATTGCCAGCGGCAAAGGTGGTGTCGGCAAGACGACGATCGCTGTGAATTTGGCTACTGCGCTTGCCGAAAGCGGCAAAACCGTCATGCTCCTTGATGGCGACTTGGGTCTAGCCAACGCACAACTGGCTTTCGGCTGCCAAGTAAAATACAACTTCAGCCACGTTCTCGCCGGGGTTAAAACCCTTGAAGAGATTATCATTACCACCTCAAGTGGTGTCCAACTGGTTCCTGGTGCCAGCGGCTTACAAGAACTGGCATCACTAACCTCCCTGCAAGCTGGCATTATGCTTCAAGGCTTTGAGTCACTAGCCGCAAAACTCGACTATTTAATCATCGATATCGCCGCCGGTATATCGGACTCAGTCATCACCTTTTTACAAGCCTGCGATTATCGCTTTATCATCTGCAAAGACGATCCCTCTTCTTATGCGGATGCTTACGCGACGGTTAAGGTACTCAACAAGAATGCCGCCAGCGACAATCTTTATTTGTTAACAAACGAAGTCAGCGATGAAGCTCATGCGTTACGCTTACATAGTAGCTTTAATAACGTCACTAACAGATTTCTTGAATTCAGCATCGGCATGATTGGCCATGTGGTGAAAGACGAGTCAGTCCCCTTGGCATGGAAGAAAGCACAACCGGTTGTGCAACTGTATCCCTCATCCGCGGCGGCAAGCAATTTCAGGCAACTTGCCAAGAACGTCGATGCATTGATCAAACCAACTGTCAACTTAACCGCGCACACTTAAGCTAAAATTTAAGCCCACCCGACAAGGGCCAACTAAGCACCTAGAGTTATAGAAAATGGTAGACGTCAGCAGTTACAGCCAGATTGAAAATGATAAAAGTCATGATGTCGATTTGATGAATTATATTGGCCTCGTGAAACGGATCGCCATCTATCTGAAAGGCCGCGTGCCCGACTACATCCAACTCGAAGATATGATTCAAATTGGAACATTAGGCTTAATCGAAGCCAGCAAAGCTTACAACCCCAATGTTGGCGTTGACTTTGAAGTGTTCGCCAAGAATCGCGTGCGTGGCGCCATATTGGACGAAATTCGTAAACTTTCAAGTATACCCAGGTCTGCCGTTAGTCATCTTCAACAGCATAACAAGACGACAATGGCATTGAGCCACCGCTTGGGCCGCTCGCCGACCCAGACCGAGATTGCCGAAGAGTTAGGCTTAAGTACAGATGCGTTTCATAAGGAAAGAGAGCATGCGAATAGGTTTCAGACCACGTCTTTAGAGCTGACAAGTGACGATAATACAGACTTAACGGCGCAGGACCTAAGCTCGGTCAACCCTGAAACACTGGTCTCGAACCGAGAAATCAACGATCAAGTTGCCTTGGCGATCAGCCAATTATCTGAGCGAGAGCAGCTCGTTATTTCGCTTTATCACAAAGAAGAAATGAATCTGAAGGAAATCGGCGTCATTCTGGGTGTCAATGAATCCAGAGTCAGCCAGATATTGTCAGCGACAGTCGCCAAGCTAAGGACTACTATAGCTGAAATAACAGCATAACCAGCAGAATCAACGGAGAAAATCATGTTTTCGTTTTCAAAAAGTGGAGCACTCAAAAAAGCCTTTAACGAGGCAAAAAAACTGTATGAAACGGCTGTTGACTCACCGGGCCAAGCAAAAAATGCGCGGGCTTTACGCATGAAGGTCATGGTTCGCTGTCGCGCACACATCGACTTAGTATTTATCGAGGGCGCAAAAAAATACGAGGCCTATGAAGCCGTACGTAACCAAGCCATAGCAAATGGTCAAGAAACGCCCGAACCACCCACGCCGGCGCCCTATCAAAAAATCAAGAGCCAGGCGGGAGAGATCATCTCTTATATTCCCGACCACTTTGCTATGGAGATTTTTTCAACGGGCGGCCTTTATCAGACCGCCAAAATCAGCATTGTTGAAGCTATCAACCAAACACAAGCGATAGCTGATCGAATCTGGCTAGACTTAGATCTTAGCGACGACTTTGAAGTCTTGCGTTTTTTACGAGACCAAGCAGGGGAACAAACTGGAGAACAAGAAGACACCGAGGCGAATGAAGCCACTGGCGACCATTCGGACAACACAAACGCCCATAAAGAGCCAGAGTAATGTCTCTGCTGATGACCATTGTGGGCATCATATTATTGCTGGCAACGGTAATAACGATTATTTACTTAATCGGCAGAATTGACTTGCTCGAATCGTTTATCAGCACTCGGCTTAGCGCCAATCCCGCCAGCACGCCAGAAAAAGACGGCAGTACCGACAAGTCCTTTTTAGGAATGGACGGCAAAACACTATGGGATGCCCTCAGCGGCATAGATAAAGGCTCTGCAAGCGAAGAAGACATCAATGGCATTCGCGGCCGCTATGCAACACTGTTGAAAAAACACGTTAGCACGTTATTCACAACCGGCTTTAACGACGGCAAAAATGGCGCCTCGAAACGTAAAACTGAAAACCCCATGACAATAACCACACTCCGAGGCACCCTTAAGTCATGGCTCCCTCAGCAACATGTGTCAAGCCTCTATAGCACTGGTTACGAATCAGCGCGGGCCACCGAAATCGATTTGGCCCGCCTTCTCTCAGCGCTGACAGAAACCATAGAGATGCTTTATCTTCGCAGCGGCCTCACTATGGAGCCAGACTTTCCTCAATCTCTGCTGAACGCGGCCACTACTGTTCCTGCCGACGAACCAGACGAACCCGACGAACTCGACCAACCCGAGGCCTAACACGCCATTTAGCGTGGTGCTTGGTACCGTATAGTGCCTGGCTCATCGGGGGGCGGGATGCCAGCGGCCGCATCTTTTTGCAGTTGAATTTGCGCATTGATTGTATCTAAGTAACGTGCTCTCTCCAGTGTTAGCAGCGCTTCAACATCCCGACTCAACTGCGCAGACCCATTTAGCGCTTCTTGAACACTTGCCATCCGTCGCTCAATCTTGACGACATCAGCGCTCAGTGCGACCATCGCCGCCTGCTGCTCGCTGAGACCCTGGGTTGTCGATTTAGACTCATTCTGCAAGCCGACGAGACTTCCGTCCAAATGCGTCGCTGCGCTTTGCGGCAGTTCGACACCCATTTTCACCACCAACGCCTCGGTATTTCGAAGCTGCTCTGCCAACAACAGCAATTGAGCAGTCTGCGCCTGCTGCTGTTCAGCGACATTACGCACTGCAAATCGGACGCTTTCAAAGGCCTCCAAACCACTATTTAAATTCGTTATGCGCTTACTCGCCGCAACAATGACGGTATCAAGTTCAGCGACTCGAGAACTAATTTGCACACTCATCACGCCAAAGACGATGATCCCTATAAACAACATACTAAAGCCGCCGATATAGATCGATTTGATAATCACGGCTTGCTTTTCAAAGGTTTCTGCCAGCCGCTTCGAGGCACGCTGCACCGATTCGCCACTGTTCGCAATTTTGGTCAAGGCATCAAGACCTAATTTAGACGCCTTGTTCGCGGCCTCCGCTGACTCCAGTGCTGCCGGAATCAAGCGTTGCAGTTCTTCCACCACCTCCTGTCCCGTGATAACGATCTCTTCGAAACCTTCGTCATCATCTGCACTGCCTGCAGAACCTTGGTCATCATCTATACTGCCTGCAGAGCCTTGATCATCGGTGATTTCGGTGACTGCAAATTCAGTATCTTCATCGTCTTTTGTCTGATCATCTACTGTGTTATCGCTCATAATGGCGTCCCTATATCGTCTCAGGCAACGACTCAAATCGATCTCGCATCGCTTGAGTCTCGTCTATGATGGTGACCAAGCGTTCGGCAAATACATGCCCGGCTTTTCTTTTATAAATAATAGCAACCCGCTTAGGCACCTCAGGTAGCTCAGCATCACCAGCTAAGTCTGTCTGCTCAGCTGTTCGTTCTGGTTTAGCCAATTCACCGGCGGGTACTTTTCTGACAACTGAATGACTAACACGAATATCAACTGCCTTTCGAGCACCGGGTTGACTGAGAGCTTCTTGCCGAGATTTCGCGGTTGATTCTTGAGCCATAGGCTGCACTTGCGCCTGATCACTCAGGCCTGTCGTTCTTAGTATTTCATCTTCATCCCTCAAAACTTGACTCCGGCTCTATTACTTGGCGTCGCTTGAGCTGTGCGCCCTGCACTATTATGCTATCGACATTATTCGCCGCTTCTTTAGCTTTTGCTGCGTCAATCATTGTTCCGTAGGGCCCAGCGACGACCACGAACAGGACACCGCTAGCTGAACTCAGGCGCAAAATGTGCGTGTCGAAGTTCGGCGCGAGACGCTCACGTTCCCGCGTGGCATTCACTTCAACCTGCAACGCATTAAATTGTAAGTAGTACCCTGCGGGGTCAAGTTTAACAACGGGTTCGGGACTAACCGCGAGAACATTTGATTCTTCCGGCGCCGGTTGCCGCTGGTTCTTCGCCGTCACCGCCGTCAACCATGCCGGCAATTCGACAGGGGCTGATGTCTCTGGTTCAGAAGCGCTATTGGAGACTTCCTGAAGCGAACCATCCATCGCCTGTGGCCCAGAACCTTTTATCTCGGAATCTGCACTGGCTTTACGCTCAGCCGCCGCACCATCAGTCTCTGGGCCGCCTGGTGTGGATGGGATAATCGCCACACGCTTCGCCGCATCGCCTTGGAGCTGGTTACTCTCAGCCGCCTCACCGCCTTCGCCGTCGGCTTGCATCAATTCAGGTTGTATTGGCTCTGCCGCCAGCAACTCTTCTGGACTGTCATCCCTCCACCCTTGCTGAATAGCTGTCGGCACCCAGCCTTCGACTAACTCCGCCAGACTTTCTGGCGTCAGATCATCATTTAAGGCCAAAGACACCGATACCGACACAGCCACTGCGACGAACAGACCTAAAAGCAAGAGCTTTAGCTGCTTGGAACCTTTGCGCCCCGGCTCTGCAGGCGTGTGGGGCGCCAACCCCGACTCAGAGTCGTTTACGGGTGGTTTCGCCACACCCACTTGAGCCTGTGGTTCAGCTGCTTCGCCAAAGCTAACACTCAAACGCCGTAGTGTGTCGAACACCTGGCTTTCCTGGCCTTCGCCAGCAGCCGCCTGCAGCAACTGTTGCAGCTCATCGCCATTCGGAAAATTCAGTGCGCATTGGTTGAGCTTGGGTCCCATGGACTTGATAAAGCCTTGCACCAGAGCGTTGTTCGGCTCATCGACAAACGCAAGCAGACCAAAATTCGCGCCTGGAAAATCACTCAGCAAGCGTGCCATCAGGTCCCACTCACGCGGCCCCAGGTCTGAGCTTTCACTCAGCATGAGTATACGTCGTTGAGAAGTTTCCGCTGGTGGTTGCCGTGCTTCAGCCACCGACAACTCGGCTAAAACATCATTAAATCGCTTCAACAAACCATCTGCTGTCGATGGCAAAAAAGCCTCAATCGCCATGCCATCAGCGGACTTCACCTGACGATAGATCAGTTCAAAATAATGACTGATTAGCGCGGCACCCGGCCCGACAACGACAACGTAGGGATTGGCACCCAATAAAATATCAGGTATTGCCCCTATCGCCAGCTTGTCTTGGCGACGCAGACACAATGTGTTGCCTTCAAACCAGTCAGATAATGGCTCAGACGAATCAATCGATGGATCATGCATATTCTACGCCCTATTCTTCCACGACTCGGTTACCAGCAGCGTCAAATTGCATCGACTTGGGCACAACGGGTTTTGGCATTACGACGCCAGATTTGTCGCCTGCATAGGTATTCATACTAAAGACATAGGCTATGACCATTGCCACCGCGTGATACAGTTCCTCTGGCACATATTCATTCACATCCGCAGTATAGTACAAGGCTCTGGCCAGCGGCGGCGCCTCAAAAATCATGACGCCACTGGCGACGGCCTGTTCCTTGATTCTGAGCGCCGCAAAATCAATACCCACAGCCACTACCCGCGGGGCTTGGCTCGTCGCTGCATCATAAGCCAACGCGACCGCAAAATGGTCTGGGTTGGTAATGACGACATCGGCGCCAGCGACAGCTTCCAACATAGAACCCATCGCAATTTCTCGTTGGCGACGTCGAATTTGCGCCCTCACCTCTGGCCGACCTTCCGCATCTTTCGACTCATCTTTTATATCCTTGATCGACATCTTCATGCGATTTTTAAAGGAGATTAGCTGGTAGGGCACATCAATCGAAGCGATGACGATCAGGCTCAAGGTCACCAGTAAAAAACCACCACCCACAATTTCAGCAGATGATTCGAGGGACGGCTCTAAGGGCATCACACCCAGAAAATTGAGATCATCCACATACGATAATGCGACAAAATATAACGTCGTCCCAATGAGAGAGAACTTAGCGATCGCCTTCAGCAGCTCAATTAACGCCTTCATCCCAATGACTTTTTTAATCCCCTCCAATGGGCTTAACCGAGATAACTTCGGTTCCACGGCCTTCATGGAAAAGATAAACCCACCCATCGACAGCGCAGACGCTATCGCTATGATGATGGTCAAAACGAAGATCGGCGCCACCACCAGTAAACCATCAACTGCAAATTTACCAAACATCGCCGGCAACATTTGTGGTGAAAACAAGATTCGGCGGTCAAAAACGAAACCGCTGGAAAAAATCTCAGCTAAACCCCGAAAAAAGTAACTACCGAACATAAAAAACGTGATTGCCACAAAAATCATTGTAATCGCAATGGTCAGATCTTGTGAACGCGCAACCTGACCATCCTCTCGCGCCTTTTCAAGGCGCCTCTCGGTGGGTTCCTCTGTTTTATCATCGTCTGAATTATCAGCCATTATTGAATCCTGAGGAGCTGAGTGACCTGGTCAAACGCCCCCATCCACATGGTTTCGATACGTTGGAAAATCGCCGGTAGCGCGACCAAGGTCACCAGCAATCCACCGATAATCATCGCCGGAAAACCAATTGCAAATATGTTCAAGGCCGGCGACGCTCGTGTGATCACCCCCAGGCACATATTAAAAAACAACAAGGCAACGATGATTGGCAGGGCTATTAACAAGGCTCCATAGAAAATCATAATCGACCAACGCAACAGTTGTTCTGCAATCTCAATAATATCGAGATCAGCCCCAATGGGCATAGTGGTAAAACTGATCAGCACCAATTTAATCAGCATTAGATGACCGCCCAGCGCCAAAAATATTAATGTCGAGCAAATGACAAAAAATTGAGATAATACGGGCACATTACCGAGGTTGGGGTCGATCATATTCGCCATCCCTAAACCCATAGAGGCCGTGATTGACTGGCCGCCAACCACGAGAGCCGCGTTGATAATTTGCAGTATTAACCCGGCAGATGCACCAATCGCCGCTTGAATAAAAATTGCCTTAAGCCCTTCTGGAGAAAGTGGATCAATAGCAGGCCAATCCACTGTCGGATAAATAATCCAAGTCAAAGTCAGCGCCAGCACAATTCTGATTCTGAGACTCACGGCTTGCAGCGAAAACAATGGTGCGGCGAGCAACAGCGCCGAGATTCTCGTAAACGGCCACAGGAAGCTGTAGAACCGCTCAACCACCTCTTGGATCAAAATCTCCATTACGCCAGCATCATGGGAATATACTCGAATATTCTTTGAATGAAGCGCGTCATTATCATAATCTGCCAACCACCAAAGGCCAGCAAGGCTAAGACTAAAACAAGGAGTTTGGGTATAAAACTCAAAGTCATCTCCTGAATGGAGGTCGCCGCCTGCACTATACCCACCACGACACCGACGAGCAGCGCCATGCCCAACAGCGGGCTTGCCACCATCACAGCGACCCACAATGCCTCTTGGCCTAATGTTAAAACTTCAGAAATGACCATCGCAGTCCCCTATTGTGCGACGAGAAAACTCGAGACAAGTGATTGCATCAACAAGGCCCAACCGTCTGCCACCACAAACAGCATTAATTTAAATGGCATCGAAATCATCATCGGCGACAACATCATCATACCCATGGACATCAGCACGCTCGCAACAACCAGGTCTATGACGACGAACGGGATATAGATGAGAAAACCAATGGTAAACGCCGTTTTCAATTCAGAGGTTAAAAATGAGGGCGCGAGAATCGTAAACGGCACTTTGTCCAAACCGAGGGATTCATCATAGTTAGCAATTTCCGCAAACATGGCGATGTCTTCCTGACGAGTCTGATTCAGCATAAATGCTCTAATAGGGATCTGGGCTTCCTCGAGCGCCTGTTCGGCAGTGATTGTCTCGCTAAGATAAGGTTGGTAGGCTTTTTCATAAACGGTATCGATAACAGGCGACATAATGAAAAATGTCAAAAATAACGACAAACCGATCAACACTTGGTTAGGCGGTGTCTGCGCCGTACCTAATGCCTGACGCAGAAGAGACATCACAATGACGATTCGAACGAATGACGTCATCATCAGCAATATCGACGGCAGCAGTGTCAGCACCGTCATCAACACAAGAACTTGCAAACTTAAACTATACTGGGTGCCTTCGTCCCCGGCATCGATGATATTCACCAGCGGCAAACCCGGCGCCGCCAATGAGATCGGCACCCAAAACAGCAGCACAAGACCTACCAATGATTTCCAATTCAGCCGACTGCTTATCAAACTCCGAACCCCATAAATGCCGCTAAAACACCCTTATCATATCATTGATCGACCAGCGGATCGTCGGTTATCTGCACCGGCTCGGTCCACTGCGCAATACGCGTAATAGAGGTTTGAGTGACTCCCAATAATATTTGCTCACCACGAATTTCAATGATGGCCAGCTGTTGCTTCGGACCAAAACTATGCAACGGTGTCACTTTGAAGTTTTGCCCGGCATAGGACTTCGTGCTCGCGCTGACACGCTTCAGCGCGTAAAGGGTTACCCCCAACAGCACCAGCACCAGCAGGATAGGACCCAGCGCAGAAAACCATTCGGTTGAAGGCATCATCTCAGCCACTATAGATTTTTGATTCGCTCTGCAGCGGGTACGACAGAGGTCAAACGGACCCCATATCGCTCGTTGACCAGCACAATTTCGCCCTGGGCTATGAGGGTATTATTGACCAAGAGATCGAGCGGCTCACCCGCAAGGCGGTCCAATTCAACCACGCTACCTTGGGTCAGGCGCATCAAGTCTCTAATTTTGATCGACGTTCTACCCACTTCTACGGAGACCGTCACCGGAATATTCTGGAGCACCTCAGGGTCAATCTTCTTGCTAGGCGCGTCTGTTGTGGCCTGCAGTTCTTCTTCGTTCGACATGGTCAAATCGCTCATATAATGGTTATTGCTTGTTACTTCTTACTTGGGGCAATCGAATTGTTGATTCGAACCGCCGTCTGCGGGCCATTGGCACCGACTTCCGCGGCAAACACGGGGGAGCCCGCAATTTTTATGGTCGCAAAATCAGGCTTATTAAAGTAAATCAGATCCCCTTCCTTAAATTCTCTAATCTTACCCACCGTTGAAATAAACTCGGCTAATTGTACCTCGACAGCCAATTTCGCGTCACCAGCCGCAGAGGTCAGCGACGATCGCCATTCTTGATCGCCCTCATCGCTATCATCGCCAGTCTGCACACGACTGCGGAGCAAGTCACGAATCGGTTTCAGCGTACTGTAAGGATAGACGATGTCTAAGTGGCCTTCGGTTTCATCATCTAGCTCCATTTTAAAGCGGCTCATCACCACAAGATCGGCTTCTTCAGCAATCTGTACAAACTGCGGCGTCACTTCGGCGCTGACCCGCTCACAGTCGACACTCAATATCGGCGCCCAGGCATCTTTGAGAGCACCAAACACCAGATCCACAAGTATCTGAATAATGCTCGTTTCAGTGGGAGTAAACGCTCTTCATGGTGGCAATTCACCGATACCTCGACCAAAACCACCAAAGAAATTGTCAAGACAGGAAAAAATGACTGCCGTGTCGATCACAACTAATGAAAATCCACGTAATGGATTGATCCGAATCGTATTAACCGAGAGCGGCGATTTCAGCGGCGATACGTATTCATGAAATCGCATGGTTTTAATTTCAGCGACCTGCACTTTAGGCGTTGTTCGCAACACTTCCACAAGGCCCACGCGGAGTTGACGAATAAAGCGCTCGTTGATCATATCAATCGACGAGACATTGACCCCGAGAGACGTATCCTCACTGGTGAGATCATGTTTCATGACCCGCAGCGATGTATTCAACCCGCTACCCACCTCCAAACTGCCGTCCTCAAGACCTGCAGACAACGCCTGCAACTCTTCCGCACTCAGTAAATTGTCTTGCTCTACCATAACTAACGCCGCTCCGGCACACTGAGTCTAGCTGCCTATTGTATAATGAACTCTGGGAAAAAAACCTTTTCTATGCCGCCAAAGTCTTCATATTCTTCAAGAATAGAGTTCATGGTCAAACGTAGGGTTTCTGCCATCGTTTCTTGAAATTCCGGACTTTTGACATCCGCTTCGGTGACTTTACGCAGATCAACGATCATCGCCGAGCGCAGTGCAATTTGATGCTTTTCAATATTGGCGATCACTTGTTCGTCGTAATGGGTCATGATGCCCACCGACACTTGCATCACTTTTTTTGAATTACCGATGTTTGCGACCAAAGCTTGGGGGATCTGATAATAGTTAGCCACCAGTTTCGTTTGCTTGGGTGTCTCTATTAACTTCGGACCGGCGTCCAACGCCTCTAGCGCAGCGTCATTCGCCTCATCCCCTGCCTTATCCATCTTGGTGAATTCATCTTCAATATCACGGTCTGTTTTGTCGAAGTAACCGGTTAAAAACAAGGTACCACCAATTGCGCCACCTAGCAGCAATAGTATGCCAACGAAGATCAAGACAATTAGTAATATCGGCGATTTCTTTTTTTCTTCAACTTCTGCTTCTTCACTCATAGGTACTCTTCCTGCTTACTCGATTTGTTAAACAAATAAATCCAAACCTTCATTTGCTGTTGTGTCTGGCTCTGGTGACTTGAGGGTTTCCTGGTCTGACTCTGAATTAGTCGTGGCCTCATTCCTACCTCGCCCCTGTCCTTGAGCGCCATTTTCATGACGTCCCTGATGCAATGCTACGTCAATCGAAGATCCCTTGATACCCGCCGCATCTAAACTCTCGTCAAGACGATGAAGCTGACTACCGAGGAACTCCTTAACAGCCGCAGAACTCGTTGAGATTTGCGCCTCTAATCGACCATCGCGCATCTCTAACTGAACATCCAGACTGCCCAATTCTTGCGGGTGGAGTTGCAGGTCAAACCGCCACGCACCACCTCTGATATTAGCCATTAGGCGCTGTGCCACCATCTGTGACAGCTTATCAGGCAAATCTTCAAGCAACACGGCACCCGCAGGTGGCGGTGTCAGCGTCGTACTGGCGACTTCAGTTGCCCTTGGCGCTGAAGGTTGCAGTGTCATACTTTCGGTAACGTGCTCTGCCCCAAGGACAAAAGCCGCACCAGACATCACTGGTCGGTTCAATATCGACTTCTGCGTAACCATGCCGGCATTAGTCAACGACGCTGCAATCGCCACGCCTGGCTCTCGAGTGGGCATCAGACTCCCATCACGCTTCATGCTGGCGTCGGCGCTAAGGTCTTTAACGCTTTCGGCCAGCTTTAGCAGATCCGTCGATTCCGGCGTTACGGCTTCTTTAGCATCAGCAGACGCGCCCTGCTGACTCAAAAAGCGAGCGGGCGTCGCCATGCTCGCCATCTGCCCGGCAACAGACGGCCCAGGCACCGCACCCGCTTGACTCGATGATACTGTCGGTGCTGCCATTGACTCCAAGACAGCCGGCTGCGCTCCTGTGGGCCCACCCGAAACCGGGTTGGTCACGACTGCCGAGCTCGCGGCGCCTGCCGCAGTGGCTGGCGCTAAGACTCGAGACGCCAGGCCCGCCATTTGACCGGACTGCGCTTGCGCGGTCTGGCCTGCATTCACACCCGCATTCAAGCCAGCATTCAAGCCAGCGTTCAAGCCAGCGTTCAAGCCAAGTACGGCATTGGCATTTCGCCCCGGTTGTGGGTCTGCCACAGTCACGACGCCAGCATTGCCAACAACCCCGTGATCATTCTGTTTGAATTGAGACTCCTCCGAGACCATTGGCCCGGGGGCCTGGCCCGCCGTTAACGGATTAATCGCTGTCGCCGCCGTCGTCATTCCAACGACTACCTTTGACTCGGCAGGCGCCGTCTTGGTTGTGACAGGAGTTAAGACAGGAGTTGTGGCAAGAGTTGCGGCACGCATCGCGGTCGTCGTTGGCATAGTTGCCGGCGTTGTCGTAGTTGCCGTAGTTACCGGAGTGGTAGCGGCCGCCATCGTCGCCCCTTCACTAGCCACTGCTTTCAATAATTCCGCTTGACCCGGATATCGACCGAACAAGACAGCTAGCGCATCAGCATTCATGCCTTGCTGTGCCGCAAAGTCTTTCAATGATTCTTCTGTGGGCAACTCTTCGCCCAGCATCACCGCTGTACCACCAGGTAAACGTTGCACGATCGTATCGGCAGGCAACACCCCTGCGGCTGCAAGCGGCAACTGCTTGCCGCTTTCTTGGCCGCGTTGATTGCCACTCTGTTCGCCACTTAAGGTTGCAAGGTTGAAACGAAATTGCTGTTCAAATGTTACGCCAGACTCCTGTACTAAGCCTGACTCGCCGCTTCCCTGACCCTGCATCGCCGTGTCTTCAGGCAGTCTGCTGGTCGACAGGCCGATATTAATTAACTGCGTCACTTGTCTATCACCCTAATTAATCGCTTTAGTCAGCTATATACTTAGCACTTTCCGTACCACTATCTGTGCTGCATGTTGAAACGTAAGGTCGCATTCAGGTCTTGCTCTCTGGAATCTCGTTGCGCGGCCACGTTCAAATTACGAATCTGCTGGCGCTCCAACAATTTTTTCGATTTCATATGCGCCTGCTCTGCGTCTCGCACACTCAGACGCGCCACTTGTAAATCCACGTCGATCATTAGCATGTCACGCTCAACACCTTTTTGAGCCTGCTGTATCTCAGCAATAAATACCTGATAATACTGCGTCACTGCCAATCGTGACGACGCTTCCTGTGCTCGCGCCATTTCCTGAAGATAGTCTTGGGCGAGCGCATCTAGCCGCGCCAAACTCAATTCTGCCGCCTGCTTTCTTGCATTCATCGCAATCAGAACTTTTTGGGCTTGCTTGACATGACGCTCTGTCTTATCAAACATCACCGTCCAGACATCTTTCATTTTTCGGCACTCCTCAATAATTTTTCAAGACCTTTCCATGACTCCGACTCTTTAACGCAGGCGTCGCTTTCCTGACACAGAAACTCAACAATCTCAGGTCGCAATCGAATAGCTTCATCAAGCTCAAGGTTACTGCCTTCTTCGTAAGCCCCAACTTGAATCAAATCGGCATTTTGCTGGTAGAGGGTCCAAAGGCGTCTCAACTTGTTAGCCAACTTGATTCTCTCTGGGCTCAAAATGCTCGACATCACTCGGGAGATCGAACCTTCCAGATCAATTGCGGGATAATGCGCTGAGTCGGCCAGCGCTCTCGATAACATCACCTGCCCGTCAAGTGACGCGCGAGCGATATCGACGATAGGGTCAGAGCGATCATCATTCTCAGCCAAAATAGTGTAAATCGCGGTTACCGAGCCTTTGCCATGGCGACCCACACCCGCGCGTTCAATCAAATTAGGCAGCAGTCCGAATACGGAAGGCGGATAACCTTTCGCTGTTGGCGGCTCACCAATAGCCAAACCTATCTCTCGTTGCGCATGTGCCACCCGCGTGAGGCTATCAAACAGCAATAGTACATTCGCACCCTGTTCGCGAAAATATTCGGCAATTGTATGGGTCAAATGTGCTGCTTTAAGTCGCACAACAGGTGATTGATTAGCGGGCGCGGCGATCACCACTGACTTTCGTAATCCTGCTCGCCCCAAGGTTTTCGTCACGAACTCTTGCACCTCACGACCACGCTCACCAATGAGCCCGATCACCACAACATCCGCCACCGTGTTGCGCGTTAGCATGCCGAGAAGAACACTCTTACCTACCCCGGAACCAGCAATCAAACCAATGCGCTGACCGCGTCCCAGGGTTAGGCAATTGTTAATCGCTTTTATGCCCGTATCTAAAGGCACTTCGATAGGGCCTCTTTCCATCGGGTTCACCGGGAAACCTTCAAGACTACAAGTATCGGTGTATTCAATCGGCCCTAGCCCATCAATTGGCTCACCGAGCCCGTCGATAACACGACCTAGCAGCGCCTCACCGATGCGGCCTTTACCATGTCGGCTAACGACAGTTACCTTCGCGCCTGGCGCGATGCCATCCGTGGTTTCATAGGGCATCAGATATAAAATATCGTTATTAAACCCTACCACCTCGGCTTCAACATTTTCACCCGCTTGCGCGCCTTCTATTCGGCAAGTGGCGCCAACTGGTGCAAGCACGCCAACGGCTTCAATCGTCATGCCGGCGATTCTAACGAGTCGACCACTGGTGCGCGGCACAGTTAGCTTGGCTCGCTGCAACTTCTCATCAACGGTTTTGTCAAATAGGCTACTCACTGGGCGGGTCCCCGAGGGGAGCGTCATCGTTTGGCTTAGCTCCGGCATCTAACTCAGCCATACTATCAACCGATACCTGTTCAGCGCGCTTATCCATCGCTTCAGCATCAACATCAACATCACTATCAACATCAACATTAATATCAACAATCTCTGACTCAGCCTCAAACTTCGCATGCTCATCAGCAACCGAACCGCCATCTATTTCTACTGGCGCCGATTTACGGCCCCGTTCTGCGGCTCTTTGTACCCTGTTCTGCCCGAGCCCCAACACCTGGTCGGCCAGTTCCTGTAATCGCTCTTCGACAAAGTCTTCTATAGACGTTGCATCCATGGTCACGCGAACTGAACCGGGCGCGAGGTGATGATCTTTCACGAATTCGACGTGGGCATAACGTTCCTTGAATTCCTGATCCAGCATCTCGATATCAGCGGCGTTTAAGCTGGCTACAATCGGACCTTCGCCACTTAATTCAATGGAGTCGATGGCTGATTTAACTAATCGTTCGATAGCTGTATTCGACAGGGTTAATTCGCCACGAACTAACTCCTCAGCCAGATGCAAGGCCAGCCGCGTCAACGGCTCAAAAAAGTCACTCATATTACCCTGAGATTTTTGCATCCCAGCAATAATGGCCAGCAAGGCAGCCTCGTGTTGCTGAACTCGCTCTGTCACTTGTTTTTCGCCAGCGACCCGACCTGACTCGTAAGACTCCGCCAGGCTTTTTTCCAGTTCCTGTTCGGCTAATGCCAATTGAGCTTCAAGATCTTCTCTCGACTTGCGTTCAACTGCCTCATCATTACCTTCGGTTTCTTCCTTCGACCCCGACAGGTCATCCGCCTCAGCTAAAGTTTGCTCCCGTTCAATTAGTTGAATGACACGAGGTGCCCACAGCGAAAACTCTCCGGCCGGTTCTGACCCCGCCTGACCCGAAGAATCAGCCACTTTGGTTGCCAGATAGCGGGCTTTTTGCCCGGCGACGAGCAAATCGTTTAGCCGCCAGGAGACATCAGCACCACTAGACAAAGTCATCACCTCTTCCCGATAACACTAACTCACCGGCATCCGATAACTTACGCGCCAGACGCATGATATTTTTCTGGGCCTCTTCCACATCTGTTATCCGGATAGGTCCTTTCGCCTCCATCTCATCCAAGAACATCACCTTGGCGCGCTGCGACATATTGTCCATAAACTTGTCTTTGACCAACTCGTCAGCACCTTTTAGCGCCACCATCAACTCGTCAGAATCAACATTTCTCATCAATACTTGAATACTGCGATTCTCAAGAGCCGACAAGTTGGCGAACGTGAACATATTGTCTTGTATTTTCAATGCGAGCTCTGCGTCGATAGCCGTCACACCCTCGAGCAGCTTGCCCTCCATATCAACCTTGGTGAAATTCATGATTTTTGCCGCCGCTTTTATGCCACCAAAGCTTGAAGACTTGGCACTAGAACTGTTTGAAAACTGCTTGCGCATGACTTGCTCTAACTCATCCATAGCACTGGGCTGAACCGTGTCTAACAAAGCGATACGTTGGAGTATTTCGGCGCGAGAATCCTCTGGCACAAAGTTCAACACATCCGCGGCCACGTCATACTCCAGAACCGAGAGGATAATCGCGACGACTTGTGGGTGCTCCTCCTGTACCATTTCACCAATCGATCTAGCATCCATCCAACGTAATATCTCCAAGCCTTTGCTGGTCGCGCCGGGCATAATCCTACCCAGAACCGTAGCTGCCTTGTCTTCGCCCAAGGCTTTTTTCAGGATGTTTTCAACATAATCGATTGTACCCAGACCCAGACTCGTCTGCTTTTTTATGGTTGAGAGGAAATCATCCAACACAACATTCACCGCTTCTTGCGACAAATCGACCACCGAGACCATGCAGGCGCCCAGCGACTGGACCTCACGAGGTGACAAATAACGAATACAGTCAGCAGCTTGCTGCTCGCCCAGCAGCAGCATGATGACAGCCGCGCGCTCTGTCGCTGTTAGCGTTTCCAGCTCCGCCTTGACCGCGTCGGACAAGCCCTCGCTTTCTTTTTCCTTATCGTTGATTGTCGGTTTTGCCGCAGCCATTTCTAATTCCTTGTCTTTAAACAGGTTTAATCAATTTTTTAAGCACGTTCGCCACTCGACCGGAGTCCTCTGCAACGAGCATGCGAATCAGCGCTACCTTGTCGTCATAAGTGTTTGCCGTGTCGAGCATATCAGCCGATATCGTCGATTTCTTCGGCT
>Ga0136655_1000360_pt1 | contig 20461 bp, 21 predicted proteins | sample CPBDNA_2_FD_94863 | JGI IMG/M metagenome (GOLD analysis project Ga0136655, IMG submission 94863) | Freshwater to marine salinity gradient microbial communities from Chesapeake Bay, USA - CPBay_Spr_15_0.8_DNA (version 2) | ecosystem: Environmental > Aquatic > Marine > Coastal | place: USA... | reverse complement strand
GAGGTTCGCAAAACACGTCCGGAAGATGTGAAGTACACTTCCAATCCTGCACTTATTAAGGTGTTAGGCAATGAGGTGGATGAAGCCTACTTGGATATGGTTGGCTCTTTGTCCCTCAGTTCAGCAGGAAAAGACAGCTTGAAGACCGTTTTCACGAGTATTCATGGCACGGGCATTACCTTAATGCAACGAGCAATGGAACGGGTTGGGTTTAAACACTTCAGTGTTGTTGAAGCACAAGCCGCTCCCGACGGAAATTTCCCCACAGTTCACAGTCCCAATCCGGAAGAAGCCGCTGCGCTTGAAATGGCGGTGAATCAAGCCAATGAAGAAGGCGCTGATTTGGTTATTGGCACCGATCCGGATGCCGATCGTGTGGGTATTGCCGTGCGCGATGAAAAGGGCAATATGGTTTTGCTCAATGGCAATCAGACGGCCAGTGTTCTCATTTATTATATGCTTGAAGAATGGAAAAAGGCGGGTAAGTTGGATGGAAAGCAATTCATTGCCGAGACCATTGTGACCACCGATCTATTGGCTCAAATGGCGAAAGACTACGGCGTTGAATGTCCGATTTGCTTAACGGGCTTTAAGTGGATAGCCGAATTAATACGAGAAAGAGAAGGCAAGCTTCAGTTTATAGCTGGAGGTGAAGAGAGTTATGGCTATCTCATTGGAGATGCAGTAAGAGATAAAGACGCCGTAGCCAGTGCGGTTATGATTGCAGAAGTGGCCGCCTGGGCTCAAGCCAAAGGCAGCAGCTTTTACAATGAACTGCAGAAATTGTATCTCAAATACGGCTTGTATCATGAAACATTGAAGTCTATTACCATGCAGGGTAAGTCGGGTGCCGATGAAATTCAAGCCATGATGAAAAACCTACGCGACAATCCGCCAGTTTCTCTTGGAGGAGATAAAATAGTACGCGTCTTCGACTATAAAACTCAAAGTGTATTGGATGTATTGAGTGGCAAGAAAAGTGTGATTGATTTGCCTAGTTCCAATGTACTTCAGTTTATTACGGAGAGCGGAAGTAAAATCACCGCCCGTCCGAGTGGTACTGAGCCAAAGATTAAGTTCTATTTTGGATTGAAATCGAAGGTTTCATCTTTGGAAGCCATTGATTCAAAAAAGGCAGAGCTACAATCGAACATCGATTTAATCTTAAAAGACCTCGGTTTGTAAAATCAGAGAATAGCATAATAAAAAAAGGGGCCTCGGCCCCTTTTTGCATTAAAACGGATTGGTTGCCCAGACTCCAAATTCAGGAATAAAGGCTCGATCATCGAGTTCCAAAGCTGCAACAATACTAAAAGCCAAATCAAAAGGCCTTAGTTTATTGTCTTTCTCTTCGCGCTCGATTCTATCCTGCTTATTAAAAGCAGTAGTAACTTCACTCGGATTAACATGCATTACGCGAATATTGTGTGGTCTTAACTCGGTTCTCCAACATTCGCTCATGGCTCTCAGAGCAAATTTAGAAGCCGAATAGACCGAGCCATTGGCAAATCCCTTCACCGAAGCACTGGATCCAATGTTTACGATATTGCCGTAGTTCTGACTTTTAAAAGCAGGAATTAATTTAGAAGTCAAGGTGGCTGTACCAAAAACGTTTGTTTCAAAAATGCGTTGGAAAGCCGCTCGGTTTAAATCGTCTACTGGAGCAAACTCGCCAATGCCTGCATTGTTGATTAAGCAGTCTACCCTTCCAAACTGATTCATCACTGAATCTACCAGCTTTTGTAAATCTTCATCTGAAGTCATGTGTGCAAGATGACCTTCTACTCCTATTTCTTTTGAAACTTTTTCGAGTTTAAGCGCATCACGACCTGTGATCACCACTTTTCCACCTTTTTCTTTCAATAGAGCCGCCAAAGCTTTTCCAATACCGGAGCTACCTCCGGTTACTATAAATACGCTGTCTTTTATCTTCATGGTATAAATAAAAAAGCGCAACCCTTATGAGATGCGCTTATTAAACATCTTGGTTGACTCTTAGTTTAGCTTATAAGCCAATGCAATGATAAACTGTGATGGACGGCTGTCTACATTTATTTTTTCTCCATCCACTAAAACAAAGTTGGTGGCATCAGACAATCCAAATTCATAGCGGGCGTCTACTTGGATCTTCAGTATTTCCAAACCAGCCAATAGTTGTAGTCCCCAGGTGGAAGATCCCAATCCGTCTTCTAAAACGGAATTCACTGATCCGATTTGATATGAGAAAACAGGGCCACCTCCCAAACGCAAAGGACCTAAACGAGTTATCCCTAAAACAGGAATATCCAATCTATTGATGCCCACATCATTTGCAAATGTTTTTCCAGCAAGATCCGTAGATTCAAAAGAACCCGATATTCTTGTGAAGAGTAGTTCTGGTTGAATTTCTACAATTAACAGAGACAATTTGGTGTAGATACCCGCGTGATATCCAATATTTCCCGCCTGATTTTCAAAGTTTGAGAAAAAGGGATTATCTGAGAAGTCAGAGAATTTCATATTAGAGAAATTCATTCCAGCTCTTAGACCAATGTGAAATTGCGCCTGGGCCATTGTCGTTGACAATAGAACGAATAAGAATAAAATTTTCTTCATGATTATTTATTTGTGTAGTGGTTCAAATATAAGTCAACATTAGATTGTATTCGCGTTTCGGGCTTGTCATTTGAAGGATCAAACTTCAACCCAGTAATTTGTTCATACAACTCTATATAACGTTGGCTGATCGAATCAACAATAGATTCCGTCATTTCCGGAACAACTTGTCCTTCCTTCCCTTGAAACCCATTTTCTATTAACCATTCGCGAACAAATTCCTTGCTCAACTGCAGTTGCTTTTCTCCTCGTAACTGACGCTGTTCAAATCCATCTTTATAGAAATACCTCGAACTATCGGGCGTATGAACTTCGTCGATTAAAAGTATCTCACCTTCTGCCGTCTTACCAAACTCATATTTGGTATCTACCAGTATAAGTCCTCTTTCTTTGGCCATTTGCTGACCTCTTTGGAAGAGATTTCGGGTATATTCTTCCAGCTGAAGGTAATCGGGAAGGCTCACAATGCCCTTTGCTAAAATATCTTCTCTAGAAATATCTTCATCGTGTAAACCAAGATCAGCCTTAGTAGTAGGCGTTATAATGGGTTCAGGAAACGGATCATTTTCTTTTAATCCTTCAGGCATACTCACACCGCAGAGTATTCTTTTACCCAGTTTATATTCACGCCAAGCATGACCACTTAAATGTCCACGAATAACCATTTCCACTTTAAAGGGATCTGCCTTTATTCCCACTGAAACAACAGGATCTGGACTATTTACAAACCAATTGGGAACAATATCTCGCGTAGCTTTTAAGAAATGCACCGCCGTTTGGTTAAGGACCTGGCCTTTAAAAGGTATACCTCTTGGCAAAACCACATCAAAGGCAGAAATGCGATCGCTAGCAACCATTACCAGCATGCCGTTATCAATTGAATAAACGTCGCGAACCTTTCCTTTATAATGTCCCGTTTGGCCCTTGAACGTGAAAGTAGAATCCGTCAGTGTCATAATTATTTCGGTAATTCTTTGGATTTAGTGTACGAAGCTTCTTTTTCTCTCTTCTCTTTATCATCAAACTGATCGTAAGCACGAATAATGGATTTCACCAGTTTATGGCGAATTACATCCACCTCGTCGAGTTCAACGAATTCAATTCCATCTACATCTTTCAATAAAGAATAGACCTCCTTTAGTCCGCTTCTTTGATTTCTCGGAAGATCTATTTGCGAGAGGTCTCCAGTGATTATAAATTTTGCCGACTTACCCATTCGGGTAAGGAACATTTTCATTTGGGCATGGGTAGTATTTTGGGCTTCATCAAGAATAACGAAAGCATTGTCTAAGGTTCTACCGCGCATGAAAGCCAAGGGGGCAATCTGAATGATGTGATTCTCTATAAAGCTATTCAACTTTTCAGGTGGAATCATATCTCGCAAAGCATCGTAGAGAGGTTGTAGATATGGATCGAGCTTTTCCTTTAAATCGCCTGGCAGAAATCCTAAGTTTTCTCCTGCCTCCACAGCGGGTCTTGTTAGAACAATGCGTTTCACCTCCTTAAATTTCAGCGCTCTAACGGCCAAAGCAACGGCTGTATAGGTTTTACCCGTACCCGCAGGACCAACGGCGAATACCATATCCGACTTGGCACAGGAATCTACAATGCGCTGCTGATTTTTGGTCTTCGCACGGATGGTTTGTCCGTTTACACCATGAAGAAGAACGTTTTTATCCGGATGATTTTCGAGCGCAGAACCCTCCATCATTATTCTCTCAATAACCCTTTCAGAGAGGCTGTTGTACTTGTGGAAATGTTCTAGAAGCTGTTCCAACTTCGAGCTAAACAGATCCAATTGGTCGCCTTCTCCATGTACGGTTATATCGCCACCTCTCGCACTGATTTTGAGCTTTGGGAAGTAGGCGCGAATTTGATTAAAATACTTGTTCTGAGCCCCATAAAAACTTTGGGGATCGAGGTTTTCTAAGTTGTAAGCTCTTTGGTTAGAAGAAGCTTCATTTTCGGAAGTTTTCAGAGATTTAATAGACTTTGTTTGATGTACTTTTGGTGGCAAATTAATCACAAATTACCCTCGTTCGAAGGTAATGATTTTGATAAAAGTGAATGCCCTTAATTACGCTTACAACAGATTATGGTACACGTGACTATTTTGTAGCCGCTGTGAAGGGGAGTTTATATTCTCAAATTACAGATTTTCAGATAGTTGACATTTCTAATTCTATTGATCCGTATGACATTGAGCAGGCCGCGTACATTGTGGGTCAGGCCTTCCCTCACTTCCCAAAAGGCACTGTACATATCATTGCTGTGAATGAAGGCTCTACTGAAAATCAAAAGCCGTTGATAATGTCGATGGGTGGACACTATTTTATTGCGCCCAACAACGGTGTTCTTTCGATGATTCGAAGAGAACTGAGACGAGACCTTTATGTTGAATTGGATTTTTACAAAGAGGTAAGCACTTTTCCAGCTTTAGATATTTTTAGCAAAGCGGCTGCCCATCTCCTACGCGGGGGACAAGCCGAGATTCTAGGACGGGTTGTAGAAAGTATCTTCGATACCAAGAGTATTGAGCCCTTAGTTACTGAAGGACGCTCAAAAATTTCAGGACGCTGCATCTACGTTGATACATTTGGGAATATCGTAACCAATATTCCAGGTAATTTAATAACCAAAGGCCATGAGAATGGACGGATTGAAATTAAACTGCCAAGAAAATATCTGGTCAATAAAATCTCAAATAGCTATGATGCGGTGGGTGAGGGAAAAATTGCAGCGATTATCAACGCTGCCCATTATTTAGAAATTGGCATCAATAAAGGCTCTTCTGAAAGCATTACGGGAGCTAGCCATTTGCTAGGTATATATTTGCGCGATAGGATTGACGTTACGCTTTTATGATTCGCAGAGTAGTTAAAATGCATTTTAGATTGTCGGAAGTAGAAAACTTTAGCGCGCTATTTCATGCGAAGGCAAAAGATATAAGGGCTATGCCTGGATGCATTCATCTAGAGCTTTGGCAAGATGTTTCCAACCCAGAAATTTTCTTTACGTATAGTCTTTGGGAAGAAATAGACTTTTTAGAATCGTATAGGGCAAGTCCTTTATTTAAAGACGTATGGTCTCAAACCAAACTTCTTTTTAAAGAGAAACCAGTGGCTTGGTCGGTTAACCAATTGGAAGTGCACGCATGAGAGCATTATTTTTAAAAGAGTTAAGAGGATTTTTCAATACGCTTACGGGCGTCATAGTGCTCTGCGTCTTTCTTCTGTTGAACTCGGCTTTTTTATGGATTTTTAAAGGTGGATTCAACCTCCTAGACAGCGGATGGGCCAATCTAGACGGGCTCTTTATAATATCGCCCTGGGTTTTTATGTTCTTACTCCCTGCCATTACCATGCGCATGTTTGCAGAAGAAAAACGCTACGGCACCTTAGAATTACTCTTTACAAAACCCTTGAGTGAATGGCATATTGTTTTAGCTAAGTTTTTCGCCGCCATTACCTTAGTTCTTCTTTCCCTCCTGCCTACTCTACTCTATTTTTATTCTATTTATCAACTGGGCACCCCAGTCGGAAGCATTGATAGTGGGGGTACTTGGGGCTCTTTTATAGGTCTTTTCTTTTTAGGCTCCGCCTATGCGGCCATGGGTTTGTTTGCAAGTTCTCTCTCAGACAATCCTATTATTGCTTTCCTGCTAGGTGCTTTTTTGTGTTTCTTTTTCTTCTTTGGTCTTTCAGAATTGAGCACTCTTCCATTCTTAAGTTCCCTTCAATCGGCTACAAGATCAATTGGAATTAATGAACATTATATTTCCCTAAGCAGAGGTGTAGTAGACAGCAGAGATGTTCTCTATTTCCTTTCCCTTAGTCTAGTATTTTTGGCCGCTACTCGTGTGAAACTTCTAAGCAGAAATTGGTGAGCAGTATGAAAAAGAAGTACAACGATTTAGTAGGATTGGCCATCATACTCATAGGAGTTCTAGCTGTTAAGCTCTTTGTTCAAGCCTTTTTCTTTCGGTTAGATTTAACTGAAGAAAAGCGTTTTAGTCTTTCCAATCCAACAAAAGACTTACTTGGAAATCTAGATCAAAGAATTTTAATAAAGGTTTATTTGGAAGGCAACTTCCCTCCGGGATTTGAGAAATTACAAAGGGAGACAAAACAAACCCTAGACGAATTCAGAGCCTATACAGAAAATATCGATTATCAGTTTATTGATCCTTCCGATCAAGTAGATGACAAAGCACGTCAAGAAGTATATCAGCAACTCGAATCGAAGGGCCTACAGCCTTTTAATTTAGAGGTGTCTGAAAACGGAGGTTCAAGACGGCTTCAAGTCTTCCCAGGAGCAGTTTTCTCCTTGGGCGAACGCGAAATAAGCATTCAAATCTTACAGTCTCAAATGGGGCGTTCGGCCGAATCACAACTCAATGCTTCTATTGAGAAATTAGAGTATACCCTTGCCTCAGCCATTAAAAAGATTACCCAAGAGAAGAGACCGAAGATTGCTTTTATTGAAGGGCATAATGAACTTAAGCCACGCTTTATTGCAGACCTAGGAAGAACGCTTTCAGAACATTACCAAGTAGAACGCTTCAATCTGCGAGAGTTTATAAAAGATTCTGCAACGGGCGAGATTTCTATAGAAAAACAGATTCGCCGATTGAATATATTCGATGCTCTGCTCATTGCAAAGCCACAAAGTGCTTTCTCTGATTTAGATCGGTATTTGATTGATCAATTTATAATGAATGGCGGCACCACCTTGTGGTTTATTGATGCCGTTCAAGCAGAAATGGATAGCTTGAGCAATCGCTCAGAATTTCTTGCCTACCCCATAGATGACAGACTGAATTTGCGCGACATGCTCTTTAAGTATGGAGTGCGAATAAATGCAGATTTGGTGCAAGATATAGTCGCTGCTGGAGTGAATGATTCAAAACAAGTTCTGCCTTGGATCTACTCCCCGCTCATTATGCCTTATGTGAATCACCCTATTACCAAAGACTTAAATGGCATTCGCTTAGAATTCGCTAGTTCTATCGATACCATCCAAACCCCTGGAATTAAAAAAACCATTCTTCTTCAAAGCTCTCAGTATTCTCGAAAATCAAATGCTCCTCATTTGGTAAGCCTTGCGCGTTTGTATCAGGAGCCTCAGAGGCAGGCTTTTCAAGAAAAGGGCATTCCATTAGGGGTTTTGTTGGAAGGGAGTTTTGAAAGCGCATTTAACAACCGAGTAGTTCCTAGAAATCTAAATGGCAAGAGCTTACCCTTAACCAAAAAGGGAAAACCAGCCCAAATGCTGGTTGTTTCTGATGGCGATATGGTTAAAAACCAATTGAATATTGTAAATCCTCAACTTCCGAAAGGATTACCTCTCACCACTGGTTACGATCAGTTCACAGGTATGCAATATGGAAATAAAGATTTCTTGCTCAATGCCTTCGATTATCTACTGGATGAATCTGGATTAATGGAGTTAAGAGGAAGAGAGTTGAAAATCAGATTACTCGATTCTCAGCGAATCAAGAATGAGCGCTCTTTTTGGATAGGATTGAACGTAGCCTTACCTATTGGCTTAATTCTACTATTCGCAATCATTCAAATTCAGGTGCGCAAAAAGCGCTTCGCAAAAAAATAAATATGAAAAAGAATTTATTCATTCTACTCGGACTTATTATCCTCTCTTTGGTTGGATATTATTTACTCAAACAGAATAAATCGAGAAATACACTGAGTGACTTGGAGGCAGAATATAGCTTCACCATTGAAGATACAGCCTCAATCGATCGCATTGTGATTTCCGATAAAAGTCCTAGAAAAGTAGATCTTCAAAAGATAGATGGCGTTTGGCAACTCAACAATAGAAAAGTACGCACAGATGTAATTGAGGTGCTGCTTGAAACATTTAGGCGGATGGAAATGCGCAATTTTGTGGAGGAGAAGGCAAAAGAAGAAGTGGTTAGAAGGATGGCAACCTATGCCAAAGAAGTGATTGTGTATTCAAACGGACAAAAGACAAAGCACTTTTTTGTAGGAACAGATACGCCCGATCAAATGGCCACTTATATGATGATGGAAGGTGGAAGTCAGGCCTATGCCGTTCATATACCCGGATTCAATGGCTATTTGTCTTCGCGATTTATCACCATTGATGAGCTTTTATATGACCGAGCGCTTTTTCCAATGGCTTCAAATGATATTCAATCGTTTACATTGAGTTATGCCGCTATTCCAGAGAATTCTTTCGAAATTTTGAGGTCAACTGAAACGACTCAATTAAAGCGACTAAAGGAGGGGAATTGGGTGGATGTACCATCCGACTCTAAACTACTTGATCTCTATCTAAAGCAGATTGTTAAATTAAATTATGAAGGGGCCATTGTAGAAAGTGATCCTATCTATTCTAGAAAGGACAGTCTATTAGCCGTAAAGCCCTTTATTGAGTTTCAATTGACAAACACGAATGGTGAAGCGATATCTCTAAAGGCCTATCAAATTAAGTCGGCTGAAAATGAAATGGATGCTCTAGGAGAAGCAAGAGAATTCGACCCCGACAGACTGCATGCAATATTGTCTGACGGAAGAATGGTTTTACTTCAATACTTCGGATTGCGAGATGCCCTATTGATTGCAGATCAACTAATGCTTAAAACGGAATAAATCCGAAATTGATTGAATTCAACACAGAGAACAAAGTATATTTGACACCCTTTTCTAAAAGAAATATTCTATGAGATTTATTGTTTCCAGTGGTTCACTATTGAAACAGCTCAATATGGCTGGCACATTGATTAGCAGCAACAGTGCTATGCCAATATTAGAAAACTTCCTGTTTACCCTATTGCCTGGCAAATTGGTTATTACCTCTAGTGATTCAGAGAGCACTTTGACTACAACTATAGCCGTAGAGTCTGAGGTGGAAGGCGAAGCCTGTGTGCCCGCCAAAATCTTAATGGATATCTTAAAGACCTTTCCAGAACAGCCTTTAACTTTTGATTTTGGTGGCGACGACAATCAATTGGAGATTTCTTCAGATTATGGTCGCTATCAGATTGGCTATTTTGGGGTGAATGAATATCCAAGACTTCCTGAAATAGAAGATTCATCAGTTTCTAAGATGCCTTCGGGTGTGCTGGCAACGGCCATTCAGAAAACACTGTTTGCCAGTGGAAACGATGATTTGCGTCCTGTAATGTCGGGAGTCTTTTTCCAATTGAATAAAGAAGGTGCCACTTTTGTATCTACCGATGCCCACAAACTGGTTCGTTATAGAAGAGTAGATATATCTACAGCAGAGAGTGCTGAATTTATTATGCCTAAAAAACCGCTCACTATTTTAAAAGGAATACTGAGCACTGCAGAAGATGAGGTGCAATTGCACTACAATCAGAAAAACTGTCGCTTTGAGTTCAAGCACATTGTTTTAACTGCAAGATTGATAGATGGTAGATATCCGAATTACGATGCGGTTATTCCAAAAGAGAATCCGAACAAATTAACTATCGACAGAGAAGCCTTTTTGCACAGTGTAAAAAGAGTAAGTCTGTTTGCCAATAAAACTACCCATCAAATTCGCTTAAAGATTGCTGGCAGTGAGGTTCAGACTATTGCAGAGGATCTCGATTTTTCGAACAAGGCACATGAAAGAATTCAGTGTGACTACGATGGAAGCGACATGGAAATTGGCTTCAACTCCCGCTTTTTAGTAGAAATGCTTTCGAATCTTGAAAGTGAACATGTTCTTTTAGAACTTTCAGCCCCCAATCGTGCTGGGCTCCTCTCCCCTATTGATGGAAAAGAAATTGGCGAAGAGGTTCTCATGCTGGTAATGCCCGTTATGATCAATTCCTAAAAGATTTTTTCTATTGAATCTTTTTATTATTGGAGATGTTCACGGGTGTTTTCACACTTTTAAAACTCTCATTGAAGAGCATTGGAATCCGGAAAATGAATTTTTAATTCAATTGGGCGATCTAGTGCAAAAAGGTCCTCATTCTGCTCTTTGTATCGAATATGCTTGGCATCTTCAAAAAGAGTATCCATATCAGTGTTTTTTCTTGAAAGGAAATCATGAGCATTCACTAATAGAACGGTATAAAGAGAACCCTTTTCAACCTGAAGTCTCTTCTTTTAATACCGATTTGATCAACCAGGGACTTTCTTTATCCAAAACCTATAAGTGGCTAGAGCGGCTGCCATTGAAATGGGAGAATCCCAAGATTCTAATTACGCATGCTGGAATTTCAAAAACCATTCATGACCCGTACGATCTCACAAATTCTAAAGGAGTTCTTTTCAATCGATCTGGGTTAAAACCCTTAGACAAGGTGCAGGTAATTGGACATATTGTTTTAGAGGATGAAAAAGCACTGCTGAAGACATCTGAGAATGCCTGGTATATAGATACAGGTGCTTGGCTTGGAAAAAGATTGACTGGCTTGAAATTGAACAGTGCAGGAGAACGAATTGGCACTTTTTATAAGAAAACAGATCTTCGTGACGTAGAAGGATTGTAGCTACAATTCTATAGATTGGATACCCAATTATTTTATTGAATGTATTAGCCTGATGGAATTAATAGCCTTCATGGTCCTTGAAAAAATCGACTCTTATATTATCGGTGGTACTGGCATTTAATCTCGAAACGCAAGATGGTGTTGAACGTGGCTGCTTTTTTCGACTAGTAGTAAATAAAGACGTTTCAAACCTCCCTACAAGCTTAAAAAAGAGCAACTTATTTGGGCTTGGTCTTGACGTCCTTTTTCTCGTCTGTAAAAAACATTGTGTATAAGCTTGTAGCGGTCATAAATACCGCCAGTGGTAAAACAACAAAGGAAAGTTTATTGAACTCCCAAGCGATTTGAAATTCTCCATGAAGAATGTGTTGAATACCTCTAGTCATACCGCAGGCATAGCATTCAGTATTAGCTAAAAGAACAGATAAGCATATGGTCTGCCCTTCATCAAAATGATCTGCAGGCAAATACAAAAGGTATAAAAAACATATTCCAAGTAATGCGAAGATGAACAGCCCTACATTTCTTTTGCCAAAGGTTGAATAGAGTACTTCCATTATTTAGCTTTAATAAATACGAATTCAACAAATTCACCTTTTTTCAGTTTGGTTTCCAATGTTCTGCTCTTATCGCTATCCACTAGTTGAGCTTGAAAAGTATTGGGCGGCCTAGTACCCTCATTCTCCGCCACAATTCTAATCGTACAGCTGTCTCCTTCGAAGCGGAACAGATATGGCTTTTTGAAAGCAGTTGCTACCTCAGATTGATGTCGAAGCTCATCGTTGACATAGATCGAAAAGAGATCGTTGTCTTCCTCAAAGTTATCCCATATATTGATTCGGATCTCGCTAGAATACCATTGGAAAACTGCCTTTGATTCATTAATGAGAGGCGCTTTAATATCTATTTCTTTTATGATCTCCTCTCTGGAAATTGGAGTAAGGGAATCGCCATAATGCTGTTTAAGGGAATCCTTAATTCCAGAGAGCGCATCATTGTTGTCAACGAATTCTTTTAACATGTCGATGCTAACAAGGTAAATATCCCCTTTGGCGCAGATGCTGCTATCTGGATAAAATCCTGTAAAGCGGCCATTGAAAATGGTTTTATTAACACTTTTCTTCCAAGGTAATTTATCTACTCTGATATAGCAGAATTCATTCGGATTTGCATTTGAAGAAGTAGATAGATTACGGATTTCTCCAAAGGATAAATACTGTTTCTTAAAATCGAGTTTTCCGGAAATCTCTGACTTAGTGCGGTCTTCACTGAAAAAGTTTGTTTCAGACTGACCATGTAAAGATCCATCTTCCCTTACCTCAAACTTAAGTTTAAAGGGTACCAACTGATCGTTTTCAGTTTTTAACGTGCCAACTAATTCATAGCTCTTTACTTGTGCTGTCAGCTCAGTTAGGCAACAAACTATAACAAATGTGAAAATCAGGTAAAAAAACTTCATGGTTACAAAAATATATTAATTATACTTGTGTCATCTTTAACATAAAAACAAATAGAACATGAAAAGATTAACAAAATTATTTCTGGTGCTATGCATCATCGGCCTTGGAACTGCAGAGGCATCTTTCCCTGTAAAGAAAGGCAACAACACAGAAGCTGTAACTGAAGACTCAACGGCACCGAAAGTAGACGTTGAAGAAATGGATGCGTTTACAATTTCTGATCAAGAAGTATTAGACAGAGCAGAAGACATTATTGATTCAACTGAAAAAACAAGTAAATTTTCTGAAGAAGACTGGATACTTTTAGCACTTTGGTTTTTCCTAGGTGGATTTGCTGCACACCGCTGGTATGCAGGAAGACCTGTTGGATGGAACATCTTGTTTATACTTACACTTGGTGGATGCGGTATTTGGGCGCTTATTGACCTTGTGAAGATTCTTCAAAGAGACTTTATGTAAGTCTTATTTTTCGTCCAAAAGCCGTTCCAATTGGAACGGCTTTTTTTTTTGTGCATATTCCATAAATCAATTATGTACTGCCCTTTCTTCAGCGAAAGACATTTACCAATCATTAAGGCGTGATTAGGTTGGAAGGTAAATTCTATTACTTCGAAAACATATTCATTCCTCCAAATCCGTCTGCCTTTGGATTCTGAATAATTACTTCGAAATGCCTCCCATATAAGCACCAAACAAATCTGAAAACTGCAATCCGTCCACCCGTTTATCTTGATTAATCTTAGCATACTCTGAGATTCCCAAAAGTGCCATTTCCATTATAAAGTAGGCGTCTTCCTTTTTCGTTTTCCTATAATGCGCGAACAGATGAATACGTGGTTTACGTGCAGCTACTTCCTTTGTGATTTCTTCATCTCCAAAGAGAAAAACCTAGGTCGATTATTCTATGTTTTATTGACCTACTTTAATTTGTGTCTTTTAATGAGTAAAAGAGAGTTAACCACTCTTTATATTGACAATTAGTGATTAACAACCCGATCTATAATTTAATGTTGTTTTATTAAAGATTATACTACATTTGTATCTCATAATAATTAGCGGTAGCCGAAAAGCGTTTAGAGTAGGTAAAAAATAAACTTTTCAATAATGAAGAAATTTTTCGCAGGAGCCATTGCTTTGTCACTGGCTTTCAATGCAAATGCACAAATTAGAGCAAGTGCAGGATTAATGACCGGTATGCCAATGAGCGATTGGGCTGATGATAATGGATTTGGTATTGGTGGAGGTGTTTCATGTGAAGATATGGTTACAGATAAAATTGGCGTAGGATTAAGCGTTGGCTTTATATCCTTTTCTTCAAGTGTAGAAAGCCTTTTTGGATTACAGGAGATAGGACCTGTCACTATGATTCCCATTCAGGTTTTTGGTAATTATCACTTTACGCCAAGTGAAGAATTTGATTTCTACGTAGGTGTCGGATTTGGATATAACTCTATCAATCGATCTGAAATTACCAGATTCGGGATACGTGAAGATTTTTACGAAGGAGGCGCAACTGTTTCACCAAGAGTTGGAGTAACGTATATGCTGAGCGATGCACTTGGACTGGATCTAAATCTTGGCTATACTATACTTAGCGCTACATTCGAAGGTGCGGATGAGGCTAATGATTTTAGCTACATTCCACTTAATCTAGGAGTAGTTTACGTTATCGAGTAATACTCTTAAACCGCTTATTAAGAAGAGGTTTCGATAGTTATCGAAACGACTTTTTTATTGCATTTGTGTGTATCGGGAGTTGTGCTGAAAGTCGGAAATATTTGAATATTCAATGAAAATTTATCCTTTACGATCCGACTTTCATTTTTACTTAACGCTAAAAGAGCTAATACAATTTAAACACTCGCATCTATCCATTCTATAAAAGGAAGGTATCATTTTTATTTTCAATTCTTTGAAAGAAACTTTCCAGCTGGTCTTAGAATTACAAGTCGGTTGAACTAATTCGTAATTCCTCCCATATAAGCACCAAACAAATCTGAAAACTGCAATCCGTCCACCAGTTTATCTCGATTAATCTTAGCATATTCTGACATTCCCCAAAGTGCCATTTCCATTACAAAGTAGGCGTTTTCCTTTTTGGTTTTTCTGGAATTTGACACCAGTTGAATGAGTGGTTTACAAGCGGCTACTCGCTCTGTGAACTCTTCATCACTCATATCATAGAGTAAGTCGATTTTGTTTCCTTCCGAAAACCAATTCATGAGTCCTTGATATGGATTGTCTACAGTGGTGTTCTTTATTTTGTCAAGAGCAGGTAAATAATCGGTAATTTTTGTTTTTATAGCACTTCCGATAAGGTTCTCTGCTACCGTTGCGGCTCCCTCCTGCTCTCCTTCGTACACTAATTCAACTTTTCCAATAATGCTTGGAATAATTCCAATGAAATCTGTCAGTCTAATTTCTGTTTTCTCTTCATTGTTAAGAAGCATTCTTCTTTCAGCTGCGCTGTATAGGTTTTCCATAGCGCTCACGCTCAAACGCGCGCTAACACCACTTTTAGCATCTACCCATTCGCTTTTGCGCGCTTCAAAACTAATTTGTTCTAAAAGTTCAGCCGCTGCACTTGGTAAGAAGATAGAATTTCGTTGTGCCACTGAAATTCGTGCTTCCTGTTGGGTGATTTTTAGGGCTGTTACCAACTCCTCAGGATAATGTGTAATAATCTGACTTCCAATCCGGTCTTTTAAGGGAGTTACTATTGAACCTCTATTGGTGTAGTCTTCCGGATTTGCGGTAAAAATGAATTGAATGTCAACGGGAAGTCTAAGCTTAAACCCTCTTATTTGAATATCTCCTTCTTGTAAAATATTAAATAGGGCAACTTGTATTCTCGCCTGCAAATCGGGTAATTCATTGATAACAAAAAGCGAACGATTGGCTCGGGGAACCATTCCGAAGTGAATTACTCTTTCATCGGAATAACTCAACTTAAGATTCGCGGCCTTTATCGGATCTACATCTCCTATTAGATCTGCAACACTTACATCTGGAGTCGCAAGCTTCTCAAAATAGCGTTCAGAACGGTGAATCCATCCAATTTCAGCCTTATCCCCCTCTTCATTTACTATGCGGATTCCCTCAGAACTGATGGGATTTAAGGGATCTTCACATAAATCGGTTCCAAGCAAGTAGGGCGTATACTCATCTAGAAGTCCGATCATTAGTCGTGCTAAGCGAGTCTTTGCCTGTCCTCTTAAACCCAGTAGGTTTATGTTGTGTTTAGATAGAATGGCGCGTTCTAAATCGGGTATAACGCTGTTCTCATAACCATAAATCCCTTCAAAAACCCTCTTTTTCAACTTCATAGCCGAGATTAGATTTTCTCTAAGTTCCTCCTTTATGGATCTCGACTTATACTCTGTCTTTTTTAACTTGCCTAGAGTGTTTGGATACTTTGTCTGATCTAACATTACAATGTATTTTTTCTGTTCTTTTCGTAATCCTTTAACACCCATTCTCCCAGTCCCTTAAGTCCTGTATAAAAGGCCTTTCCCTTATTGGCCTCCGTGAAGCGTTCAACAAAGTCTTGAAGCCAATGATCGGTTGCTATCATAAATGTAATGACTGGAATTTTTGCTTTTCGAAGTGCGGCAGCCCGATTGATGCATTTTCCAACGATGTAATCGTCAAGACCTACGCTATTCATATAATAGGTTCCATCCGCCTCTTTTAAACAGCTCGGCTTGCCATCTGTAATCATAAATATCTTCCGATTTGGCGTGCGTTTCTTCCGAAGTATATCTGCTGCTAAATCCAAGCCCGCCACCGTATTGGTATGGAATGGGCCTACTTGCAAATAGGGTAATTCTTCTAAGCTTATTGGCCAAGCATCATTTCCAAAGGCAATGATGTCTAGAGAGTCTTTGGGATAGCGTGTTTTCACCAATTCAGCCAATGCCAGGGCGACTCTTTTAGCTGGAGTAATTCTATCTTCTCCATACAGAATCATGCTATGCGATAAATCTATCATAAGAACGGTAGCCATGCTTGCCCCTTGGTACTTTTCATGAACTAAGAGATCATTCTCCGTAATTTGAAGTTCTCCGAATCCGCTATTGATTTGGGCATTTCTAAGTGAATCTGTCATTGAAACACTATCCAATGGATCTCCAAATGAATAAGGCTTTAGTCCGTCTGAAATCTCTTCTCCACTGCCTGTATACTTGCTTCTGTGACTGCCTTCACCAGTCTTTTTTAGCTGACCAAAAATTTGCTCTAAGGCACTTTTACGAATGAATTGCTCCATTTTGGCAGTCATTATACTCGTTCCATCACCCGGGCCATTTCCGACGGATTCTTGTAAAAATCTTTTTTTAAACAGTTCCTCGATAAAATCATCTACTGAATAATCTGGTTTGGAAAGAGCGTACTCTTTATCCAATTCCTTTAACCAATCTATCGCTTCTTCTACATCCCCAGAGGTATGGAGCAGAAGGTCTTTGAAGAGCTTGAGAAGCTCTTCGAATGGACTCAACTCTTTTCCTGAATATTCCTGAAACCGCAATCCACTATGGGCTCTGCGCATAAATAGGTGCTTAAAAATCTAAATTAAGGGCGTGCAAAACAATAGTTGCACCAAGTAGTAAGTTAAGAAGAATAAGCGATAAACAGATTAAGAAAGCAATAAGTTTAAAACTCGGGCAAATGATGTGAATTATCTATCAATTCAAATGGATATGGTCTCCTTACCATTTCTAATGGAAATAAAAATTCTGCAGGATCGGCTGATGCAATTTGCAGTTCATACTTGATATCCACTAAATTCTTCTTGCCAGGAGGCGCTTCCTGCTTAATCTGAATTGGATTTTCTCTGAGATCGAACATTTGTTCTCTTTCGTATTGCCTTACTGTTTCTAGACTATAAGAATCTTCCAACAAGACTACGGTGGCCACTAAATCTAATTTAGGGTAGTAAAAGTGCCCTTATTTCCAATATCATATTGAATCCTACTGCCCAATCGTTCAGCCCAACGGACGGTATACGGTGCGCAAAGACCCCAAAGCGATTTGAGACCTATTTGATTTGCAATGGCTGTTGCTGCTCTGGTAGCAAAGAAGCTCCCAATTCCCAGACCCGCAACTTCTAAAGAATTCCACAAACCGCATAACTCACCCGTTCCTTCTGTCCTTAAGGAATGAACTCGGTCATAGATGCTCTTATCTAAATACCCTGTAGCCAATTCAATGGGAAGTGCATTAACGCCGTCGGAAGCATGAATTCGAGCACCACCGTAGACTTTGGATTTATCCTCCGACTCTACGTTTACAACAAATACAGCCGGATTTTGAGCCCAATCGTTGTTTGAGGAAGTAACTTTTTTCACACCATGTGCTTCTAATACTCGTCTATGTCCTAAAATAAAACGCTCACAAGCAGCAGGGTCATCAATGGCTCTAAATGCACGAATTGTAACCACGTCAAACGGATGATTTATCTAGCTCAACATAGTATCTACCGGATGGCATAGGAAGATTCAGTAAAATTCTTCTAGCCGCTTCAGCAGCATGTCCTCCTCCAGCCATTACATCTGCGGCTAATTGAGGCCATGTGACTAACTCAGAACCCAAAAGGGCATAGGATTCTTTTAAACGGTCCGAAAGATTCGGATAATCAACCAATTGCATTAGAATTTGCATTCGCTGCTCAGAACTTATGGTGCTTATATCTATGGACTCTATGTTTGGAACCAATCCATGAAATAAGGCTCTATCCTTTTCATTATCAAATCTCTCGACATCAAGCATCCCTCTGTCGCTCGTATCCATAATAACTGGAATGCCTTGTTTCTTCGCCCATTTGCGTGACTCTATTTTAACCTCCAGCGAATCGCTTTCTTCCATAAGAAGATCCAATCCATCTGTAAAGTTAGAGAGATTCTCTGCGGTGATGCCATCTGGAAATAATATCACTTCCATAAAAGGATCCATTTCAACAATGGCACGCGCCAATAAGGTAGTTTTGGGTAAGCCGATTTGATGCACACCAGCCCGAAGGCGATTCATATTACTTAAATCGAGTACATCGAAGTCGGCAATCTTAATTCTACCAAACGAGCCTTCCATCGCCATGGTTACACCAACCGTTTGACCCACAGATAAACCAATAATTCCTACCGTTTTAGTGAATAATTCATTCTGTTCACTCTCTTTTATCTTGTTCTTATTTCTCGAATATCGAACATGTCTAAACTCAGCTTTGGGAAGAATTCTCACCGCAGTATTTAACCAAGGATAAAAAATCCAGTTACCAATATTTGGAAGTCTATGTTCCGCCAAAAAATCATTCAGTTCCGATTGAAAGGCTGGAGACTGGGGAGGAAGACTGGGATTTAAAACTCGAAAGTATTCCGTCCACTGTAACAAAGTATTGTCTATACATTGTATTGATGCACCAAAATAATTGCGAACTGCAGACTCAGAAAGCATTGTGTCACAAGCAGCGATTTCGTGCTCAGAAAAAAGCACATTTTCCATATCCTATCCTTTACAAAGCCCAAATGTATGGTAACCCAGTAAAACTAACTATTACTTAAACATTAACTGCAACCCTGACTTCATTTATTTCTCTACTTTTGAAACCGAAACCCTTTTATTGTGGATGGTAAAGTAGATAAAATCAAAGTTTTATATGTAGACGACGAAGAAAACAATCTCGTTGCCTTTAAAGCTGCTTTTAGAAGAGAATTTGAAATATTTACCGCGATTGGTGGGAAGGAAGCCTTGGAAATTGTTTTGAAGGAAGTTCCCGAAGTAATCATAACCGACCAACGAATGCCGCATATGACTGGCATTGAATTCCTTCAGGAAGTTATAAAAGTAAACTCTACCTCCATGAGACTTCTTCTTACTGGATATGCTGATATTTCTGCTGTTATAGACACCATCAATAAAGGTCAGGTTTACCGGTACTTAACTAAGCCTTGGAACCCTGATGAAGTCCGCCAAGCGATTAAGGATTCTTTTGAAATCTATAGCCTGCGAAAGCAGAATTCCAAACTTTTAAAAGAACTTGAAATTGCAAATAACCAATTGGAGTTTTTATTAAGGCAAAAATTGCTTTCCTAGCTTTTTAATTAGGTTTGATATTGCTCAATCCAGTACTATCTTAGAGCTTAATGTCAAAGACCATTTCTGAAAAAGATAATAAGGCCATTTGTGAGAGGTATAGATCTATACTTCGCTCATTGCGAGATAGATCAACATCACAAGAGTTGGCAACCATACGCAGGGCGTTAGATCTAGCGCTCGATGCGCATTCCAACGTTCGCAGAAAATCGGGAGAACCATACATCCTCCACCCCATGGAAGTTGCCATGATTGTGGTGGATGAAATTGGTCTTGGAGCTACCTCTGTAGTCTCGGCTCTACTTCACGATGTTGTAGAAGACAGCGATTATCGTTTGGAAGATATTGATCGATTGTTTGGTGAAAAGATTGCCAGAATAATTGATGGTTTGACAAAAATTTCTGGGGTTTTTGATCAACACACTTCGGCTCAAGCCGAGAATTTCAGAAAAATGCTCCTCACCTTAGGCGATGACGTGCGTGTAATTCTAATAAAATTAGCAGACCGCCTTCATAATATGCGTACTATGGATAGTATGCCTGCCCATAAGCAAGTGAAAATTGCCTCGGAAACGCTCTATCTCTACGCTCCTCTTGCCCATCGATTAGGATTGTACAATATTAAGACTGAACTAGAAGATCTTTCATTAAAATACACTGAACCCGAGGTTTATAGGGATATTTCTATGCGGATGAAGGCTGCGCAAGCCGATGAATTACGTTATCTCAAAAAATTCAGCTCTCCAATTGATGCCGCTTTAAAAGATGAAGGAATCAAATTCACTATTAAAGAGAGGGCAAAAAGCATTTATAGCATCCGGAAAAAGATGAT
>Ga0136655_1000359_pt1 | contig 20528 bp, 15 predicted proteins | sample CPBDNA_2_FD_94863 | JGI IMG/M metagenome (GOLD analysis project Ga0136655, IMG submission 94863) | Freshwater to marine salinity gradient microbial communities from Chesapeake Bay, USA - CPBay_Spr_15_0.8_DNA (version 2) | ecosystem: Environmental > Aquatic > Marine > Coastal | place: USA... | reverse complement strand
GTATCAAAAATTCACCAGCAAACTTCCACGTCCTAGTTTTATGTTTTGATGGTGGCTTTATTAAAATAGGTTTTAACGCACATAGTGCCATCTTACATTACACTATGAAAATTTTTTCAAATAATATTTATCTGTATATATAAATGCGAGTTCACGTAATAGGTGCCGGCCCAACGGGTATGTCAGTCGCATGGGAAATACTCAGGTCAACCGACCACGAAGTTATTATATACGATCGCAAAGAATCTGCGGGTGGTTCATGGTGGGAACCAAAAGGTCCCAAAAGAGATTTACACGCACATAGAATTGTGTTTGATAACGCATTCGTAAACACAAATAGTTTATTCGAAGAAATGGGTATTGAATGGGATGATATGTTTCAACCCGCAGACACGCGTGTATATACTACAACTTTCAAGTATCTTAAATTTAAAGATTATTTAACTTTAACGTCACTCGCGGTACGTGTTTTAGCACAACCTAGAAGGTATAAAAGTGTCTCACTCAAAGATGCACTTGGCGATCTTTCTGACTCGGGTAAAAAACTACTCAAAGCCTTACCATTAATTATGGATGGTGTTGATTGGGAAACAATGTCAGCATTTGAATTTGTAAAAAGCTTCGATTACGTGGGTATGTCTAAACAATACGTTCAAAAAGTTTCGGGTAAAGTCATGTCCGATAAAATGCAAAACGCACTCGTAGAGAAGGGTGCTACATTTATGTTTGGTAGAGATCTTGAAAAGGTACATTACGAAAAAGATGGGTATGAAGCTTATTTTACAAACAAAACAAAAATAAAAGACGGTCTCCTTGTTTTGTGTATAGATAATAGTAAAGCGTTACAATTGGTAGATGAGAATTGGGGTAAAGATACCCTTAAAAAAATTGGTCCAAGTACGTATGGGTGTATTAACGTTTTGTTAGATTATGACGAACCAATCCGTTTACCTAAAACTGATTTGGAATATACAATGGAAACAGAGTTCAGTTTACAACCCGTAGTTCTTAGCGATAATAAAACCATTTCGTGTGTTATATGTAATCTTACGGATGAAGTTTTATCGACCGACCCAGAAACACTTAAGAGCGAAGTTATTAAACAATTGTGTGTACCAAAACCAACGAGTATTCGTATAGGGTGGGGTTCACATTGGAAAGATGGAAAGTGGTCGTTCGAACAATCTTCGGGTGTTTTGAGCTTACACGGACAAGTTCCATTTTACGGTGAGTGTTCTAAAGTTGCTTTATGTGGTATGATGTCTAAAAGAAAAACACCGTATTCGAGTATAGAAGCCGCTATAGAGGTTGGAAGATCATTTTGTCATGAAACGTTCGAAACGAGAAGACCATTACAACCAGTTTTAATTACTCACGTTTTATTCATACTTATAGTTTTGTTTCTTATTATACTATATACACGTAAAGAATGACTTTACCGGTCACTGCAACTGTTTATGAACCAATGTACGACTATAATGAAAAAAAATATATTAGAATATCTTTACCCGATAAAGTAAGAGATTATATCAGGGAATTACACGAACATAAAACGGATGTTGTTTTATTTCCCCAAAAACTAGACGACCCATTGGAAGGTAACGTTTTAAAAGTAAAAGTTCCGTTTAGATACCGACGGGTCATGTGTAATGTTGATGGGGATACACCCGTTCAATCACTTAAAAAAGGTGATACAATTCTCACTGAAATTCAATTTAACGGAGTTTGGAACGCACACGAACATAGCGGGTATTCGTGGGTTTTGAAGTATATAAAGTATAGGAACTAATAGTAATAAATGAGTCTTACGCGCTCGGGATATCTCACAGGTGAGACACCAGAAATCAAAAAAGAACTCACGGTACGTGCCGTTGTAAATACAGAGTTCGGGTTTCCGCCGCCTCCCTTTAAGGTATTCAGAAAAACAAAAACGGGTCTATGTGTTCCCCGATTTTATGGCGAAGAAAAGTTTGGTAAAGCAAAAGAAGATCGTCGTCCTACACCAGTTAAAATATCATGTAAATTTAATGGAAAACTTCGTGATGAAACGCATCAAAACGATGCTTTGGTGGCAGCACTTAAATCTGGGCACGGTGTTCTCTCACTTCCTTGTGGCTTTGGGAAAACGACAGTATCCTTGGCCATAGCGTGTAAACTCGGGTACCGAACCATGATTGTTGTTCACAAAGAGTTTTTAGCAAACCAGTGGAAAGAACGTATCCAACAGTTTTGTCCAGGTGCATCTATAGGTGTAGTACAACAAAACAAATTAGAAACCGAGTGTGATTTTGTCATTGCCATGCTCCAATCTTTATCGCTCAAAGAATACTCGTTTAACGATTTTGACACGATAGGTACTCTCATCGTTGACGAAGCACATCATATATGCGCGAAAGTATTCTCACAATCTCTTTTTAAAATATGTCCGAAACACATTTTTGGTTTGTCTGCAACACCGACCCGTAAAGATGGACTCACGAAAGTTTTACATTGGTTCATGGGACCAACATTCTTTGCCATTGAACGTGAAAACCAAGAACAAGTCGAAGTGTTTCCAATTGAATATAGATGTCCACGGTTTCAAGATCCACCACCGTGTACGCGGTTCGGCAAACTTTCATTAGCGACCATGATTACCGAACTTACCGAAGATCGTGGGCGAAACATTGTTATAGCAAACCTTATCAAAAATATTGTTAAAGGAACTCGTCAAGTTCTCGTATTAAGTGATCGTCGACACCATTGTGAAGTACTCCACCAAAGTTTCAAGAAAACGTCGGGGCTCTATATGGGTGGTATGAAAGAAGTTGATTTAGCCGAATCAAGTAAAAAACAAATCATATTTGCGACGTTTAGTCAAGCACACGAAGGTCTCGATATACCTTCACTCGATACGGTTATACTTGCGACCCCTAAGTCTGATATCGTTCAATCTATAGGACGGATTATGCGGGAAACGCACGGTAAAAAGAACAATCCACACATTTACGACATGTTCGATCAATGGTCTATATGTCACGCCATGTATAATAAACGTCTCAAAGTGTATCGTCAAGGTGGTTTTAAAATACCAAAACAAAAATCCGAAGAACCTACTGATTTCACTAAAGGGAAATGCCTCATTTTACCATGAAAATAATCACTTGTATTTGTAAGAATGCCGTGTTGTGATACGGGTCGTAATATACAAAAGTATAAAGGAGCCGCAGCATCCACACTCCAGGATGCTTTGGAAAATGGAAATACGGCATCTCTCAATATTAATTTATCATCACCAGCCGTATTCATAGGCGACGGTGGTGGTTTATCAAATATAAGTGCGAGTGCTGTTGCAGGTAATTTACAAGCGGTTACGGATAATGGTGCGGCTACAACAAATAAAATTACACTCACGAACGGTCTAACTTCTTTGGTAACAAGTGGTAACGTTCTAGTCACGGGAAATGTAACCGCATCTTTTTTTCGCGGTGATGGTGGTACACTTTCTAATATTGCCGCAAATAAAAATTTTCAGGAAGTTACCGATTTAGGGGCGACGAGTTCAAATAAAATTACATTAACGAACAGTGCTACTTCTTTACAAACAAGTGGTAACGTTGTAGTCACAGGTAACGTGACTGCGTCTAAATTTTATGGCGACGGTACAACGCTTACGGGTGTTGCTTTAAGTACAGATTTGGTAAGTAACTCGACGAGAATAGGAACTGTAAGTACGGACTTAGCGAGTAATTCATCGAGAATAAGTACTGTGAGTACAGACTTGGCAAGTAATTCGACGAGAATAGGTACTGTGAGTACAGACTTGGCAAGTAACTCAACGAGAATAGGAACTGTGAGTACAGATTTAGCAGATAATTCTACAAGAATAAGTACTGTGAGTACAGACTTGGCAAGTAACTCAACGAGAATAGGAACTGTGAGTACAGATTTAGCGAGTAATTCGACGAGAATAGGAACTGTGAGTACGGACTTAGCGAGTAATTCGACGAGAATAGGAACTGTGAGTACGGACTTAGCGAGTAATTCGACGAGAATAGGAACTGTGAGTACGGACTTGGCAAGTAATTCGACGAGAATAGGTACTGTAAGTACGGATTTAGCGAGTAATTCTACGAGAATAGGAACTGTAAGTACAGATTTGGCAAGTAATTCTACAAGAATAGGAACTGTAAGTACGGATTTGGCAAGTAATTCTACAAGAATAGGAACTGTAAGTACGGATTTGGCAAGTAATTCTACAAGAATAGGTACTGTAAGTACGGATTTAGCGAGTAATTCGTCGAGAATAGGAACTGTAAGTACGGATTTGACGAGTAATGCGTCAAGAATTAACACTTTAGAAAGCGAAGTACAACCCGTAAATAGAGGTGGGACGGGAATCTCGTCAAGTTATACTGTTGGACAAATACTCGTAGCAAGTGATACAGCAGTCTTCACACCACTCACACCCGGTACATCCGGACACTTTTTAAAATCACAAGGTGCTGGTAGTGCACTTGTATGGGCGAGTGTAGCCGATGTAGGTTCCGCGACGCCCTCGGCACTTTCTGCGGATGGATTTTACTTAACAGGTGGTCCTTTTAATGGCTCGTCTCCGGCTACCTTTACTGTACAGGGGAGTAATGTAAATACATCGGATAAATTGGTCGCGAGGGATGCTTTAGGAGATATATACGTATCGAATGTCAGTTCAAGTTCAAATGTAAATGCTATAACTCTAAAAGCAAACGTTATAGCGAATAATATAGTAACGAACGATGGTCGTGGTATTAATCAGTTAAACGCGAGTAATGTTAGCATTGGAAAAATTGCAATAGCACGGGGTGGGACGGGTGCAACAACTGCGGCAGCGGCTGCAACAGCTCTCGGATTAGGAACGGGAAATTCACCCCAGTTTACTGGTATTAGTTTAGGAACTACGGTAATAACAGAATCTTCTGGTACAGTATCAATTGGAAGTAACGAGATACGAACTGGAACAGTACCTGTAACCAAAGGTGGTACAGGATTAGATACAGTCACGGGCGGTGATATACTCTATGCAAGTGCTAATGATACAATAGCGGCACTAAATAAAGGTTCCAATGGTGAATATTTACGACTCGCGGGTGGTATACCCGATTGGCATGAAAACATAGCGGCTAAAATTACAGCTGTAGATTCAACATCGTCTTCCCAACTCCCAGTTCCATTCATGAGCGCCGCGACGGGTGATGTTACTGTAAATTCAGATTCTGGTGCTTTACAGTACCAAGCAAGTTCAGGAACATTATCTTCGACTATTTTTAGCGGTAGTGGTGCGTCACTCACAAATCTTCCTGCATCTGAACTTACGGGTGATATAGCATCTGCTAGATTACCAACCGTACCTGTAACCAAAGGTGGTACAGGGTTAGATACAGTCACGGCCGGTGATATACTCTATGCAAGTGCTGATAATACAATAGCGGGACTTGATAAAGGTTCCAATGGACAGTTTTTAAAACTTTCGGGTGGTCTTCCTGTATGGGATTCCGTTTCCGTTTCGTCAACAACAATAAGTACAACTAATGTAACAATTGAAGATACTGATCATGGTTTAATTTTCGTATCAGATTCTGGTACGGGAGCACAGGCTCTAAAGAAAGAATACGGAACATTAAAGTATAAACCAAGTACCGGAACATTAACAACGAGTAATGTTATTACATCCGATACATCAATTCACGCGCGTAACGGGATCGCGAATACAACTCCAACTCATACGTTATCGGTCGGTACGGTTGTAAGTATACAAGAAACAGCTTCAGGTGATGTTATTATTGTAAGAGGTAACGGGTATTTCAGTGATGAGGTTTATATCGCTAAAAAATTAACTGTACCAGTCGGTGGAGAAATATTGGCAGATAAAATAACAGTTCGTTCATTGGAGACAAAAGGTAGTATTGTTTTCGCAAATAGACCACCTACAAGTGGTATAGTATTGGGTTAATATCATAAATAATTAAATATATGTAATAGTTAAATGACGGTAACAGTCCCTGGTGCAGTATCAAGAGATGATATAGTTGGTATTAGTAGTAATGATATGATAGGAAGTTCTTTGTGTTTATCATTTGATAATGATAAAGTATTCATATCTTCAAACTCTTATAATAGCGGTACCGGTCTAGTTAGAATATATGAAAGTACAGGTACATATAATTTTAATTGGAATTTATTAGCAACACTGAACGGTAATTCCAATGATGATTTTGGTCATTCAATAGATGCAACATGGGATGGTGATATTTTATGTGTGGGTGCCCCAGGTAATAATAAAATTTATATATACGAAGATACATCTGGTTCTAAAAATTGGTCAAGTTACGTATCAAATAGTATTTCAGGAAACTCGAATTCGGAATTTGGTTTTTCTGTATCCATAAACAAAGATATGGGTAATAATATTGCTGTAGGTGCTCCAGGTGAAAACACTGTAAATGTTATTCAAAAAGTGGGTGGTACGTGGTCAAGTTCTTGGTCTAATACATGGACTACTTCACTTTTTAGAAACTATATTTATGAAAATTCTGGTGCTACGGGTACACAAACTCTTTTATACATAAACGAAACGACGTATGGAGGGTCACCAAGATACGGTCACAGTGTATCTATATCCGGATACGGAAATTACTTAGCAGTAGGTGCACCAGGTGTGAATATAGACGGTAATATAGGTTTAGATGTGTCTAATGTATATTATACAGATGGAAGTCAACCATCAAATTTTACACGTTCAGGTGGACCACAGACGCATACACGCCCTTTCGAAACAGCTGCATTGGGACACGTGGTATGTTACAAAACAAGTAATGTTTTATCTGATTGGAGAACACATTCCAGTGTATCACAATATGGTCCAGTTATAAGAGGTCATACAGCAGATGATACTGATACTATGCCAAGAACATTTGAACCATCACATTCATGGGGTTTTCCTGCGTGTGGTAAAAGAGTACAAATGTCAATTGATGGGTCTAAAGTTATGGCGGGTTCCCCTCACTACGCAAAAGCTGGTAAATATTCTTTTTCTAGTGGTAAAATAGAAGGTTGGGAATATAATCAATACAATGATACATGGGTTCTCGGTAAATCACCGTTAGTAGGTGGAGGTGAAAGACGTCTAGGTCAAGATTTTGTACTCGATTACGCAGGTACACGAGCTGTTTCGTGTACTAGAAAAAACAATGGTGGAAATGGAAAAGTATTGGTAATAGATTTTAACGGTACGGGTTGGTATGAAGTTACAGAAGGTATATCGTTCAATTCATTTACAGGTCCTTCTGGAATACATACATCTAATGGTGAGTTAATAGCGGTAGCGGATCCACAAGATGATGGTAATAAAGGTAGAATTAGATTTTATGATTTTCCTTTAACTCAGATTATAGAAGGTAATACACTTGCAAGTGGGTATATTGCTGTAGATAGTTTACGTATAGGTTCAAATGATAATGCTGTAAATGATAACGTACCCAAAAGAATATCATTTGGTGGTACATACCAAGATAATGAGTATCATATGACAGAAATTGAAAATAGAAGTTTTTATTATGACGAATTAAATACTGATGTAGATTTACAGGGTAATTCAGAACTCGTTTTTATGAAAAAGAGTAGTGGTGATATGTGTGATATGATTCGTATGAAAGCTAATGAATTTAGGATAGATAATTACATAATAGGTGATGGTGATTACGATCATACTCCAAGATTGACAATGGACAATGTTGGTAATTTCAAATTAAACGCTGAAATGACTTTTAATAGTGAAAGGGGACAGGCTGATATAAAGGCACTTTTAGATATTGAAGGTGATTGTTTTACGAGAAGACGTCTCAATGCGGGATTATCCACTGGAAATGATACTCTTGGTACTAATAAATATCCATTTAATATTTTATACGATACGAGAACTTCACTTGTTAAAAACAATAATAATGCAACAGGTTTAGTATCGAATGTAAACGTCTGGAATAGGGGTGTCGGGGGGCAGTCAACGCGTTGGAATACAAATGGGCCAATATCGGGTACAATAAATTATCACGCAACAGAAGGTGCTATTAGTTTAAACACTGACAGTAGTTATTCTGAAAATACTGGACAAGATGGTACAATATTCGCAACCAATGGTAGTAATCTCGGGGGATTTAAAATATCGTTTTGGATTAAACTTCAAAATGCACATAGTACATATTCAACAAAAACACTTGTTGGTGTGGGTACATTAGCTACATCCGGCGTCACGGGTTGTAGAGTTCAAATAACAAATGATAGAATTCAAATGAATTTTGGACAATATCAAATTCATCCATCTTCGACTTATACGTTCGAGACTGATATATGGTATCATATATGGGTACAAAGTGACCCAGTTGGTAATGCGGGTACAGGAAATTCTATAATAAAAATAAATGACGTTTCATTAGGTTTATCTTCGACTGGTACGGTTGCTAACGGATTTTCAACTGATAAAAAATTTTACATTGGTTCAAGTATATCAAGTGATAGTGCAACAGATATATACATAGGTAATATTGCATTTTATCCTGCCAGAAGTTCGGTATATTTCGGAAGTCCCGAAAACCCCACTTCTACAGATATGTATAATTGGGGACCACCAGAACAGAAATTGGCGGTTGGTGGACAGGCGTATATACAAACTAGATTGGGTGTAAATAAATTTTCACCTGCTTACGAAATAGATGTAAATGGTACGATATCGTCAAACGTTGTATTAGCCGGGGGGTCCTCCGTAGAAAGTACACCATACTATTTTTATGTTATAGTAGAGAATAGTAAATTTGGAATAGACGGTACTCAACAACCAACAATAACACTATATAGGGGTGTTACCTATAGATTCGATCAATCTAGTAGTACGAATGGATCTCACCCTTTTAGAATATCAACCACGGCCGAGGGTGGAGATGCACCGGGAACATCATATAACGGTTCAAACGGATCCTCGGGGTCGTATCGACAATACATCGTACCTTTAGATGCACCCGATACCATGTATTATAATTGTTCGGCTCACTCGGGTATGGGTGGTACTTTAAAAATTCTATCGGGAATTGTTACTACGAGCGGCGTAGCATCCTCAAACGTATTTGTCAACAACCATATGGGTATTGGAACAAATTCACCAAAGGCACAACTACATGTAAGAAGAGAAGGATCATCTGGAGAATCTAATGTATACATACAATCATATAGTGATGCTACAGGTGATCAAGCAGCTTTATTTTTAGGTACACCACATGCTAATAGTACAACTGCCCAACCCAAGTGTGCTATAATAGCAGACACAGTTGGTTGGAGTCGCGCAAATTTACACTTTTGTCTTGAAGGAACGGCAAATAATGGTAGTGCTTATAGGGCGAGTACGTCTAACTCGAGAATGATGATAGATGGTATAAGTGGTAATGTTGGTATCGGTACAACTAGTCCAACACAAGGGAAACTTGTCGTGTCAGGCTCGGGTACTGGAGTAAATTTGTCTTATGGATATTTAAACAGTTCGGGAAGCACTGGTATTGCAAGTGGTACTAACTATTATGGTATATACGCAACTGATAGAATTGCCTGTAGTGAGTTTAATGCCTTTTCTGATAGTCGAATAAAAAAGAATGTGGTCGATATAAACGATAGTTCTGCACTCGACAAAATCCGTCTTCTCGAACCCAAAATATACAATTATATTGATGAAAAACAAAAGGGGACAAGTAACGTATATGGTTTCATCGCCCAAGAAGTCGCAAACGTTTTACCGTACGCGGTTACAGTAGGTGAAGGTGATATTCCAAATATACTTACGAACTCAAACGTAAGTGTTACGAGTGATAGTAATGTACTCGAACTTCGTTTAGATACGACGGTTGAAGGTTTAACTTTATCGAATACGTCAAATATAAATATCACGACTGATAATGATCAATACCTCACCGTACCTGTACTCTCATTTTCGGGAAGTAATGTTATAACAATACAAAATAGTGATAAGTTTACTAACGTTACTGGTGCGTATATACATGGTGAACATATTCAGGATTTTAACAATTTAAATAAAGATGCTATATGGGCGGTTTCCACTGCGGCTTTACAAGAGGTCGATCGACAATTACAAGCTGAAAAAGCAAAGGTAGCGGATCTATTAGCGCGCGTTACCGCACTCGAAAACAACTAATTTTTTTACCATTCTGGAAAATGTCAGAATGGTAGAAAGTTTTGTTTACTTACTTTCGTGATGGGATCGTGTCCATGATTGCTAAGGCGATAACACCCGCAATAAAGAACAAAACAACATAATTACACTCCGTATCTTCTCCTCTACCAGTAGAATTTTTCCGTTTCTCCTGGACTGGGACTGATACTTCTCGTGAAGGTCTCGGCCTTTCGATAGGATCTTCGTCTAATGGACAATAACCTATCATATACTATATTTTACAAATTAATTTCGACCGATTTTTTCTTTCGACCACGTTTAGTCTTGGTCTGGGTAACTTTAACTTCACGCAATTCCCCGTCACCTCCTTCAACGTCACCTGGTGTTGGTGCCTCAGCAATATCCGAAATATCGTCGTCGTCATCATCGTCTACGATAATTTGTTCCTGTGGTTTAATATTCGTCGTGTTCATGGGTGGTGTTGGTGGCATCATAATGTTACCCATGAGACTTGAAATGTCGAACCCAGGTCCTTGCATTTCGTGTCGCTCACCGTTTTCGGGTGTACCCTGTTGTTGCGATTTTGGAACCGTGTTTTGAACGGCAGACATCATATTTTGAACGAGTCCTGGATTTTGTTTAATCACATCATTCATGTTTGGCATGACCGATTTGAACATACTATTCGTCAAATGGAACATCATCGCCGAACCTCCAAGCATCATAATCAATTTGATTTCTGGGGCGACGTGCATTTTAGTTCTATATTTCACGTATAACTCCTCAAAAACTTCATCGTAATCGTCAACATTTTCCATAACGTTTTCAGACCACCCTTCGAGTTGAATTTCGAATGGGTTATACTTCTTATTCATAAACTCAAGGCCTGTCGTACACGCGATAAGCATACGTCTCGCAAATTTAATTGATTTGTCTACATCTATACTATATGTTATTCGCTTTACTTCGTTTCTAAGTTCGTCTATAGGGGAATAGGCATTCAAGCGCTTGTTCACAGTAAACCCCTTTTTTTCCAAACGCCCAAGTTTATTAACAAGATCCGCTTTCTCTTCATCAATTGTCTTAAAGCCAGGTGATGGTTTTTCTTCCTCTTCTTCCATCATATATCCACCACCTCCACCATACTCCATTTCGGGTTCGTCGTCGTATTCGTGATAATCAAGAGGTTCTTCCGGTGGAGGTACAGATGGTTGTGCTTGTTTATTTGGGTTCGCAAATGAGTCAATATCTTCCTGGAAAATTTGTGGTTGTGGCGCTGTAAATTGTGTTTTCATTTGTGAAATTTGTTTTTTTACAGGCTGACGTCGAGGAATATCAATTTCAATTTCGTTCATCAGGGCCTGTTCGTTATCATCAAGTTTCATGACATTCGTATTTTTACGATCAAGAATAATTTCACCGTCCATTACTATTACTCTTTATATTGAAACTATTCTATTCTCTTTAACGCACTTTATAAAAAATGTTGTTTCAATATAAATGAAACTTAACGCCACCAACAGAAACACGATCAAAGCTATCGTCATCATCATCGCAATATTGTGTGTTCTCGCAATGTTCCGTACCAGTGGGTACCAGGGTAAAGAGGTCGAAATCGAAACTGTCAATACGGGTTCGCTCTTCGATATCCCATCGACCGAAGAATGTTTGGGTAATGCCTACTACTCCGACAGTAAAGGTGGTGTTTGTGACGGACAAAAACTTGTTCGCGAACAAGCGAGCTATAAGATGAAGTAAAATCTCCAGTATATATAAATGGCTTTAGTGACGAGTCAATCCACTTTACCCGATTTCGAATACGAGTATCATACGATTACCGTTGACACTATAGGTCAAGTAAGTAAAAATACATTTACTGTACATCTTCAGGAAACACTTGAAAATATCGTTCAGGTAAGACTTAACGCTGCACAAATTACAACAACGGGTTCAAATGTATGTTACATATCTATAAACGAACTCAATACAAATTATACACAACGAACATCAAATATTTATGGGTACGAAGGTCAACCATCTTTATCAAAAGTAAATAATTCGTTTGGGAGTTTGATTAGTGGAAATGGTGCAGCTTCGGAGATCATTTTCAAAGACAATTACCCAGTCGTACAACAATATTCGACACCTATACGAAAAATAGATAGATTAACAATTAGTTTATTAAATCAAGACGGTATTACTATATCGGGTACCGACGATAACTTTTTTATTTTTAGATTTATATGTAAACAAAAAAATTTACCATTCCAGGGGGGTAGTAAATAACGCATATTTTTAACCTTTTCTTATTATAAATGTCATCTGGTATTGTTCAACTTATAGCAATTGGTGCTCAAGACGAATACATTATGGGCGAACCAGAAATATCTTTTTTTACGTCAACGTTTAAACGACATTCTAACTTTTCACAATCCGTTGAAAAACAAACTATTCAGGGAGGTGTGAAAGCGAATTCTATGTCATCTATTCGTTTTGATCGAACAGGTGATATGTTAGGGTATACATACCTAACAATTGATAATAATACACAGGCACTCGATATTCAAAGGTGGGACACGCTTATAGACAAAGTTGAGCTTCTCATTGGTGGTCAGGTTATTGATACACAAGATGCCATTTTCACCGAAAAAATAGCAATCGATACGTTTGCAACAAACGTTTCAAAAAGTGCAAATGGTACACACCCAGGTATAAGTGCACGTTCCTATTTCTATCCATTTAGATTCTTCTTTTGTGAGGGTGCACAGTGTGCTTTACCCATAGTCGCTTTACATTACCATAACGTCGAATTACGTATACATTGGGGACCGAATGCAGGTAACTATAATTTCGAGTGTTATTCAAACTATTATTACCTCGATAACGAAGAACGTGGTAACCTTGTTTCGCGTAACCATAATTTAATTATTACACAAGTTCAAAAAAGTATTCCATCAAATGAACTTTCTCAAGAATTGACGTTTAATCATCCAGTCAAGTATCTCGCATCCTCAGATACAACCACCGAAGGAGCATTAACATCAACCACTAATAAAATTAAAATTGAAATAAACGGTTTAGATATAGGTAATTTCAAGTGGGCGAAACCACACTTCATAGACGTTATGAACTATTACCACACAAACTTTGTTACGTCACCCGATTTTTTCTTATATTGTTTTTGCTTATCGACGAGTTCGCTCCAGCCGACAGGAACACTCAATTTTAGTCGATTAGATTCTGCAAAGATAGTCAGTCAAACCATGATAATTAGTGATCCTATATACGCAGTCAACTACAATATACTTCGTATTGAAAATGGTATGGCTGGTCTTATTTACGCAAATTAAAATACATACTTATATTAAATGGTTAAAAACATACCGACCATCGAGCGATCTACCAAAATCCGGTTTGGTAAATACGCTACGGATGACCAGGCTGAAAACACGATCGTGTTCAATGCTTCTAATACTGCTATAGATGCAAGTACCGCGGGAACAATGTACATGTCACCTTTACGTATAGCTGAATTAGCGGGCGCTACTTTCATTGGATACAGCTCATCAACAAAAGAAGTTGTTGATACGGGTGTAGCAACATCCCTTTTAGGGGGTGTTACTTTAGATAGTGCGGCTCTCCAAGGTAATGTTGTTTCAAATTCTATACCACATTTTGCTAATGTGACAACCGCGTTTACAACCGGTCATGGTTCAAACGTTGGTATTTCGAATACTGCACCTACACACATGTTATCAGTCGGTGATAAGATTTTCATGTCCAATACAGGTGAAGAAGCCATAAAAGTTGAAGGTAATGTACGCGCCCAACGATTTTTTGTTGGTCAAAATATTAGTCTAGATTCGGGTTCGACGAACAACATTCAGGTTTCGGGTAAAATAAAAACGTCGTCAATTGAGACCACTGATCATATAGCAGTAAGTAATAATCAAAACATAACGAAACTCGTATCTGTGGGATCACATACATTCATTAACACACCATCAGTGTCTGAAAGTGCTATAACAACGTCTGGTAACGTAACCGCCGCATTTTATAAGGGGGATGCAGGGTTATTGTCAAATGTAATCCATACTGGAACACTCCCAATATCAAAAGGTGGGACGGGTCAAACAACTGCTGTAGCGGCAGCTTCTGCACTCGGTCTCGGGACTGAGGATTCTCCATCATTTGTTACCGTGAATGCAAATGTTATCGGTAATAATGTAGATGTGATTACTTTGAATGGTAACGTCGTTGGTAATAATGTAGACGTGATTACACTTTATGGCAATGTCATTGCAGATAATGTATACGCAACAAATAATATAGAAACAAAATCCGGGTTCTTTAAAGGTAACGGTGGTATTCTCTCGAACGTCACTCTTCAACAAGTTACGGATACGAGTAATTCAACATCAAATACGGTTCAGTTTACGAACACACACACGGCGTTTACGACCGATCTTACGTCTAATGTAGGTGTTAAACTCAACCAATTATCGAATGTAAACGTGACGGGTTTGGTTGAAGATAATATACTCATATACGATGGTAGTAATTGGTTAAACGATTATAACGTACATAATTTTGTAAAAATTAAAAATGAAACTGGAGATACATTGTATAGAGGAAACACGGTATATATAGTAGATGGACATAACGCTAACGTAGCAAATGTTGCGCTCGCGAAATCAGATTCACCTGATACAATGCCGTGTATAGGTGTAATACACGATGATATTCCCAATGAAAATGAAGGTGTAGCCGTAGCATATGGTAAAGTACAAAATGTAAACACGGTTGGGTTTACAGAAGGTGAAATTGTATATGTGAGTAATACGAACGCTGGCTCGATTATGAATTCTAAACCTTTTGGAGCATCAGATTTAATACAAAACGTCGGTATATGCGTTAAAGCAGATTCGTCACACGGTGTTATTTTCGTTACGGGTGTTGGTCGTTCGAACGATATTCCAAATGCACAAGTTGTCACTGATCAACCCTCTTACGTTTACGTGAACAGCATAGGTAATGAACTCAAAAAAATAGACCCTACAATTTTAAATGCGAATAACCAAACTTTGGATATGGTTACGTCGTGGAGTAACTCTACTACAAACACTATCGCATCAACACACGAAACAACCGGTTTCATATCATCGGGTAACGTTCACGTTGGAAGTAATATTTTTGTTTCCGGTATAAAAGATCCTTCGTATTCCGGTCTTAGTTACATACCCATGATTGAAAAGGGGACGGGTAAACTTATTCGTTCACCCGCACATGTAGATAATGACGGTACATATATTATAAACGCAGCAAATGCTGAGTTTACGGGTAACTTATCGTTTACCGGTAGCACATACGTTTTCGAGTCAAATACGGTAGTTATTAACGATCGTATCTTAGGTATTGCGAATAACAATACGTCACATACACTCGATGTTGGTATAATCATGGAACACCCGGGACATAACATTGCATTTATACACCACGGCCAACCAGAAGGAGGGGACTTACACGAACACGAAATGGTACTTGGATATACACAAAACACGGTATCGGATAATCATGTTCTTGATGACGCAAATATCATAACGTTCCGAGTTTTAGGTGATGTCATCGTACAAAACAACTTAACACTCACGTCCGGTGATTTAACGGCTATTACTGTAAACAGTAACGTCGTAGGGAATAATGTGAATGTAATTACTTTGAATGGTAACGTCGTAGGGAATAATGTGAATGTAATTACTTTGAATGGTAATGTTGTTGGTAATAATGTAGACGTGATTACTTTGAATGGTAATGTTATTGGTAATAATGTAGACGTGATTACTTTGAATGGTAATGTTATTGGTAATAATGTAGACGTGATTACTTTGAATGGTAATGTTATTGGTAATAATGTAGATGTGATTACCTTGAATGGTAACGTTATCGGTAATAATGTAGATGTGATTACCTTGAATGGTAACGTTATCGGTAATAATGTAGATGTGATTACCTTGAATGGTAACGTTATTGGTAATAATGTAGACGTGATTACTTTGAATGGTAATGTTGTTGGTAATAATGTAGACGTGATTACTTTGAATGGTAATGTTGTTGGTAATAATGTAGTCACAACAACCATAGAACTAGGTCACGCTTCGGATACAACATTGGCTCGTTCGAGTGCAGGTGTTGTAACGATTGAAGGTGTAGAGATACGAACGGGAACAGTTGCAATTGCAAACGGGGGTACAGGTCAAACAACTGCGGCAGCGGCAGCTTCTGCACTCGGTCTCGGGACTGAGGATTCTCCATCATTTGTTACCGTGAATGCAAATGTTAATGCAGGTAATGTAACTTCAGGTAGTATAAAACTTACGGATCCAGGAATAGTAGGAACATTCAGTACAGATACAATAACAATAAATGCAGAAAACAGGACATATGGTACTGCACCACTTGTAGTTGCTACAGGTGATATAGATAGTCTTGTCCTCATTAATTTAATAGATGGAGCTCAAGTTGTTGTACCCATTCTTGCAAGTGGAGGAGACCGAGTAATTTCCAAAGATCTTACAAATGTAAACTTTACTGTCATAACAGAAAATGTTTCCATCACACAAGATAAACATGGTCTCATGACTTTATCAAATATCGCAGGAAATGTTTATATGAACACCGTTGCATTTTCGTAATTTAAAAAAATAAAACCTTAGTATAATATAAAATATGTCTGGAGGTATTGCTCAACTCGTTGCCGTAGGTGCCCAAGATGCGCATCTCGTCGGCCAACCTGAAGTTTCTTTTTTCAGGTCCAACTATAAACGTCACACAAATTTCGCCCAAACTGTCGAGAGACAGGTTATCCAGGGCAACCCATTCGCGGGTGGTATGTCGACCGTCAGGTTTGAAAGAAAAGGCGACATGGTCGGGTATGTCTATATCGCCCCAAATGATGGTACTAAAGCAGTTACATTTTCACCAGCCGGTTGGGTCAACGCGATTTCCAAAGTTGAACTTCTCATTGGTGGACAAGTCATTGACGAACAAACATCTACATTCTCTCAATACATTGCGCCATCTATATTAGCACAAAACTTAACTAAATCTACTTCTGGATTTGGGGAAGTAGCTGAAAGTAAGTTTTACCCACTCAGGTTTTCGTTTTGTGAAAACGCTCAAACCGCCATCCCATTGATCGCTCTTCAATATCACGATGTGGAATTGAGAATCACGTGGGGAAGTGATCTCCAAAGTGCCAAATTTGAAGTCTACGCGCAGTTCGTTCACCTCGACACGGACGAGCGTACCGCTTTGTCTTCCACACCACAAAACATGCTTATTACACAAACACAAAAAGCTATCGCATCCGCTTCCAAAATTCAAGAATTAAACTTTAACCACCCAATTAAGTGTTTGGTAGCTGCAGATGGTAGTGCTCTTTCTATTGCAGCCGACGCAAATAAAATGAAACTCCAAATCAATGGTACGGATGTTGCCGATTTCAAATACGTTGATCCACACTACACTGCGGTCACTTCGTATTACCACACAGTTGGTTCCAAACCAATTACATCTCTTTCAACTACAGCTTCTGTACTTACTTCTAATGTAGTGTCAAACTTGAATGCTCAAACATATACAAGTACTCTTTCAGCTACAGGTGAAAATGATAAATTCTTCTTGTACCCATTCTGTCTCGATACGTCCAAGGTTCAACCAACCGGTTCGCTTAACTTCAGTAGACTCGATTCGGCGAGACTTGTTAACGATACCGCCAACTCGGACGATGATATCTACGCCGTCAACTACAACATCCTCCGTATCGAAAATGGTATGGGTGGTTTGATGTATTCCAACTAAGTAATTTAATTTATCCATTTATTATAAATGTTTTGGCAATTAATTTTTCTCGTAGCATTTGTCTTTGTTATAACGTATGACCCAAAATCAGGTACTTTAGATCATTTAGTTGGTAAAAAACCAGAAAAACCTCCTCAGAATGCAGAGTGTAAAGAAGGTCATTACCAGGAAATCCAGTTTGCCCAAATGGGGTACCCGTGTCCAACCGAAAAAAGAACGCACATGGGTGCGATTATAGGAACTTAAAAAATTAGCTCGTAATTTTATATATAAAATGTTTACATTCGATCGCGATACCGCGACTATAGTTGCCGTGCTCATGTGTATTGTTGCCACAATGTACATGTACAGAGAACTTAACAAAACGAAATCAGAAATGGATAATGTTAAAGGATTTTACGGAAACCTCATGACACATTTATCCAGACCACCACCACAAGTGAAATCTGTACCAGTTGTAGAAACGGAAAAAGAGGAAGTTTTAGAAACCCAAGTTGATGAAGATGAAGAAGAATCTTCAGAATAATCATCTTATTCAATTATAACTTGCAAATAAGCAATGAAAAAATATAAAGCAATTGCAGTCCCCGTCACTTTTATAGGTGATAAACCACGATTTCTCACTGTCCGGGATCGAAGATTCAAAGATTGGATTTTCGTCACCGGAGGGTGCAGGCGAAGGGAAATTCCAAATCCCATTAGATGTGCTTTGAGAGAACTTGAAGAAGAAACCAGAGGAGTTGTTTCTTTGAAAAAAGGTGAATATACAGAATTTAAGTTTGTAGTAACGGAAAGTCCAGGAGTGGAACTCGAATATAACGTTTACGTATTTTTCGTAAACTATACCATACAGGAACAGGCTGAACTTATACGTAAGTTTAACGATGAAAAACAGAAAATGAATCTCCGTAAGATTCAGAAACAGCCCATCAAGAGAACACACGATGAAAATGATTTCATGAATTTTGAAACACTCTCAGAGTTCAGTACTAAGAAACAATGGGATCGTATTGTTAAGAACGTACTTAACAATCCAGAATTTTACGCGTGTGTAACTTCTCTCGATAGAAAAACCTTCTCTATTAAATAATGAAGTCTAAGAACTACATTTTATCCCAAATACGCGAGCTTCTCATTGAAAGGCACGCATATACATCAGAAAGAGCGGAAAGGTACGTTGAATTACATAAAGAGGATAAAGTCTATGAACTCCTCGTTTTAAAGAAAAGTTTATCAGAAGAAGAAAATTATCCGGAAGTCTCATATAGACGCTCTATTTGGCGTCACGAGTATGAAGACGAATAAACAATATAAAAAGATAAATAGAATAATAGGTAAGTATGTTTAAACGTTGGTGTAAAGACCAAGGTTTTGCTAATAATTCCGATTTATCACATGTGCTCATGGACGGTGGTGTCCTCTCCGTGCCATTTGATAAATTGAATGACTTTTATGAAAAATGTGTAGAAGTATATAACTCCGGTGAAAAGATATTTGTCGTTGAACAGAAAACGGAAAATTACAATTTTTTCATGGATCTTGATTATAAAGATGATGAAGAAATGTCATTTGAACAGATTAAAAGTGTATGTAAAGTCATATGTGACAAAGTCTCAAAGTTTGGTGGTAAAGACGCTTTGATATCTGTCGCTGAACCTAAACCCATAGACACACTCATAAAAACAGGTATACATATAAACTGGCCGGGTTTTGTTGTAAATAGATCATCCGCATTGGGTCTCAGAGATCACGTTATAAATACGTTAAACTTAGCGTACGGATCACGTGATTGGAAAGATATTGTTGATATTTCAGTCTATGGTAATAGTTCACGTAATACGAAAGGAAGTGGGTTCCGTATGCCGTGGTCACATAAAAAGGGAAAACACGAAGCGTGTACTGGTCAGGGGTGTGAGTTATGTAATAACACGGGTAAAGAAACACAAAGTGAATATTTACCCATATTTATATACAAACACGGTCCTTCATCCACATTACAAAAGACTGAACAAAAACCATCCGTTGACATATTACATATGGCAACGTTACGTACACAAAGCATGGAACCGGTTATCATAGAAGGAACTCGCGAAGAAGCTACATTTACAAAACTACAAACTAAAAATGAGTTCAAGGACCAAGAGGCTCTTTTACTTGTCGAAGCATTCGTTCGTAAAAATGTAGAAGGACAAACTACCGCATCAATCACTAAAATGTTTAAATATAACAAGCAGTTTCTCGTCTCAACAAATTCTAAATATTGTGAAAATAAAAAATGTAATCATAATTCCAATCACGTATGGTTTCATATAGTAGGTGATACTATAGCCCAAAAGTGTTTTTCGACTACGAATATATTAAGACAATATGGGTTTTGTAAGGATTTTTCGGGAAGACGACATCAACTCTCTAAAAAAATAACGGACATTCTTTACGAAGATGGTAAAGTTGAAACGTATACACCTAAAAAGAAAGTCAT
>Ga0136655_1000358_pt1 | contig 20532 bp, 38 predicted proteins | sample CPBDNA_2_FD_94863 | JGI IMG/M metagenome (GOLD analysis project Ga0136655, IMG submission 94863) | Freshwater to marine salinity gradient microbial communities from Chesapeake Bay, USA - CPBay_Spr_15_0.8_DNA (version 2) | ecosystem: Environmental > Aquatic > Marine > Coastal | place: USA... | reverse complement strand
AGATTAGATGATTTATTTTTACAAGGCAGTAATTTTTCAGAACCAGCTGAATATGGAATTTATGGAACAGGAGCTCCTTTTAGAAGATACACTCCAGAATCATTAGCAACGTGGAATTATTCTCCAACTTCAAGTCCTTTAAAATTATTTGATATGTTTAGTGGTTATGGACTATCGGAACAATTAAATCAATTACAGGATGTATATGGAAAGAGTTTTGTAGATCCCTATAGAAATCAATTACAAAATTCACTTATAGATTATTATAAAACTAATTATACAGGAAATCCTGGTTTTGTCCAAAATATTTTTGGTCTTTCTAATGCCCCTACTTTTAGATACGGCGGTTCAGTAGACAACACCATGGGAATGGCTTCACTATTTACTAGGAGAATATAATGGATATTAAATACAATGAAACATTAGGGTATTTTGTGAATACTGCTAATGATGAACCTGTAACTCAAGCAGAACTATTACAATGGGCGGATGAAAATCCAGAACCTTTAGAAGGACCTAAACAATCTAATACTATGGTAAAACAATTAATAGAAAGTTTGACAGTTAAAGAAACCCCTGGTAATACAGAGGTAGAAGAAGGTGTTGAAACAATCAAAAAAACCATATAGAATAAATTAATGGCACAGATAGACGACGCATTACCTAATACAAAAACAACTGTAGAAATTCCAGGCGAAGAAGAAATCATTCAAGAACAAGAACAGAAGATTGAAGAGATTCAATCTGAAGGTGGTCCCGTTGAAATAGAAATGGACGAAGACGGAGGAGCAGAAATTTCTTTTGACCCACAAGTTGCAGCTATGGAGGGTGGTGAAGACCACAATGCCAATTTAGCAGAATTTTTAGAAGACGGAGTATTAGATCCTATTGGTGCAGAATTATTTGACCAATATGCTGAATACAAAGAATCAAGAGGAGATTGGGAAGAAAGTTATAGAGAAGGTTTAGATTTATTAGGATTCAAATATACAAAAAGAACAGAACCTTTTAGAGGAGCATCTGGAGTAACTCACCCAGTGCTTGCAGAAGCTGTTACACAATTTCAAGCACAAGCATACAAAGAATTATTACCTGCAGAAGGTCCAGTCCGAGTTCAAATTTTAGGAGACGTCACTGCAGAAAAACAAGACCAAGCAAATCGTGTAAAAGATTTTATGAATTATCAAATCATGGATCAGATGAAAGAATATGAACCAGAGTTTGATCAAATGCTTTTCTATTTACCCCTGTCCGGTTCTGCCTTTAAGAAAGTCTATTATGATGATCTATTAGGCAGAGCTGTGTCCAAATTTATACCTGCCGAGGATATTGTAGTTCCTTATTCTGCAAACTCATTAGATGATGCAGAAGCTGTTATTCATTTAGTAAAAATTTCTAAAAATGATTTACGTAAACAACAAGTAGCAGGATTTTATAAAGATATAGAATTAGGAGAACCTGCAGTTAAAGAAGATCCACTAAAAGAAAAAGAATTACAACTAGAAGGCATTTCCCAAAATGGTCAAGATGAAATTTATACTTTATTGGAAATGCATGTTAATTTAGATCTACCAGGATATGAAGATGTGAATCCTGAAGATGGTGAGCCCACTGGAATTAAACTTCCCTATGTCGTAACAATAGATGAATCTACCAATAAAATTTTATCTATTAGAAGAAACTATGCAGCTAATGATCCGTTAAAAAAACGAATCAATTATTTTGTACATTTTAAATTTTTACCAGGTTTAGGTTTTTATGGTTTTGGTTTAATTCACATGATTGGTGGATTATCTAGAACAGCAACTTCTGCATTAAGACAATTATTAGATGCAGGAACGTTAGCTAACTTACCTGCAGGATTTAAAGCTAGAGGTATTAGAGTAAGAGATGATGCACAACCTTTACAACCAGGAGAATTTAGAGACGTAGATGCACCTGGTGGAAACATCAGAGATTCATTTATGCAGCTTCCATTTAAAGGACCAGATCAAACATTACTTTCATTGATGGGAATGTGTGTTCAAAGCGCTCAACGCTTCGCGTCCATCGCTGACTCACAAGTGGGCGATATGAACCAAGCCGCGGCCGTCGGTACGACTGTAGCGCTTCTGGAGCGCGGATCGCGGGTAATGTCTGCTATTCATAAAAGATTATACGTTGGTTTAAAAAATGAATTTAAATTATTATCGGAAGTATTTAAAACTTACATGCCACCTGAATATCCTTACGATGTTCCAGGTGCACAAAAAAATATCAAGGTCGCTGACTTTGATGATCGTATTGATGTATTACCAGTTGCCGATCCAAATATCTTTTCTCAAACACAAAGAATTTCTATGGCACAAACACAATTACAATTAGCACAATCGAATCCACAAATTCATAATTTATATCAAGCGTATCGTTCTATGTATGAAGCAATCGGAGTTAAAAATATTAATGCTATTTTACCTCCACCAGAACAACCGATGCCGATGGATCCAGCATTAGAACATATTATGTCTATGAGTATGAAACCTTTTCAAGCATTCCCAGGACAAGATCACAAAGCACACATTGATGCGCATTTAGGTTTTATGGGTTTAAATATGGTACAAAATAATCCACCAATATTAGCTGCATTACAAAAAAATATTTTAGAGCACATTAGTTTAATGGCTCAAGAACAAGTGCAATTAGAATTTGTCCAAGAATTACAAGAAGCTAATCAAATACAAATGCAAATGCAACAAGCAGGTGCAATGAATCCAGCTATGGCAGCCGGAATGATGAATAATCCACAGATGATGCAAGCCCAAAGACGATTACAACAAATTACAAACTCTATTGAATCAAGAAAAGCTATTTTGATTGCAGAATTAACAGCAGATTATGCTAAAGAAGAACAAAATATTAGTGGTGAATTTGGTGGTGACCCGTTATTGAAACTAAAAGCAAGAGAATTAGACCTTCGTGCCGAAGAAAACTCTAGAAAAGAGGAAGAAGGACAAGAAAAAATCAACATAGACAAGATGAAAGCTATGATGAACCAACAACAACACGAAGAAAAGCTAGAACAGAACGAAGATTTAGCTGGATTACGTGCCGGAGTGTCATTAGCAAAGCAACAAATGGCCCAAGCTAGCAAAATTAATGATTTTGGTAGAAATTTTCCAAAAATAAACTATACTAAATTTTAATTAGGAGAAAAATATGAGCAAAGATTGGCAAAAAGGTTCAGGATACGTAAACGCACCAAAAATTGAAAAAGAATTAGGTGTAGGTAAAGACGGATACCAACAAGGCGGTATTAATGTTGAGTCTACTAACGATCAAGAGTCACAGACTGTTGAAGTTAGAGGTACTAAACGTATGTTGAAAGCAAAAAGCAAAAAAGCTACTTGGTATTAAATATATAAGGCCGGTTATGTCAAAAGGTTCTAAAAAGATTTTTGATATATTGGAGATGAATGTACCACATCCTTATGGTCAAACATCTACCCATGAAAAAGGTATTTCTAATACAGGTACTAATAAAGCTGTACTAGAAACAGTTCGTGGTCAAGGAGTTATTTTGAAAGATAAAATTAGAAAAGCAAAATCGTATTAATATGTTAGCCGCATTAGGAACAATTGCCCCATTAGCGAAGATGTTGTTTTCAACAGTAGATAAAGCTATACCTGATAAAGATTTAGCAGAGAAATTAAAAGCTCAACTTAACACTCAATTATTACAATCATCCACTGAAGAACTAAAAGCAGCGGCTTCTATTGTAGAAGCAGAAGCTAAATCCCATTGGTTTGTTGCTAGTTGGAGACCATTACTAATGTATGTATTGATATTCATTTTAGTGTGGAATTATATTTTAGGACCTGTTATAAAGGTCTTTACCGGAACTATTATAACGTTCGAATTACCAGGAGATGTGTGGACACTTCTCAATATTGGACTTGGAGGTTATGTAGTGGGTCGTAGTGGTGAATCCATTGCGAGAACTTTAGCAAAAAAACAAGGAGAAAAATAAAATGAGAAACGATTACGGATTAAGATCTGATGTTAGATTTTCCAAAGGTGGAAAAGTAACAAAGAAACATAAAATGGCTAAACCAAAAAAGAAAATGAGCAAAAAAAAATAGTTATGAAAAAGGCAGAGAAAAAAATACAAAAAGTAATGAGAGAATTTAAAAAAGGTAAATTACATACAGGAAGCAAAAAAGGTCCTGTAGTAAAATCTAGAAAACAAGCAATTGCAATTGCTCTTTCAGAAGCCGGTAAATTTAAAAAGAAGAAAAAATAATGGAATCTTGGAAAGACTTACTACCTTTGTTAAAAAAAAAACTATGTAAAGTAGTTTGTACTATTTTTAATATTAAACAGTGTGCATGTAAAAAGGAGAAAAAATAATGTTAAAAAAAATACCAGTTGAAAAAAAAGATTCTTTAGGCAAACTACCAACTAAAGTCAGAAACAAAATGGGTTTCATGAAAAAAGGTGGAATGGTTAAAAAATCTAAAATGAAAAAGAAAAAATAATGAAAAAAGAATGTGCCATTTGCAAAAAAGAATTTGAAGCTACAAGTGAACATCAAACGATTTGCAGTGATGCATGTAAACAGGAGGCGTTAGCAAAATTAGACGAAGGGTCTGATGAATGTTTATCGTGTCAATAAATGGCAAAACTTTGTCCAAGAGGAAAAGCAGCGGCAAAAAGAAAATTTAAAGTATATCCAAGTGCATATGCTAATATGTATGCTTCTGCAGTTTGTTCTGGAAAAGTTACACCAGGTGGTAAAAAAAATAAATCACAACAAAGAAAAGCAAGATCTAATTATAATCAAGGTGGGATTGCTAAAGGTTGTGGAAATGTAATGGATAATAGAAGAAAAGTTACAAAAAAATATTAATATGGCTCAAGGTGGTTTAAGAAAATGGGTAGCAGAGAAATGGGTAGATATTGGAGCTCCAAAAAAAGACGGCAAGTATCAACCTTGTGGTAGAAGCAAAGGATCCAAAAGAGCGTATCCAAAATGTGTTCCATTAGCTAAAGCTAGATCTATGTCATCTTCTCAAAAATCTTCCGCTGTAAAAAGAAAAAGAGCAGCAGTTAATAAAGGCCCTAAACCAACTAATGTTAAAACATTTACAAGGAGAAAAAAGTAATGGCTAGAACAGCGGCTTGGCAGAGAAAAGAAGGTAAATCAAAATCAGGCGGTTTAAATAGAAAAGGTATTGCATCCTATCGTGCAGCAAATCCTGGTTCTAAATTATCTATGGCTGTAACGACGAAGCCATCTAAATTAAAAAAAGGTTCTAAAGCAGCAAATAGACGTAAGTCTTTTTGTGCTAGAATGAGCGGAATGAAAAAACGCTTAACGTCTGCTAAAACGGCCAGGGATCCGAATAGTAGAATTAACAAGTCCCTGCGCAAATGGAATTGCTAGAAAGGCAAAATGGACGAACTAGTTATAGTTTATAAAATACAAAAAAGAATACAAAGTACTCTTCAACAAATAGGTGATGTCATGATTAGTGGAGGGGTTGACAATTATGAGAAATATAAGTATTTACTAGGACAGGCACAAGCCTATCAATTAATATTACAGGAAATCTCTAACCTGCTAAAAGATAAGGAGCAACCAGATGAGCAACCAGACACCACCAATGTCGTCGAATTCGGAGACAGAGGTACCGAAGATTAAATTAGGTCTTCAAGAAAAATACGAAGAAGAAAAAAAACAATTACCCCCAGAAAAAGAAGGATTAAGTCCAGACAATATTGGATCTGATGTAGTTGATGAACTACCGGAACCAACTGGATATAGACTTTTAGTTTTACCTTTTACTCCAAAAAATAAAACTAAAGGTGGAATTTTATTTTCACAAGAAACATTAGATAGAGCAAGAATAGCAACTACTTGTGGTTACGTTTTAAAAATGGGACCACTTTGTTATCAAGATGAAAAATTTACATCAGGACCCTGGTGTAAAAAAGGAGATTGGGTAATCTTTGCCAGATATGCTGGATCGAGATTACCAATAGAAGGTGGAGAAGTGCGAATACTTAACGATGACGAAGTAATAGGGACAATTAAAAATCCTGAATCGGTACTTCATCTCATATAACATAGGAAGGAACTATGCCAGAACTAGAAGAACAAAAACAAGATCTAATTGATGTAGGCGAAGAAAACGGAGCCGAAATTAATTTTGATGACAACAATGAACCTCAAAAAGAAGAAGTTGTTGAAGAAAAATTAGAAGTAGAACAGGAAACAAAAGAAACTCCTGTTGAAACTAAAGAACAAACTAAAGACGCTAAAGATGAGTTAGCAGAATATAGTGAAGGCGTTCAAAAACGTATTGCTAAACTAACTCGTAAAATGCGTGAAGCAGAGAGACAAAGAGAAGAAGCAATTGCTTATGCTCAATTAACCAAAAAACAAAAAGATGAACTTGAACAAAAGTTTTCTACTATTGATAAAGGTTATGTTAATGAATTTGAGAGCAGAGTTAAAACTAGTTTAGCAGCAGCTAAATTAGCCTTAAAAAATGCAATTGAATCTCAAGACGTTGAAGCACAAATTGCAGCACAAGAACAACTAGCTAGTTTAAGTGTTGAAAACGCAAGACTTGTTGCTTTAAAACAATCACAAATATCTACACCTACTAAAGAAGTTAACATTACTCCTCAACAATACGAGCAAGTGTATACTTATAATGGTAGACAATTACCAAATGATATACCTACAGATCCTAAAGCAGAAGCTTGGGCAGCTAAAAATACATGGTTTGGTAATGATTCTGCAATGACTTATACTGCATTTGATATGCATAAAAAACTTGTAGAAGAAGAAGGATATGACCCTAAATCTGATGAATATTATGTTGAAATTGATAAAAGGATAAGACTTGAATTTCCACATAAATTTGATAAGATAGAAGGTACTTCTACAGAAAGAGCAAAACCTGCTCAAGCTGTAGCATCGGCTAAACGTTCAGCCCCAACAGGACGCAGAAAAACTGTGAAGCTCTCGCCGTCACAGGTAGCAATTGCTAAAAGATTAGGCGTGCCACTAGAAGAATATGCGAAACAATTAAACATCACGGAAGGAGTATAGGCATATGGAAAACGAAAAAATAACAACTTCACGTGCGAGTCAAGAACGAACTAAAACTGAAAAGAAAAAAGTTTGGACTCCACCCTCATCACTAGATGCACCACCTGCGCCAGACGGCTATCGTCACCAGTGGATAAGAGCAGAATCTATGGGTTTTCAAGATACGAAAAACGTAGCTGCTTCATTACGAGAAGGATATGAATTAGTTAGATCTGATGAATATCCAGAAGGTAATTTTCCAACAGAGACGGAAGGCAAATACGCAGGAGTCATTGGAGTAGGAGGCCTATTGCTGGCTAGGATACCAGAAGAGATCGCAAAGCAGATTGATGCATACTATGCAAAACAAACTGCAGATAAAGAAGAAGCAATTAATAACGATCTCATGAAGGAACAGCACCCAAGTATGCCAATCAATAATGAAAGGCAGACTCGTGTAACCTTCGGTGGTACAAAGAAATAATTTTTTAGTAATTTCTAATACCAACGAATTAACTTTAACAATTAAAACAAGGAAAATACTATGGCAAACTCAAGCACAGTAGGATTCGGTTTAAGAGCAGTCATGAATGTTGGAAACACTCCAGCTACTTCAGGACAATCTGAATACCTAGTCCAAACAGCACCAGGAGTTGGTTTGTATAAAGGTGACCCTGCATCTATTCAAGATGCTTCAGGAGCACAAGGATATGCACAAGATGCATCTTTTACACTTACTGACGATGGTGGAGCCGGTGGATCTTCATATACGAACGCAACAGAAGCACTTTTAATAGGTGTTCTTAACGGGTTCTTCTATATTGATTCAACTGGAAAACCAACTTTCGCTAATTCAGTTCCAGCAGGAACTACAACTAGCGTGAATTACAATACAGGTAGTAATGATATTACTGCTTTTGTAATTGATAATCCAAATCAAGAATATGTAGTAAAATTAGACGATGCTGTTACACAAGCAGGATTCGGACTAACTACTTCATATAATATTAACAACTGGACAGCGTCATCTAATAAAGATGGTCAATCGATCGCTACTTTAGATACGACTACTCCAGCATCAACAAAGATGTTTACATTAGTAAGATCTGCAAATGACCCAGAAAATAAAGATATTTCTGTAGCAGGAGCAAACGTGATCGTTACTATTTCTAAAGCGTCTGCGTTGTATAACTAATAGCGAATAGGAGATAAATAAATATGGCTATATCACGAGCACAACTAGTTAAAGAACTAGAGCCAGGTTTGAATGCACTATTCGGCTTGGAGTACAAACAATACGTAAACGAAGCAGCAGAAATTTTCGATACTGAAACTTCAGACAGAGCTTTTGAAGAAGAAGTAATGTTATCAGGATTCGGAAACGCAGCTGTAAAACCTGAAGGTCAAGGTGTAACATTTGATGATGCACAAGAAACTTTCACGGCTCGTTACACTAACGAAACAATCGCATTAGCGTTTGCAATCACAGAAGAAGCTATTGAAGATAATTTGTATGACAGACTTGCGTCTAGATATACAAAAGCTTTAGCAAGATCTATGGCGAACACTAAACAAGTTAAAGGAGCAGCGGTTCTAAATAATGCATTTAGTAACACTTACGCTGGTGGTGATGGAGTAGCACTTTGTTCTACAGCTCACCCTACTCTTGCTGGAACTTTCTCTAACGAGTTAGCAACTCCTGCAGACTTGAACGAAACGTCTTTAGAGCAAGCTCTAATTGACATCGCTGCGTTCACAGATGAAAGAGGCCTAAAAATTGCGGCTAGAGGAATGAAATTAGTAATTCCTTCTGCGCTTCAATTTACTGCTGACAGACTAATGGCGTCTCAAGGCAGAGTTGGCACAGCTGATAATGATATCAATGCTATTAGAAACATGGGAATGATTCCTCAAGGATACACAGTGAATCACTTCTTAACTTCTAATAAAAAATGGTTCATTAAAACAGATGTACCTAATGGTCTTAAACATTTCATGAGATCACCTATCAAAACTACTATGGAAGGTGACTTCGATACTGGAAATGTTAGATACAAAGCTAGAGAGAGATACGTTTTCGGATTCTCTGACCCTAGAGGTATCTTCGGATCTGACGCAGTATAATCGTTAGATTATATTTTTTAAAAAGGGAGGTCCTTGTTGACCTCCCTTTTTTTATGTGCTACATAAAACAAATCATGAAAAAATTCCTAATACATATTTGGGCTTACAGTCACCATGCAAAATTTGAAGTCATGGCTGAAGATAATTCTGAATCTGTTGAAAATGCTATACTTGACAAAATAGGAGAAAAAAGTATAAAATGGGAAAATCTCGGCATCTCTTATGATCCGAAGATTAAACGTATAACTTTTGAGGAGGTTATAAATGATACAAGACCTATACAAAGCGAAAAGGTCCTTGGAGTTGAAGTGGGAACAAGAGTATCTTGATAATGGCAAGTATACTCTGGATATGGTTCAAATAGATAATAAAATAAAAGAAATTATCTTTGAAATCAAATCCGAGGAAAGTAGAATAGCACAAAGAGATGCTACTATTTTCAACACTGCTCCAGAAGTTTCTGTAGCTACTTAATAGTAAAAAGCTACATCATTGAAATTAGCAAGTTCATATAAGGATACCTTGCACTCTTCTAAAAAATAAGCTATAATTTACTTACTATATAATTTAACTTGGATGTAGACGCGTATAGTCGACGGCCTAAAGACTGCATTCACAATTTAGGAGAATATAAACATGGCAACAACAACATTTTCGGGACCAATTAAAGCGGGAACGATATCAAATACTACAGGAACTACACTTGGAACAAACATTAAAAACGTTGGTCAAGTGGTAATGTCTCAATCAGCTGCAATTACACAATCTACAACTGCTGCGGCAACAGGAATTGTTATTCCTGCAAACAGTCAGATTTTAGAAGCAACTGTATTTGTAACTACAGCTTGGGATAACTCTTCAACTTTAAGTATTGGTACTTCAGCTACTTCAAATGAACTAGCAACTGCTGTTGCAGTATCAACTATCAATACAATTAAATTAGCATCACAAGCAACTATTACAGATGCTGATGCTTGGGTTGATGTAGGAACTACTGATGTTGAAATTTATGTTGATGCAAGTGCAACTACTGCAGATGTTGGTAGAGGTATCTTGACTGTAACATACGTTCAAAACAACAATTTAGTTTAATTAAAAATTAAAGAGCTCCTCCGGGAGCTCTTTTAAATAGGAGATTACATGAGTTATAAATCAGATATACAAGCAACTAGATCAGATGCTGCAGCAGGAGCAACTGCGATTATTGCACAACCAATTCGTTTACGAGGAATTATCATTGCATCCGATAATGTTGGAGCAGGTTTGTTAGAATTAACAACTACTTCAAATACTGGCACTACTTTATTTATAGGTGATGTTCCACAAGGAGATGTTGTTAATTTTTCATTTCCAGAAGACGGAATTGTTTTCCCACAAGGAATTTATTGTAAAACAAAAACTAATATTGCTGCTTATACATTATTGACAGATAAATATTCTGCACCAGGTTTAACAGCAGGAAATTAAAATCGCATGGCGACTATCACTTACACCGTAACTGTCGCAACGGGGCAGAATGCATTTAGTGCTGGTACTAATAAATTTTATATCAATGGTACCGTTAGTCCTGTTCTTTATTTGGATGAGGGTAATACTTATATATTTGATCAAAGTGCAGCTAGCAATGCTGGTAATACACTAGCATTTTCTTCCACGATCGACGGCACGAATACCGCTGGCGGCGTTGCTTATACCACTGGTGTTACAACCGTTGGTACTGCAGGTAGTGCTGGTGCCTATACACAAATTGTAGTTGCTCCAGTACAAAGTGTAGGAGCTCCGGTATTATTTTACTACAGTGCATCTACCGCAGGTATGGGTAATCAAGCACAAACTATTTCTCCAACTTCAGGTACTACTGAATTTGATCCACAAATTGATGACATTATAGAAGAAGCCTATGAGAGAACAGGTGTAGGCGGAACGCGAACGGGTTATCAATTAAGATCAGCAAGACGATCTTTAAATATTATGTTTCAAGAATGGGGAAACAGAGGAATTCATTTATGGAAAATAAAACTTGCTAAAGTTCCATTAGTATTAGGACAAGCTGAATATAATTATGCTTCAGATTCTATTAATTTTCCATCTGATATTTCAGAAGTATTAGAAGCTTTTTATAGAAATAATTCAGACATATCAGCACCAGTAGATATTGCATTAACTAAAATTGACAGATCTTCATATAATGCAACTCCAAATAAATTAGCACAAGGAACACCTTCTCAATATTATGCAACTAGAACTAAAAGTCCTAGTATTTATTTATATGCAACTCCAAGTTCCAGTGTTTCCAGCACTTCTACACCATCTAGTTTTCAATTTTGTTTTTATTATATGGCAAAAATTCAAGATGTAGGAGCTTATACAAATACAGCAGATGTTATAAATCGTTTTTATCCATGTATGATGTCTGGACTTGCTTATTATTTAAGTATGAAATTTTCTCCGGAAAGAACTCTTGAGTTAGAGAGAATTTATGAAAGTGAAATGTTAAGAGCATTAGATGCCGACAATCAAGGCGTTTCTACTTTTATTTCACCACAAACATTTTATGGAGATGGAGTATTATAATTATGGGTGTTTATGCTAAAGGAAAATATGCTTATGCTATTTCAGATAGATCGGGAATGAGATTTCCTTACAGAGAAATGGTTAGAGAATGGAATGGTTTTTTAGTTCATGTTTCAGAATACGAAGCGAAGCAACCTCAATTAGAACCTAAACCAGTAGGTAGTGATCCACAAGCATTATATAATCCAAGAGTTCAACAAGCAGATACTCCGCAATTAATTTTATTAAATGATAATCCGTTCACTAGTGTTATTGCTAGTGGAGTTACTTATATAAATGTTTTTTCACAAGATCATCAAAGATCTACAGGTGATGTAGTTAGATTTAGAGGCCCTGCACAAGTAATAACTCCTGGAGCAGGAGGAGCAAGCACTCCTAATTTACAACAATTTGCAAACATACCAACTTTTGATAATGTAAGTGATTTAAATAATGTAAATGGATTTACTATTACTGTTGGACAAAAACAATCAGACGGAAGTGTTATTATAGCACCAGGAAATTTAACGAGTCCAGAAAATTATTTCTTTATAACTAGCACCAGTAATGCTACAACCGGAAATATCAAAGGTGGAGGATCTAGTTGTTCAGCGGGACCGGTAACCTTACAAGGAGTATAACATGGCATACACATTAGCAAACTTACAAACAGATGTTAGAAATTATACAGAAGTAAATAGCAACGTATTAACCGATGCTATTATCAATGGGTTTGTTGTTAATGCTGAAAACAAAATTTATAGAGCAATTGACACAGATCAAAATGCTTTCTATGCAACTTCTAACTTGGTGGTTGGTAATAGATATGTAACTATTCCTGCTGATTTAAGAGTTATAAGATATGTTCAATTAACAGATTCTTCTGGTAATCAATATTATCTAGAACAAAGAGATACTAGTTTTATAGCTGAATTTTACTCTACTCCTAGCTCTGCTAATGTGGATATTCCTAAATATTATGCTAATTGGGATGAAGAGTTTTGGGTAGTAGCTCCTACACCTGACAAAACATATGCTATTACACTAGCTTATAACAAAGAACCAGCTAGCTTAACTAGTACTACTCAACCCACAACCGTTAATCCTTTTAGTACTACAGGCACCTATTTATCTAATAAATACCAAGATTTACTTTTGTATGCTACATTAGTAAATGCATATGGATACTTGAAAGGTCCTGGAGATATGCTACAATACTATTCTCAAGAATATGAAAAAGCTCTTGAATCGTACGCAGTCGAGCAAATCGGCGAGAGACGCAGAGACGAATACCAAGATGGTGTAATTCGTGCTCAACTAATTTCTAAACCATCATCAAGTTATAAATAATAGGAGAAAATAAAAAATGGCAAATATAGTACCGTTCTCATTTCCAGTAGAATTACTATCCGGAACGCATAACTTTGCTTCTGGTGGTAATACTTTTAAAATAGCATTGTACACAGCAAATCCATATACAACAGCAAGCACAGTGTATGCATCAGGTTCGGGTGATGAAGTAAGTTCTGGGGGTGGTAGTCAATATCCCACTGGTGGAAATACACTAGCGAGTCAGGCAGTTTCAAACGTAAGTAACGTTGCAACTGTTGATTTTGCAGATTCTGTATTTGGAACACCAACACCTGCAACTTTTACTGCAGCTTTTGGAGCAATCTATAATACTACTAGTAGTGATAAACTGGTTGTTGTATTAGATTTTGGAGGAAACAAAACTTGTACCAATGGAACTTTTACAATTACATTTCCAAGTCCTACAAGTGGTTCACCTTCTGGTTCAGATGCAATTATTAGTATAACTTCGTAATTAGGAGATTAAAAATAAATGGCGTTAGTAATAAACGACCGAGTAAAAGAATCAAGTACTTCAATCGGTACAGGTGCATTTGCGCTTAACGGTGCGGTAAATGGTTTTGAATCTTTTGCAACAGGAATTGGAAATAATAATACAACTTATTATGCAATTTATAATCAGGGTGCAACACCATCTGAATGGGAAGTTGGTCTTGGAACACTAGATGCGACAAGTGCTAACTTAACTAGAACAACTGTTCTTACAAGTTCTAATTCTGATGCCGCGGTAAATTTTACCGGTGGTACTAAAGACGTATTTTGTACATTGCCAGCAAGTAAAGCAGTGTATTTAGATTCAACAGGAGCGCCAGTGGGTGCAGCAAGTAATGGATTTGCTGTTGCTATGGCAATCGCATTATAGTAAAAAGGAGAACATATGGCACAAGATTTCGTAAGATATAGCGCACAAGCAACTAACAGTGCTGGCACTATTTTTACAGCTAATTCAAATGACGCAGTTATTGGAATCAGGATCGCGAACATAGTAGCTTCAGCAATCACCGTTGATGTATGGGTATCAGTAACAGGATCTACTGATAGATACATTGTAAAAGGTTTAAGTATTCCACCATCAAGTTCTGTTGAACTTGTTACAGGTGGTGCTAAATTTGTGATGCAGAATACGGATGTACTAAAAGTAGAATCCGATACTGCAACTTCTGCTGACGTGTATGTGAGCGTGGTAGATTCAATAAGTGCATAGGTAACAAATATGGATAGTTTATATACTACAACTTATATCGGTAACAAACCGGGAGCACAGGATGTCTACACCCATGCCCAAGTTTTAGAAAATCAAAACGTGGTTATTGAATCTGCAGTTCTTGCAGGGCCAGTAACTATCGTCAATGCATTTACAGTAACAGGAACGTTGGTAATATTATAATGAGTCAATTAGAAGTAGATAAGGTTATACCACAATCAGGAACTACTCTCACTCTTGGTGAATCGGGAGATACAGTTAGTGTACCAAGTGGTGCAACGTTAGATGCGTCTAATGCTACGTTAACTTTACCAGATGGTTCGGTGACTACTGCAAAAATAGCAGATTCAAATATTACTACCGCTAAACTAGCAGATTCAAATATCACTACCGCTAAATTAGCTTATGATCCTAATCCATTTAGAAATATCGTCATCAATGGTGATATGCAAATTGCACAAAGAAGCACAAGTGTAGCTTCTATAACTGCTGGTGGTTATTATACAATTGATAGAATGAATTTAGCATTAACTACACTTGGTACTTGGACTATGTCGCAATCAACTGACGTTCCAACAGGCGAAGGTTTTGCTACATCTTTAAAATTAGACTGTACAACTGCTGATGCCACACCTTCTGCTGGAGATTTGTTTGTACTACAACATAGAATTGAGGCACAAAATTTACAATATTTAAAAAAAGGAACTGCTAATGCTGAAAGTTTAACTTTATCTTTTTGGGTTAAATCTACTAAAACTGGAACATTTATTGCTGGTTTATATGATAATGATAACAACAGACTTATATCAAAATCTTATACTGTAATTACTACTAATACTTGGGAAAAGAAAACTATAACTTTTGCTGGAGATACAACTGGAGCTTTAGGAAATGATAATGGTGCAGGTTTAAATTTAAATTTTTATTTAGGTGCAGGTACAACTTATACATCAGGAACATTACAAACTACTTGGGCAACTTATGCAGATGCAAATTCTGCAGTTGGCCAAGTTAATTGTGCAGATAGCACAGCAAATGATTTTTTAATTACTGGAGTACAATTAGAAGCTGGAACAACTGCATCTGATTTTGAGTTCTTGCCTTATGATGTTAGTTTTGATAGGTGTTTGCGATATTATGAACAACTTGGTGTTGCTTCATTTGGAAAAGCAAATAATACAACATCTTATTGGACTGCTTTTAATTTTAGAAAAAGAAAAAGAGCAAGTCCAACAGCTACTTTATTAACACAAAGTCTTCAATTTGCTGAATGGGGTGTTGCTGCAAGAGATACAGTTGCTGCAACTATTGATAATTCATATTTATCAAATAATGATGCAGTATTAGTGCAACTTGGTGGTTTTACTGGAACTACTGCTGGTAATACTGGAACTATTGGTGCAACATTTGGTCAATCTCTTACTACTGAAGCTGGAATGAAACCATTTATAAGTTTTAACTCGGAATTATAATTATGTATAAACTGCCACAATTAATGCCTAATCAAAAAGAATCAAGTTGTATTATTCGTACAATTGATGGTGCTTGTATTCCATTTGACCCAGCTAATACTGATTATCAAGAATACTTAAAATGGCTTGAAGAAGGTAATACTCCACTTCCAGCAGATGAGGAGAATAACTAATGGCATCTATATTAAAAGTAGACACGATCCAAGATCAAAGCGGCAATAACATTATCAATGAAAATGCTGACACGATCACCATAGGCGCATCGGGAGACACGATCACTATTCCTGCAGGTGCTACATTATCGAATCTCGGAACAGCTAGTGGTTTTGGCTTAACATGGCAATCCGTTCAAACAACAAGTTTTACAGCAGTTAAAGGTAATGCATATCCTTGCGATACGACTTCATCTGCATTTATAGTAACCTTACCTGCAACACCTAGTGCAGGAGACCAAGTTCAATTAGTAGATTACGCAGGTACTTTTGATACTAATGCTTTAATTATTAATCCTAACGGAGAAGATATTGAAGGTGGGACAGATGATTTAGCATTAACAGGAGAGAGAGAAGGAGTAATCCTAACCTACATAGACAGCACACAAGGTTGGATTGCTACATCAGGAATTAATGAAGGAACGGATGCTTTATCACCAGCACCTTATTCAGTAGATTTTTTAGTTATAGCTGGGGGTGCAGGTGCGGCTGGAAGTTTTGGTGGAGGAGGTGGAGGTGCTGGAGGTTATAGAACATCAACACAAACAGTAAATGTTGGAACAGTAATCACAGTAACAGTAGGCGATGGAAGTGCTGGAGTTTCTAATTCTCCTGCTAGAGCTACTAATGGTAGTAATTCTTCAATATCGGGTTCAGGATTAACAACAATTACTTCTGCGGGAGGTGGTGGCGGAGGAGCAGGTAACACAGGTAATCCAGGTGCAGCAGGTGGATCAGGTGGTTCTGGAGGAGGTGGAGGTGGCAATATATATAATCAAGATATTTTTGGTGGATCAGGAAACACTCCAAGCACAGCACCAAGTCAAGGAAACAATGGTGGTCAAGGAGCAGCAAACACTCCACCAAACGAAAATGGTGGTGGTGGCGGTGGAGGTGCTGGTGGTGTAGGAGGAGATGCTAGTTCTAATGGTGGTACTAGTTCTAATGGTGGTAATGGAGGTGCAGGTACAGCTTCTTCAATAACCGGTTCTTCAGTAACAAGAGCTGGTGGAGGAGGTGGAGGAGGTCGTAGTCCAGGAACTGCAGGATCTGCTACTGGTGGTGGGGGAGCTGGTGTTACTTCAGGAACTGGAAATGCTGGAACAGTAAATACTGGCGGTGGAGGAGGTGGAACTGGAGATCCTTCTACAGGTCCATTAGGAGGTTCTGGTGGAAAAGGAGTTGTTATATTAAGTATGCCTGATGCAAACTATTCAGGTACAACTACTGGTTCTCCAACTGTTGCAACAGGAGTTTCAGGAAAGACAGTTTTAACATTTAATGGTTCAGGGAGTTACACAACATAATGGCTAGTTTCGCAAAAATAGGTTTAAATGGAAAAGTAATAGAAGTGCTTTCAGTTAATAATGAAGTATTGCATGATTCTAACGGAGTTGAACAAGAAGTTAATGGAATAGATTTCTTAACTAAATTAACTGGATATCCAGTATGGGTTCAAACATCTTATAATAATAATTTTAGAAAAAATCATGCTGGTATAGGTTATACTTATGATGAAGATAGAGATGCTTTCATAGCACCTAAACCTTTTAACTCTTGGATATTAAATGAAGATACTTGTAGATGGGAAGCACCAGTTGCTATGCCAGAATTGACACAAGAACAAATAGATAATAAAAATTATTATGCTTGGAACGAGCAAATTAAAAATTGGGAATTAAAAAATAATGAGTGAACTAAAAGTTAATAAAATAAGTCCACGATCAGGAACCGATGTAACTTTAGGAGACAGCGGTGATACCTTTACCATTCCTTCAGGTGCTACGTTAACGAACAATGGTACCGCAACAGGATTTGGACCTACAGGTGCAGTATCCTGGGATACGACAGCTAAAACTTCAGGATTTACAGCTGTATCAGGAACTGGGTATTTTTGTAATACCACTTCTGCAGGCTTTACGGTAACTTTACCCGCAACACCTTCGGCAGGTGATATTGTAGGTTTAATAGATTACGCAGGAACGTTTGACACGAATGCTTTGACAATAGATGGTAATGGAGAAGATATAGAAGGTGCAGCAATTAATTTTCAATTAACTGGAGATAGAGAAGGTGTTGTATTAATATATGTAGATTCTACACAAGGCTGGTTACCTATTTCAGGAATTAACGAAGGAACGGATGCTTTATCACCCGCACCTTATTCAATAGATTTTTTAGTAGTAGCTGGAGGAGGAGGTGGTGGACATGGAAATGGCGGAGGAGGTGGCGGAGGTGCAGGTGGTTTTAGAACTTCAACAGAAACAGTTAATACTGGAGTAGCAATTACAGTAACAGTAGGAGATGGTGGAGCTGGTAGTGCTTCTGCTGGAGTAGTTAGTTCTTCTGGTTCAAATTCTTCAATATCTGGTTCAGGTTTAACAACAATTACAAGTGCAGGTGGAGGAGGTGCTGGAACTTATTCTGGTGTTGCTGGTGTTGCTGGTGGTTCAGGTGGAGGAGGTGGTGGTTCAAATTCAACTGGAGGTGCTGGAGGAAGTGGAAACACACCAAGTACAGTTCCAAGTCAAGGAAATAATGGTGGTGCAGGTACAACCAATGGAAATACCCCATATATAAATGGTGGTGGTGGTGGAGGTGCAGGAGCAATTGGAATAACTCCAACAAATGTTAGTGGAGGAGGAAATGGTGGTGATGGAACTGCATCTTCAATTACTGGTTCTTCTGTACCATACGCAGGTGGCGGTGGAGGTGGAGCAGAAAACAGTCCAGCAGGAGGTGGAACTGGAGGAACTGGTGGTGGAGGTGCTGGTGGTAAATCTGGTGGTGTTGCTGGTATTGCTGGGACTATTAATACAGGTGGAGGAGGTGGAGGTGGAGGATATCCTACAGCACCTGCTATATATGGTGCTGCTGGTGGAAAAGGAGTTGTTATATTAAGTATGCCTGATGCAAGTTATTCAGGAACTACAACTGGTTCTCCAACTGTTGCTACAGGAGTTTCAGGAAAAACAGTTTTAACATTTACAGGATCAGGGAGTTACACAACATAATGGCAAGTTTCGCAAAAATAGGTTTAAATGGAAAAGTTATAGAAGTGATTTCAGTTCATAATAACGAACTATTAGATAGTAATGGAGTTGAACAAGAAAATATTGGAATAGATTTTTTAACAAAATTAACAGGATGGGCTATTTGGAAACAAACATCTTATAATACAGTTGGTGGAATTCATAAATCAGGAGGAACTCCTTTAAGAAAAAACCACGCAGGAATAGGATATACCTATGATGAAGATAGAGATGCTTTTATACCACCAAAACCTTATACTTCTTGGGTATTAAACGAAGATACTTGTCTTTGGAAAGCACCAGTAGCTTATCCTACAGATGGACAAAAATACTCTTGGAACGAGGAAAATCAAAGCTGGACTTTACAAAATATCTAAAATAGTTTACAAATTATATATAATTTATTATATATAAAAGTGAGAATGATAGAATCAAATATTAATAGTATATTTCCAACACCTATCTATATGTCAAAATTAGATAGAGCATTAACACCATTGGAATTAAAGTTTGTAGATAAATCTAAAAAAGATTTCTATAACAATGAAGGCAACATAACCTCTAATAATAATTATATCTTAAACGAAAAACCATTTACTAATATTAAAAAAGAACTAGATAAAAGAGTACAAGATTATTTTAACAAAGTATTATCTACAACAGATGCAGTTACTCCTTACATTACACAGTCTTGGTTAAATTTTACAGAAACAAATCAATATCATCATAAACACGCACATCCTAATTCCATAGTATCAGGAGTATTTTATATTAACTGTCATGAAGAATTAGATAAAATTAAATTTTTTAAAGAAGATTATAAAACCATTAAACCAGAAATAAAAGATTGGAATTTATGGAATTCAGAATCTTGGTGGTTCACAGTTAAAACTGGAGATATTATTATGTTTCCATCATCATTAACACATATGGTAGAAAATAAAGAAGGAACCAATACTAGAATCAGTTTAGCTTTCAATGTCTTCATCAAAGGCACAATAGGTAATAATAAAAACTTAACGGAACTTATATTATGATAGCTAGAAAATTATCTGTTAAAAAGTTAATAGAAAAATACTCTAATGAAAGTGGTTTTGCTTGGGGTATTAATACGGTTATGGATGCTTTGGCCCCTGGAGCAAGTTATGATTTAACTTCAGCGGGTGAGTTTATTATAGATAGATGGGATTCATCATTACCACAGCCAACGTCTCAAGAAATAAGAGATGAGTATATAAGACAGCAAACTATAGCTGAATGTTTAGAATATATTAAGACACTAAAGAAGTAAAAGTATCGATTTAGGACTTCCATCTTGCTTTAAACGTTGATATATTACTATAAACGAGCCAGGACACCACCCATACCACCGTCCTGGCTCGTGTATAGGAGATATTAATGTTTTTTGGCTCAACAGCGTTTGCCGCAGCACCTTTTGCAGATCCAGGATTTAATCCTAATGCATTAGTTAATATAACGGGAATT
>Ga0136655_1000353_pt1 | contig 20579 bp, 20 predicted proteins | sample CPBDNA_2_FD_94863 | JGI IMG/M metagenome (GOLD analysis project Ga0136655, IMG submission 94863) | Freshwater to marine salinity gradient microbial communities from Chesapeake Bay, USA - CPBay_Spr_15_0.8_DNA (version 2) | ecosystem: Environmental > Aquatic > Marine > Coastal | place: USA... | reverse complement strand
TCTGCTAAAACGCGATGTTAAGAATGTGGTGGCAGTTGACGTTGGCTATGGCCAACTGGCGTGGGAGCTGCGAAATGACCCGAAGGTTACTATTTTGGATAGAACAAATGTGCGACATTTAACGATTGAACAGGTTGGAGAGAGCGTAGATCTCGTGGTGGCTGATCTATCTTTTATCTCATTAACTTTAGTTCTTCCTGCTCTCGTTGCCGTTTCAAAGACCAGTGCAGATTTTCTGGTTATGGTTAAGCCACAATTTGAGGTAGGTAGAGAGAAGTTGGGCGCAGGTGGTGTTGTGAGGGATAGTGGATTGCGTAAAAGTGCTGTTATGGAAGTAGCGGATTGTGCATATGACATGGGCCTTGGTTGCGAGGGTGTCGTTGCAAGTTCACTCCCTGGGCCATCTGGAAACGTCGAGTATTTTCTCTGGTTAAAGCGTGGATCCACTGAACTTTCAGAAACTACTTTAGATGCTGCGATTGCGAGCGGACCTCAGTGAGAAAAATTTTATTAGTCGTTCACCCAACCCGACCAGCGGCTGCGAAATTTGGGAATTTATTAGCTGAGAAGTTCCTAGCTGAGAAATTTGAAGTGTTTTCAAACTTTCCGGAGCTAATTCCTGGTTCAACTTCCATCGGAAGCATTGATGGGATATCTGCCGCGATAGTGCTAGGTGGAGATGGCACGATACTTCGGGCTGCTGAGATTGTTCGCGGACATGACATTCCAATTATCGGCGTAAATCTTGGAAACGTTGGCTTCCTTGCGGAAATAGCGCAACCTTCGGTAAATGAAATTGTTCAAGCGGTGCAGAATGGTGACATTCACAGAGAACCTCGTCTGGTTCTAAAGTATGAAATTATTCGAAGCGGGGTAGTTTTTGCGAAGGGCTGGGCACTTAACGAAGTCGCCATCGAGCGAAGTTCAACTCAGATGCTAGAACTCTTCGTGCAAATTGATGGTCGACCCTTATCCAAATGGGGATGCGATGGAGTTATATGTGCGACGCCAACTGGGTCGACTGCCTATGCGTTCTCAGCAGGCGGACCAGTAGTTTGGCCAGAAGTCAGCGCCTTGGTGCTTCTTCCGCTCGCTGCACATGCGCTCTTCTCAAGACCGATGGTGGTATCACCGGATTGTGAAGTCGTTATTGATGTCTCTTCTCAGAGTGCTCAAATTTCTTCTGATGGACTTCGCCAAACAGAGCTAATCGCTGGTGATCGAATAGTTCTGACTAAAGACAGTCAGCAAATTCAATTGGCATACATTAACGGTGGAAAATTCACTGATCGATTAGTAGCGAAATTTAAGTTGCCGATTGAAGGTTGGCGCGGAGAATCTTCTTGATTCAGAAGAAACCTTCCAAAAGCTCTCTCCGCGAATTAACTATCCGCAATCTTGGGGTTATAGATACGGCGGAGATTGAATTTAAATCGGGCTTGACGGTTTTAACCGGTGAAACCGGAGCCGGTAAAACTATGGTGCTAACGGCTTTGAATCTAATTCTCGGTGGAAAGTCAGATTCAGATTTTGTCAGGAGTGGCCAAGAACGTTTAATCGTGAGCGGTAAGTTTCAAATCGGTGAGGCTTTAAGCCTCGTTGTTGAAGATGCGGGCGGCATCGTTGAAGAGAACGAAGTGATAATAAATCGATCGGTAACCAATCAAGGGAAATCCAAAATATCGCTAGGCGGTGCTGTGAGTAGCGCAACCCAGGTGAGTGAAATGGCCCAGGAATTGATAGAGATTCACGCCCAGGCTAGTTCGGCGAGATTGAGTAAGGGTTCGGTGCAGCTAGAGTTATTGGATTCTTTCGCTGGTCACGAAAATTTAGTTTCTGACTATTCGACAGATTTTGAAGAGCACTTAAACCTACGAAAGCGAGTTGCTGAGTTGGAGCGACAGCTCTCGGTTCGAGATCTTGAGATTGCAAAGCTAGAAGCGATTGTTAAAGACTTTGAAAGAGTTAAGCCACAGCCGGGAGAGATCGCAGAACTTGAGAATGAGATTAATAAACTTGGTGCAGTCGAGGAGCTTAATACTGGAATCATTCAAGCTTTGGCCGCGATTGATAGTGAAGAGAATTCGGCGATTTCAGCGCTCGGGTTATCTAAGAAGATACTTGAAAATCTGAAGGGCAAAGACTCGGCTTTGGATTCGTTAATCGAAGATCAATCCGAAAGCATTTATGGTCTGGTTGAAGTAACTGGAAAAATCGAAAGATACCTATCAGGTCTGGAGGCTGACCCAGCTAGATTTGATTTTCTTCAGCTTAGAAAGAGTGAATTGCTAGGTTTAGTTAAGAAGTATGGAACGGGAAGCGATCGAGAAATTGCTTACGAGAATCTTCTAGCAGAGGCTGAAGAGGCGAGCTCTCGCCTGGCCGATTTGCAAGGCGGTGATTTGAGGCTTGAAGAGCTAAAGAGTCAGAGCAAGGAAAAATTCAAAGAATTACAGAGTTCAGCAAAAAAACTTTCAGAATCCAGAACTACTTTTGCGGGCAAATTATCAGAGGCGATCACCAAAGAGCTGGCGCTGCTGGCAATGGCTAATGCAAAACTGATTGTTTCGGTTCTCAAAAGTGACGGAACAGAGTCCAAGAATTATTCGGCATCTGGTTTAGATGAGGTGAGCTTTTTATTCACTAGCCATAGTGAGGGAAAACCCCTTCCATTGGCAAAGGGGGCGAGCGGCGGAGAACTTTCTAGAGTTATGTTGGCGGTTGAGGTCGTTCTTGCAAAGAACTCACCGGTCGGAACATATATTTTTGATGAGGTCGACGCCGGTGTTGGTGGAAAAGCGGCAGTTGAAGTTGGGAAGCGATTAGCTCTGCTAGCAAAAAATTCACAAGTAATTGTTGTAACCCACCTTGCGCAGGTTGCGACATGGGCAGATAATCATTTGGTTGTTACAAAGAGCGAGAGTGGATCAGTTACTCAGAGCAATATTATTGAAGTTACCGGAAATGAAAGGCGCAAAGAGATTGCGCGATTGCTATCTGGTCAAGATGAGTCGATTTCGGCACAAGAACACGCTGGAGAATTATTGGATATGGTCGCTAAAGTATCGGCGGAAATGATAGGTTAGTGTTCCATGACCGCCCAGCATGTGACCAAGCATCTTTTCGTTACCGGCGGAGTGGCTTCCAGTTTAGGTAAAGGTTTGACCGCGTCCAGCCTTGGACGATTGTTAACATCCAGGGGACTGCGCGTAACAATGCAAAAACTCGATCCATATTTGAATGTCGATCCCGGCACGATGAACCCTTTTCAACATGGTGAAGTTTTCGTGACAGATGATGGAGCAGAGACCGACTTGGATATCGGCCATTATGAGAGATTCTTAAATGTAAATCTCCATGGCTCAGCGAATGTAACCACAGGTCAGGTTTATTCAAACGTCATCGGGAAAGAACGGCGTGGTGAATATCTAGGAGACACCGTGCAAGTGATTCCTCACATCACCAATGAAATCAAAGAGCGAATCAAAGCTATGGCTGGCCCAGATATTGATTTAGTGATCACAGAAGTGGGGGGAACCGTTGGAGATATCGAGTCCCAACCGTTCCTCGAAGCAGCGCGTCAGATAAGACAGGATGTTGGCAGAGATAATGTTTTTTATCTCCACGTTTCTCTTGTTCCTTACATCGGCCCATCAGGAGAGTTGAAGACAAAGCCAACTCAACATAGCGTTGCCGCTCTGCGCTCTATAGGTATTGCACCAGACGCTATTGTCATCAGGTCTGATCGTCCGATTCCTGATTCGGTAAAGCGAAAGATTTCGTCGATGTGCGATGTTGACCTTGAAGCTGTAGTTGCCGCGGTTGATGCGCCATCAATTTACGATATTCCGAAGGTCTTGTTTAACGAAGGTCTTGATGCGTATGTGATTAGACGACTTGGATTACCAGCACGGGATTTAGTTTGGGGCGAATGGGATGAACTACTTGAGCGAGTTCACAACCCAGCTCATCAGGTATCAGTTGCACTTGTTGGCAAATATGTTGATCTGCCCGATGCCTATCTTTCGGTTACTGAAGCACTCCGCGCAGGGGGCTTCGCAAATAACGCAAAAGTAAATATCAAATGGGTCGCTAGCGATGATTGTGAAACCGCGGAGGGCGCACTTGCAGCTCTAAAAGATGTCGATGCGATCTGTGTTCCAGGTGGTTTTGGAGTTCGGGGAATCGAAGGAAAATTGGGTGCCTTAAAATTTGCGAGAGAGAAGAAAATTCCTACTCTTGGTTTATGTTTAGGGTTGCAATGCATGGTTATTGAGGCCGCAAGAAATTTGGGCAAGATAAATCAGGCAAATTCTGCAGAGTTTGACCCGGAGACTAAAGATCCCGTTATCTCCACAATGCAAAATCAAGAGGATATCGTCGCAGGCAACGGCGATATGGGCGGAACTATGCGCCTTGGGTTATACCCAGCGGTTCTAGCAGCAAGTTCACTCGTCGCAGAAATTTATGGAGAAAATGAGATTCAAGAACGTCATCGTCACAGATATGAAGTCAATAATAAATACCGTGACCAGATATCTGCCACAGGTTTAGCGTTTTCTGGCTTATCTCCCGATGGCAATTTAATCGAGTTTGTCGAATTGCCACGCGAGGTTCACCCTTATTACATTGGGACTCAAGCCCACCCAGAATTTTTATCTCGCCCAACTTCGGCGCATCCACTCTTTACTGGTTTGATTGCTGCTGCGATAGAAAAAAATGGTAATTAGTTCTAGCACCGCAAGGGCTATAAGTGAGTATCTAAGTTATGCGGCAATTGAAAGAGGTTTGTCGAAAAATACTATTGCTTCCTATAAGCGTGATTTAGAGAAGTTCTCGCTGTATTTGGGAGAAAATGGAATCGATCTCAAATCTGTAGATCATTCTGTCATCGATGATTTCTTGGCCTCGCTTCGAGGCTCTGGTGTCGGTGGTCGTAACAGTGAAAGCTCTAACTCAAGAGCAATAGTGACTATTCGGAATCTATTTAAATTTTTATCCATGAATAGCCGTGAACCCAATCCTCTCTATAGTTATGCGCCACCTAAAATTCCAAAACGGCTACCCAAAGCTCTAAAATTGGATGAGATTCTGGCTCTTTTAGAAACCTCTAAATTTGGAGATGACGCACTTGCGCTACGAAATAACGCGCTACTAGAAATTCTTTATGCAACCGGTGCTCGGATAAGTGAGATTGTTAATCTAGAGCTTCCAAGTGTTTCCCAGATATCTGAGAATTTCACCATCAAACTTCTTGGAAAAGGGGGGAGTGAACGAGTAGTGCCTATTGGAAATTTTGCTAGAGCCAGCCTAGAAAGATATTTAACTTCGTCGAGACCGGAGCTTCTTAAGGGCAAGAAGAATGACCATGTCTTTCTGAACTCAAGAGGGGGAACATTAAGTAGACAAAGCGCTTGGGAGATTATTGCTGCCTGCGCAGAGAGAGCGAAGATTGAAAGCCATGTAACGCCCCATGCAATCAGGCACTCATTCGCAACACATTTGTTAGATGGCGGAGCAGATATCCGAGTCGTTCAGGAGCTACTTGGCCACGCATCAGTCACGACAACTCAAATTTATACGCTGGTAACTATAGATAAATTGCGTGAAAGTTATGCAAGCTCACATCCGCGAGCTAAGCAGAAGTAAAGTTACTTGCCCCGTAATCGTCTAGCAATAATGCTCTGATCGCCCTTGGTCTCAAGGTCAGCGATAATTATTGCCAGAGATTCACGAACAATTCGCCCGCGATCTACCGCGAGACCTAAATCGCCACGCAGAGCTAGACGCGCTTGTTCTAGATCGTAAAGTTCTTCAGGGGATAGGTAGACAGTAATTTTCTCGTCGTGTCTCTCTCTTCCACTTGGAGATTTATCAAATGAGTTAACTCTGCGGCGCGGTGTTGTTCGCACCGACTTCTTGCTTGTGATTGGCGCCGTAGGAACATCTTCAATTGGAGTTGGAGTTTGGGAGGGAACTGCACTCAGTGTGGTTGTCTGTCTAAATAGTTCGTCAGCGCCTGGAAGGCTTACTCTGCGACTCATTTTGCTCCTCCTCGATGAATTAGTTCACGTGCAAGTCTGCGATAAGAAACTGCGCCGGTAGAGCTGCTGGCATATGTTGTGATTGGTTCACCTTTGACTGTGGATTCGGAGAATCTAACAGTTCTCGAAATGATTGTGTCGAGCAAATCTTTCGGGAATTCTTTGTGGATTAACTCAAGAACTTCTCTAGAGTGCGCTGTTTTGCGCTCGAACATCGTTGCCAAGATTCCATCTATCTCAAGATGTGGATTTGTATTGATTCTAACTTTATCGATTGTTTCCCGGACTAAACCTAGCCCGAGAACCGCAAAGTATTCACATTCCATGGGAATCAGAACGCCGTTAGATGCAGTTAAAGCATTAATAGTTAGCGTCCCTAATGAAGGCGAGCAATCGATCAGAATGTCATCATATTGATCAATTACTGGCTCGAGTAATTTACGCAATTTATGCTCTTTTGCGATCTCAGAGACGAAGGCAGCATCCGCCGCGGCTAAATCTTTGTGCCCACGAATAAAATCAAGACCTGGAACATTCGATTTTAAAATGTATTCCGATATGTTTGCTTGAGAATCATTTAGTAAATACCAGATTGATCCGTATTGCTCTTTAAGTTGTTGTGGCTTAATACCAAGTCCAGTGGTCATGCTTGCCTGTGAGTCAAAATCAATCAATAAAACTCGACGACCTAGTTCAGCTAAAGCAGCTCCGAGATTTATAGTCGTGGTGGTCTTACCTACGCCACCTTTTTGATTCACTACAGATATAACTCGGGCTGGTCCTGGTGCTGGCGGTGTCTTAATCTTCGGAAAATCAATGAGTTTCTTACCCAAGACGCTAGAGGTCGCTGAGAGCTCCTCCTCGCGAATTGTCGACTTAGTTCCTAAGCGAGAAACCTTCGAATTGCTTTTTGCCATGGTCGGACTCTACGGCGGTGCGATTGGGCGCGCAAGCGTAAGTGCATTACCTTTGCGCAATGACTGAAGGCGCAACTGGAGAGGTTCATGAGCAAGTTTTGGGCTCGAATCCAGATACACCTGCGGCATTCTCTGTTCACTTATCGAATTTTGAAGGACCTTTCGATCTACTTCTTCAGCTGATTTCGCGTCACAAGATGGATGTGACAGAGGTAGCGTTGAGCGTCGTTACAGATGATTTCATTGCCTACATTCGCGCCCTTGAGGGCTCGGAAGATGGTTGGGACCTCGAGAAAACAACCGAATTCCTGGTTGTGGCCGCGACTCTTCTGGATTTGAAGGCCGCCAGACTTCTTCCTTCAGGCGAGATTGAGGATGAGGGAGATTTGGCCTTGTTAGAAGCCCGAGATCTTCTTTTCGCCCGTCTCTTGCAGTATCGCGCTTTCAAGTCCATAGCTTCAATTTTCAGCGAGCGCCTTGCCCGTGAAGAGCGCAGTTTTGCCCGTGTGGTAGCCCTGGAGGCTCAGTTCTCGTCCTTACTTCCAGAGGTATTGATTGGGGTCGGAGCTGAGCGATTCGCTGCTATCGCCCAGAGAGTCCTATCACCGAAAGTTACCCCGACTGTTGGAATTGCCCACATCCACAGCCCTTTGGTCAGCGTGGCTGATGAGGCAATAATTATCGTAAATGAGTTACGCAGGACAGGGAAAAGCACTTTCCGCCACCTCATAAGTGATGCAAGTTCGCTTTTGGTCGTAGTTGCGAGATTTCTAGCCCTATTGGAGCTCTATCGTGAGGGAGTAGTTCGATTCGAACAGGTAATAGCTCTCGGTGAGCTCGCGATTACCTGGACTGGAAGCGCTGAGGGCACGATCGAGGTCAGCGATGAGTTCGATGCTCCCATAGTTCAATCAGAAGATAATACAAATGGAGATGCAAATGTCTAATCTTGAACTTAATAGATCGCTCGAAGCCATTTTAATGGTGGTAGATGAGCCTGTTTCTGAGGTGATTCTGGCCCAGATTACCGAAACCCCTACTGAATCGGTCTTGGCTGCGCTGCAAGAGTTAGCTGCGGAATACGAACAATCTGGGCGAGGTTTCGAGCTACGGCAGATATCAGGGGGATGGCGCTTCTATAGCCACCCAGATCTTTCACCGATTGTCGAGAAGTTCGTCTTGGATGGCCAGCAATCACGCCTGACCCAAGCCGCTTTAGAGACCCTTGCTGTAATCGCCTATCGCCAACCAGTTTCCCGAGCCCGGGTCTCCGCTATTCGAGGCGTCAATGTGGAAGCTGTCATGAAAACCCTGGTGACAAGGGGTTTGGTAGAGGAGAGCGGAATCGAACACGAAACCGGCGCAATTCTTTACAGCACTACGAGTTTCTTCTTGGAAAAGCTTGGTCTAAACCACGTTTCAGACCTACCAGCGCTGGCACCATTCCTTCCAGATGTTGATGGCCTAGACGAGGTTCTCTCTACGCTTACTGACTAGGGCTGATTAGGGCTGATTAGGGCTGATTAGGGCTGATTAGGGCTGATTAGGGCTGAGCTTAGATTTGCCGTAACCTTTGCGGAGATAATAAATTCCACGCTGTTGAAGCTGTTGAAGAGAGAGTCTATATGAGCCTTATACGTCTCCAAAAAATCCTTGCAGATGCCGGCATAGCTAGCAGGCGGGCAAGTGAACAGTTAATTCTTGATGGTCGAGTAAGTGTCGACGGCAATCAGATCTTTGAACTGGGTAGCAAGTTTGACCCGGAAATCTCTAAAGTTGAGGTAGATGGTGAAGCAATCAAGCTAAATAAGGTTAAGACTTACCTCGCATTTTATAAACCTCGGGGCGTAATTTCCACTATGTCAGATCCAGAGGGACGTCCAAATCTAGGGGACTTCTTTGAGGAAAGGAATGAGCGGTTATTCCATGTCGGCCGCCTGGACAAGGAGAGTGAAGGGTTAATTCTTCTTACTAATGACGGCACTTTCACCCACAGGGCTACACATCCAAGTTACGGCATGAATAAAAAATATCTTTTAGAGATCGAGGGGCAATTCTTAAAGGAGCACATAGATCAGTTGCTGAAGGGGCTTGTTCTAGAGGATGGTATGGCCCGAGCTCTGGAAGTCAAAGTGGTTCGAGAGGTCAACCCAAAGCATCATTGGGTGGAAGTGTCGGTTCATGAAGGCAGGTTTCATATCATCCGTCGGATGTTTGAATTCTTGGAGATGGAGGTTATCCGCTTAATTCGAACTGACTTCGGTCCGATCTCAATCGGTGAAACAAAGGAGGGCCGTTGGCGAGCCCTGAACTCGGTTGAGCTAGATAATCTATATAAGGTTTTAAAGTTAAATTAATAAATTAAAATGATAAAAATTAATTTATAAATATATCGCTTTTCTGAAGTCATATAGAATGTAGATTTGTCGGTAATTCAACGCTTGTTACGCTCTTCGTTATTAATTTATCGACTTTCCGTAAAAGTCATATTCAAGGGTCTTGCTTTGTCGTTTTTTTCAAGAATAGTTTTGTCGATAAAATGTTATACAGTTTAATTCCTTTAATCTCCCTTCGCGTAAAGAGGGGCCAGGGTAGAATCTGGGAATGAATTCCGTAAGAGCTTTTCGAGGGGCCACTCAACTGTCCACCGACACTAAGGAAGAGATGAAGAGTGCGGTCGTGGAGCTCCTCAAAGAAATCCTGTCCTCAAATTCCCTAGCAACCGACGATTTGATTTCCATCCTTTTCACTGCGACTCCAGATCTTCAAAGCGATTTTCCAGCAGCAGGAGTGAGGGAGTTTGGCCTGCTTGATCTACCGCTAATTTGCGCACAGGAGCTCGACATCAAGGGAGCACTTCCAAGAACTATCAGACTCATGATTCACGCCAATTCTCCGCTCTCCAGGGAAGAAATCTCCCATATTTACCTCCGCGGTGCGGCTGTTTTGCGCCCAGATCTGGCTAAAGGGCTTGAAGAACCAAGAGATGATCAAAAGTGAGCCTAGTAGGACCGATAAAGATTATTGGCTGTGGCTTGATTGGAACCTCTCTCGCCTTGCGCCTCAAGGAAGAGGGTCTTGCGCTTATTTTGGCCGATACGAGCGCCAGAAATCTTCAACTTGCCTCCGATTTGCTTGAGTGCAAGGAAGTTGCGGAGAAACCGAGCCTCATCATCATCGCAATACCCCCCGAGTATGTCCACGACGTAGCGATGGCTGAATTCGCTTTGAACCCCGAAGCAATATTTATAGATGTAAGTGGTGTTAAGTCTAAACTAATGCAAAAGGTTCAAAGTTTTCCGGAATTATCTCGCAATTATGTCTCTGTTCATCCGATGGCAGGGCGAGAAATTTCAGGACCGGAGAGCGCTAGGTCAGATCTCTTCAAATCAAGAGCTTGGCTGGTTACTAAATCCGAGAATTCCACCGATGAGGCGGTTGCGACAGCTCGCGAAATAGGAGCCCTGATGGGGTCCACTATTTATGAAATGGATGCAGTCACTCATGATTCGGTGATTGCAGCAATTTCACACTTGCCACAAATTCTAAGTTCCGCCCTAGGTGCCAGTCTTAACGGGGTCGATGTTGAGAGACTCAATCTGGCCGGACAAGGCTTGCGAGATGTTTCGCGGCTCGCCGATTCAGATCCCGAACTTTGGGGGAGCCTGCTGCGAGCTAATTCGGGTGAAATTCTTCCGAAAATCAGTGAAGTAATAAATCGACTTTCTAATCTCGCAGAAGCTCTTGAGAGAGACGATGAGAATTCTGTAAGGTTGTTTTTAACTGAGGGTCGAGAGGGCAAGAATAGGATTCCTGGAAAACATGGTCTTGCTAAACGTGATTACACATACCTTCCAATTGTTATCGATGATAAGCCGGGCGGATTAGCTCGAATATTTAATGAATGTGCCGAGATTAAAGTTAATATTGAAGATCTAAGTATGGAACACAGCCCTGGTCAAGCGGTCGGACTAGTGACTCTTGCTCTCTCTTCAGATGATGCCGCAAGATTACAGAAACACTTGGTTGCAAAAGGGTGGTTGGCGCACGCTCCAAGAAAAGATTGATTCATCTTCTTCTTTAATTCTTTAATTTTCTTAGTCTTTAGAGCTTTCTTAAGGCAGTAAGGTTGGCATATGGCCGGAATAGTTGTAGCAATTGACGGTCCCAGTGGATCTGGAAAATCGAGCACGTCGAAAGCTATTGCAATACGTGCAAATTGGAATTACCTAGATACTGGTGCGCTTTATCGCGCTGCAACCTGGATTGCACTAGGCAATGGTGTTTCTGAAGGTTGGGAGATTATTGCTGCAATAAAAGAGCAACCGATTGTATTCTCAAGTGATCCGAGGAATCCACAAATATTTTGTGGTGATGTAGATGTAACAGATGACATACGTGGAGTTAGAGTCACTGACAATGTCAGTCGAATTAGTCAGATTGCAGAACTTCGATCTTTCCTTGTTGATATGCAGCAGACAATCATTTCGAAAAGTGAAAACGGAATTGTTGTAGAGGGTCGCGATATCGGGACAGTTGTTGCGCCAAACGCTGACTTAAAAGTTTTCCTCTACGCAGATTTACAAGCAAGAGCGCTGCGGCGTGAAAGTGAAGAAATAAAGGCGGATAAGGCTGCCGACGTGGCAGAGTCGCTAAGTAGCCGAGATCTTCTCGACTCAACTAGAAAAATCTCGCCCCTTCGTCCCGCTGAAGATGCTCTTGAACTCGATTCCACTGAATTAGATCTTGATGAAGTTGTGGATTTAATTTGGGAGTGGCTCACTCGGAAGAGTCTTTTGGGGTTACCAAAGGTTGCGGTTATTGGTCGGCCAAACGTAGGTAAATCAACTTTGGTAAATCGAATTATCGGTAGACGAGAAGCGATTGTGGAAGATACTCCAGGAGTAACTCGTGACCGTGTTAAGTACGAAGCGGAATGGAATGGCCGTCGCTTTATTTTGATTGACACTGGCGGTTGGGAAGTGGCGCCTGAAGGAATATCAGAGAAAATTACCGCCGGTTCCGAAGCGGCAATAGCAGAAGCAGATGTCGTGCTTTTTGTTATTGACGCCCAAGTTGGCGCACTCGATGAAGACCAGTCATTAGTAAATTTACTGCGCAAGTCTAAGAAAAAGATAATTGTTGCGGCAAATAAAGTAGATGGAACAACTGAAGAGACCGAGGCGCACGCACTCTGGAATTTAGGATTCGGTGAACCAAGATTTGTTTCAGCTTTACATGGTCGAGGCAGCGGAGATTTACTTGATTATTTAGTAAAGGAATTACCGGAAATCGGTTCCGAGAAGGCCGATGATGGATACCGTCGGATTGCTCTAGTGGGTCGACCAAATGTTGGAAAATCGAGCCTCCTAAATATTCTCGCAGGGGAGTCTCGCGTAATCGTTGATGATGCAGCCGGAACAACGCGTGACCCAGTTGATGAGCTCATTGAGATAGGTGGATCTACTTGGCGTTTTATCGACACAGCTGGAATACGTAAACGCGCGCACCAAGATAGTGGAACTGATTATTACGCCTCACTAAGAACAGCATCTGCTCTCGAGCGTGCCGAAGTTGCTGTTGTGGTCCTTGATGCTTCAGTGCCGCTGACCGAACAGGATCTTCGAATAGTCAGCATGGTTGAAGAGGCAGGTCGCGGACTAGTGATTGTCATGAACAAATGGGATTTAGTGGATGAAGAACGTCAGATCCAATTGGATAAGGAGCTTGAACGAAATCTTGAACGCTTCCCGTGGGCTCAGCGGGTAAATGTTTCAGCTAAAACTGGTTGGCATCGAGACCGGCTAGCACCCGCACTGCGCACCGCAATTTCAAGTTGGGAGAAACGGATTCCTACGAGCAAACTTAATTCGTTCTTGGGTGCACTTATCGGTGCAACTCCACCTCCGGTTCGCAGCGGCAAGCAACCAAAGATTCGTTTTGCAACTCAAGCCGCAATCTGTCCGCCTAAGTTTGTGGTTTTCGCTACTGAATTTGTTGAGACCTCTTACCGTCGATTTATTGAGCGTCGGCTACGCGAAGAGTTTGGTTTTCCAGGAACACCGGTAGAAGTTGTGGTCAAAGTAAAAGAGCGCGACTAGTGCTAAAACGCGGAGAAATCCTGACTATTCCAAATGCGATTACCGGGGTTCGTGCTCTTGGGATACCGCTCTTTCTCTGGGCATACTTAAGTGTTGAAAATACGGGGCTAGCCCTCACAATTCTTATTATTGGTGCAGTATCGGATTACTTCGACGGAAAAGTTGCAAGGTTACTTAATCAAGAATCCGCTTTAGGCGCTGCCTTGGATCCAACAATTGATCGCCTTTATATTGCTGCCACGGTTATTGCTCTGGTCATAAAAGAAGTTGTTCCATTGTGGCTGCTCATTCTTTTGATTAGCCGAGATCTATGGATGGCTCTAGTGCTTGCAATTAAGAAATCTCGTGGGTCTGGAGTTTTCGAAGTTACTTTTCTAGGCAAGGCGGCAACATTTAATCTTCTTTACGCTTTTCCTTTCCTCCTTGTTGCAGGAGATAGTGGGATCGGAGAAATTTTCTTCATTGCTGGTTGGGGCTTTGCCATCTGGGGTATTTCTTTGTATTGGGTTACCGGGTTGCAGTACACATATGTTGCGATCAGAGAGATAAAGAGCAATAATTCCCCGAACTGAAGTAGTAAAACCCGATCGGAGTCAGAATGTCTATAGTCCCAAGTGACTTGCAGTTCACTAAGGAGCACGAGTGGGTTGCCACAACTTCCACCCAGAACGTTTTTCGCGTCGGCATTACTGACTTCGCTCAGTCTGCTTTAGGGGATATCGTTTATGTGCAGTTGCCGAAAGTTGGACAGGCCCTCAAGGCAGGCGAGGTTTGCGGAGAGATTGAATCAACTAAGAGCGTTTCTGAGATCTATTCGCCGCTTACTGGTGAAGTTACAGCTGTGAATACAAATCTAGATGGGGCCCCAGAGGTCATAAATTCCGAACCCTATGGATCAGGTTGGATACTGGAAATTGCAATTTCGGGCGAGGCACCAACACTGCTTAGCGATGGGGAATACGAGAAACTAACGGCTTGACCCGCTCAAATAGATTGAATACTGTCAGCCTATAGTTGAACCTCAAGGTTTGAGGGTGAGATTCGGGGGGATGTTGTGAGAACGCCACCTTCCGATTCCTCTAGGGAATCCGATAAGTCAAATAAAAAAGATTTAACGAGCACGCTCAACATTGCTTCATTGCGTTCGGTTCCCGACTTCATTTCAGAGAAAACCCTTTTAGATTCACTTAGCTCTGAAGAGTTCAATGTATTAAAAAATTTGCCGAAAGATAGTGGGATGTTGATTTCACTGGCTGGCCCTGGCAAAGGTGCAAGGTTTCTCTTAGATACAGATTGCGTAACAATCGGTCGAGATGCGACGAGTGAAATCTTTCTAGATGATGTAACCGTTTCGCGAAAGCATTGCCAAATTTCGAGGCTAAAGAGTGGTTCGGAAACAGCATTTGAGATTGAAGATTTAAAGAGTTTAAACGGAACATATGTAAACGCAGTTTCTAAGGCGATAGCTTCCCTAAGCCATGGAGATGAAGTGCAAGTTGGTAAGTATCGCCTAACTTTCTTTCGTCCAGTAACTGGGCAAAGATCTGGCGAAATAGATTAGAAATTAACTAGAGATTATTTAAGGGGAGTCCATGAGTGTTCCAGCGCGTGCCTATCTGAGTATCGGCGAAGTCCTAAGCAAATTGCGAGGGGAATTTTCGGACATTACAATTTCGAAGATTCGCTTCCTAGAATCAGAAGGACTAATTGACCCTCAGCGCACCCCATCCGGTTATCGCAAATTTACGAATGTGGATTTAGAGCGTCTGCGCTATGTTCTTTCAGCGCAGCGAGATCAGTATCTTCCACTCCGAGTTATTAAAGAGAATCTCGACGCGCTCGATAGAGGTTTAACTCCATCTCCAACCCCAGGGTCACCAGCAGCTCCGAGATTGGCGACAGTAGATGGCGAATTCGCTCCATCAAATTTCATACATGATAGTCAGCTGCGGTTGTCACGAGATGAATTACTGGAGTCATCGGGCCTGCTAGAGGCGCAATTGACCCAGATTGAATCCTTTGGATTGATTGAAATGAAAGGTCGCTACTACGACGCGGATGCGCTCTCGGTTGCACGAGCTGTCGCGGAAATGTCCTCCTTCGGAATAGAGGCTCGCCATCTTCGCAGCTTTAAAACAGCGGCTGACCGCGAAGTTGGTTTAGTAGAGCAAGTCATAACACCGTTGTTGCGTCAGAAGAATCCAGAGGCTCAGGCACGTGCCGAAGAAGTTCAACGCGAACTTGCCTCACTTTCAATTCGGCTTCATGCAGCTCTTGTGGCTTCTGGCTTACATCGTTCAAAATAAATTGATAATTGCAATAGATTTTCTAAACTGGACAATCCATGAGTGAACTTCGCTTAGTTGAAGTCATTGGCGTAAGAGTTGAGATGCCCTCAAATCAACCTATTGTTCTGCTCAAAGAGGTAGATGGAATTAGGTATCTTCCGATCTGGGTAGGGGCTGCTGAAGCAACTGCAATCGCTTTCGCACAGCAGGGGCTGACTCCACCAAGGCCACTCACGCATGACCTGATAAAAAATATTATTGACAACTTGGGGACCAGTGTCGATTCGGTGCAGATAACCCATCTGGCCGATGGCGTCTTCTACTCAAAGATTCTTATGGATAAAGGGATTGAAGTATCAGCTCGACCAAGTGATTCGATTGCGCTAGCCCTGCGAACCGGGTCTCCCATCTATGGAACCGAGGATGTATTCAATTCGGCGGGCATCGAGATTCCAGACCAGGCAGATGATCAGGTAGAAGCTTTCCGTGAATTCCTCGACCAGATAAACCCAGAGGACTTCTTAGGCTAAACCTCAAGGGAAACTTTAGGGTTTTGCGTGTCGGTCGTTGCTCTGGAAGCGGCCTAGAACTAATCTTCTCTTAAATCCGATAGGGATCTTCCCCCATAGAAGTGAGTTTGAAATGTCCCAAGTGAGTGATCCTTCGACACCTGAAATAGGTTACCGCGGTGCAACCGCATGTGTAGCCGCTGGAATTACTTACCGACAATTGGATTATTGGGCGAGAACTGGATTAGTTGAACCGAGCGTTCAAGGAGCAAGTGGTTCAGGTTCGCAACGGCTTTATGGCTTCCGTGACATTCTGGTTCTAAAAATTGTAAAACGTCTACTTGATACTGGCGTTTCTCTCCAAAATATTCGCACCGCGGTCGAGCATTTACGTATGCGCGGGGTAAGTGATTTAGAGCGAATGACCCTGATGAGTGATGGCGCAACTATTTACGAATGCGCTAGCGCGGATGAAATCGTTGACCTACTTCAGGGTGGTCAAGGTGTCTTTGGAATTGCGATTGGTAAAGTGTGGAGCGAGGTTGAAGGCTCACTTGCTAATTTGCAGGGCGAGAATGTTTCGACTGGAGAAAGCGTAGTTGGCAGCTCTACAATTGGGTCAGTCAGCGATGAGCTATCGGATCGGCGAAAGCGAAAGTTAGCATAAGTTTGTTCCTTCCCCGGGAATCGGAGTCATAGCTCCACAACTTTAGGGGAGAGTATTAATGAGTTCGGTTCGCTCTAACTTTGCAGATCGTCACATTGGTCCAGATGAGCATCAACTCGACTTTATGCTTGCAGAACTTGGCGAGAAGAAATTAGCAGAATTCATAGCGAAGGTTGTCCCGGCAAATATCGCGTTAACAGAGAAACTCTCAAGTTCTCTGCCGAAAGCGGTGTCGGAAGTTGAAGCCATTAACGAACTTCGACAGCTGGCGGATCAGAACCAAGTAGTTAAATCTTTAATTGGTTTGGGGTATTTTGGCACCATCACTCCGCCGGTAATTTTGCGGAACGTTTTAGAAAATCCTGCTTGGTATACGGCATATACGCCTTATCAGCCAGAAATTTCACAGGGCAGATTGGAAGCAATCTTTGCTTTTCAAACAGTTGTAACGGATTTAACGGGTTTAGATGTTTCAAATGCTTCGATGCTTGATGAAGCCACTGCAGCGGCAGAGTCAATGACTCTGGCTCGCCGAGTTTGGCAGGGCGATGATGAAGCAGTCTTTGTTGTCGATGCAGGATTGCATCCTCAGATAAAAGCTGTAATTGCAACCAGAGCGAAGCCACTTAACATTTCAATAGTAGAAATTGATATGGCTACAGACTTTTTAGCAGGTATCGAGAAGCCAATATTTGGCGCCATTTTCGCGCAGATAAATAGCAACGGAACAGTTGAGAATTTAGAACCGCTAATCAAGGCGGTGCATGGGAAGAGCGCTCTCGCTGTAGTTGCATGTGATCTTCTAGCTCTGACGCTTTACAAGGCACCAGGAGAAATCGGTGCTGATATAGCGATTGGTTCAGCACAACGTTTTGGTGTTCCCATGGGATTTGGGGGACCGCATGCAGGTTTTATGGCTGTCCGTAAAGGTCTAGAACGATCCTTGCCAGGTAGGTTGGTTGGACAGAGTCTAGATTCACATGGCAACCCTGCTCTTCGATTAGCGCTACAGACGAGAGAGCAACACATTAGACGAGACAAAGCGACATCAAATATCTGCACAGCACAAGTGCTCTTAGCGGTCATGTCCGCTTTCTATGCAATGTGGCATGGACCTAGGGGATTGCTCGAGATCGCAACTAGAGTTCGCAGCAATGCAAATCTGATGCGGGAATCGGTGATTGCAGCTGGTTATGCGGTTACTCCTGGCGAAATTTTTGACACCTTTACTATTAGTGGGATCGATTCGAAGCAAGTGGTATCCGCATTACTAAAATCAGGATTCAACGCAAGATTCGTCAGCGCGGAGACCATTGGCTTAACTTTTGATGAAACGATTACGGAAGCAGATCTATTAGTTATTGCTGGTGCACTTCAAGTGAAATTAAGTGACCATAAAACCTTCCCAATTGAAGGTGACCTTTCACGTAGCTCGCAATTCTTATTACACCCGCTCTTTAATTCTTATCATTCCGAAACATCAATGCTGAGATACCTTCGCTCACTAGCCGACAGAGACTTGGCACTAGATCGAACTATGATTCCTCTGGGTTCGTGCACCATGAAGTTAAATGCGACTACTGAGATGATTCCGGTTACGTGGCCAGAATTCTCGAGCCTCCACCCATTCGCTCCAGCGAACCAGAGCACCGGCATCCGCAAACTAATAAGTCAGCTATCAGATTGGCTGATCACAATAACCGGATATGACGCAGTGTCTCTGCAACCGAATGCTGGATCGCAAGGTGAATTCGCTGGTCTATTAGCTATTCGAAACTATCTGGACTCTAAATCCCAACAACATCGCACAATCTGCTTGATTCCATCAAGCGCTCATGGCACTAATGCTGCCAGTGCTGTTATGGCTGGAATGCAGGTTGTTGTAATTGCGTGCGACGAACATGGGAATGTCAGTGTTGCTGATTTGAAGGAGAAGATTTCGGAATATCACGATTCTCTCGCAGCCTTAATGGTCACCTATCCATCAACGCATGGAGTATTTGAAGAAGCAATAACTGAAATCTGTGGGCTGATTCATGATGCTGGGGGACAGGTTTACGTTGATGGTGCGAATTTGAATGCGCTAGTTGGGCTTGCTAAACCTGGAAAATTTGGAGCCGATGTATCTCATTTAAATCTCCATAAAACTTTCTGTATTCCACATGGTGGAGGCGGACCAGGTGTTGGGCCGGTCATCGCTAAATCTCACTTGGCACCATTTCTGCCTAACCATCCATTAGATCAACTTTCTGGTCCATCGACTGGACCTGGGCCAGTTAGTTCCGCTCCCTTTGGTTCTGCAAGCATCTTGCCGATTTCTTGGGCTTATATTCGAATGATGGGGGGAGCGGGCTTAACTAAAGCAACAGAGGTTGCTATTTTGTCTGCCAATTATATTGCAGCAAAGCTCGACCCACATTTTCCAATTCTTTATCGTGGTGCGAATGGTTACATCGCCCACGAATGCATAATTGATTTACGGGAGATTACTAAAAATACTGGTGTAACGGTCGATGATGTAGCGAAGCGCTTAATGGATCATGGATTTCATGCACCTACAGTGAGTTTTCCGGTTGCTGGAACAATGATGATTGAACCTACTGAATCTGAGGATTTGAATGAGATGGAGCGATTCATCAGCGCGATGATTCAAATCCGAGCTGAAATAACTGACATCGAAAAGGGGCAAATTAGTATTGAAGAATCACCGCTCAGATTCGCGCCTCACACCAGTTCAGATTTAATGCAGAGCGACTGGGACCGGCAATATTCTCGCAAGATTGGTGCCTTTCCATCTGGCGAAGATTTAGATTTAGGTTCAAGGGGTAAATACTGGCCAACAGTTGGTCGCATTGACGGGGTTTACGGGGATAGAAACCTTGTTTGCTCCTGCTTGCCGATAGCAGAACTGGCCATTAACTAGGCGCCTCCTATAATCTGACATAATGTAGATTATCGGCGGTTATTCATCCGTAAAGCACGCTCAAATCCGGCCTTTGTAACATATCTAAAGGCCTCAAGCGCTATTCCCGCCGTCATCTTTGAACTGCCAAAGTTTCGCTCAACAAAGGTGATCGGCACCTGGATAAATTCTGCGCCAGCTTCTTTAGAAATTAGAGCCATTTCGATCTGGAAACAATAACCAGTTGCATGCATAGTCTTAAGGTTAAGCGAATTTAGAAGCTCTGAACTATAGATTCGAAAGCCGCCCGTTAGGTCATCTAACTTAAGGCCAAGAGCCAATTTGGCATACCTTGTTCCTGAAAGGGATAGTAGTTTTCGAAATCTAGACCAATTCGTAACCCGCCCGCCTGGCATCCAACGAACTCCCATTACAACTGTCTTACTTGAATTCAATCTTTCAAGTGCGGCAATCATTGCGGATAAATCTTCGACCCGGTGTGAACCATCGGCATCCATGGTTGCGACATGTGTGTAATTCTTATTTTGCAGGACCTCCGAGAAACCCGCCCGATATGCCGCTCCAAGTCCATCTTTTCTTGATCGCCGCATAACTTTTACCCACGGAATCAATAACCTTTCGACAATTTCAGCAGTTTTATCGGGAGAACTATCATCAATAACAACTACATCAAACTTATATATAGATTCGCCTCGAAAAATTCTCAATTTTTCAAGTAAATCTTCGATAGATAGAGATTCGTTATAGGTTGGAATCAGAACGACAAGCTTCTTCATCGGAGAATTCGATTAACCAACGTGGTTCGATCGCTTAGCATCAATTCGCCGGCGAGAAAGGATTTATCATACTGGGCGGTTTCACTCAACACTCGTCCATTATTGTCAATAAAAGCTGAGATGCCGATGGTTGAAACACTAAGTATGTATCGCGAATGTTCAACCGCTCGAATTCGAGTTATGGCTAGCTGTTGCTTACTCTGTGGCGTATTTGCAAAGGTCGCATTGATGTTCTGAACAATTAGGGACTGTGAGTTTCGAGCCATATCGCGCACCAAAGAATCATTAATAAGCTCATAGCAAATTACCGGTCCGATATTGTTTCCCGCAATCCTATGCACTATCCGTTTCTTC
>Ga0136655_1000352_pt1 | contig 20598 bp, 14 predicted proteins | sample CPBDNA_2_FD_94863 | JGI IMG/M metagenome (GOLD analysis project Ga0136655, IMG submission 94863) | Freshwater to marine salinity gradient microbial communities from Chesapeake Bay, USA - CPBay_Spr_15_0.8_DNA (version 2) | ecosystem: Environmental > Aquatic > Marine > Coastal | place: USA... | reverse complement strand
CTATCATCCCAAACATCTGCATACCATCTTTGCGCTCCTGTCGATTCTCCATCTCTTCGTTTTTTTACGCAAAGTAAACCTCGCTTAATCAATCCTTAGGATGGGCAAGGCCGAAGGGTTACCCGAGTTCCGCGACGATGGTCACGAGTTGCGCGACGATGGTCCCGAGTTTTGAGTCGAAGGACCTTTAATTCGAATCGAACAACCAAAGTTTCGAAACGGAGGTCAGGAGTTGGAAGTCGAAGGTCAGGAGTTTCGCGACGATAGTCAGGAGATGGAAATCGGAGGTCAGAAGTTCCGCGACGGAGGACCTTTAATTGAAATCAGAGGTGGGAAGTTGTGTGATGAGGGTCTAGAGTTAGAATTTATCAGCTCTAAAAAGTACAAAAACAAAAAAGGTCACTTTTCAGTGACCTTTTTTTCGGCGGTCTGGACGGGACTCGAACCCGCGACCCCATGCGTGACAGGCATGTATTCTAACCAACTGAACTACCAAACCGTTTTATTACATCTCTGTTTAAGGAGATCGGCGTAATGCACCGTCCCAGCTTTAAATCCGTTTAAGATTTATCGTTTGGGAGCGCGAATATACTACAAGATTGGAAATAGACAACTCCTTTTAAAAAAAACAACTGAATTCATTCACTCAAAGTGCAATTTAGAATCTTCTGACCAAATTGTTAATATCTGTTCAAAAGTTACTTATAGTTAAACAAACAATTAACCCTAAGTTGCCGTTATAGTTGCCGTTATAAATGAAAAGGAAGGAAATGAAACTGAAAGACCTCTTATTGCCTGTTCTCTTTATTTTGGCAGTGTTGGTAGCGGTTATTTTGTAGGGAGAACAAAATAATCTTTTTCGAAATACTATTATCTCGAGAGTGTTTTACGCTTTTGAAGGAATTCGACCAAAATAGGCTCTATGCCTTTATCTATATCGGCTTCCACCCAATCAATGCCCCATTGCCCGCAGATTAACTGCATACTGTGTTGGTATTCTTTGGCCGCTTGGATGTATTCTGTACGAATCTGACTGGGTTCAATTTGAAGGATTTCACCCGTTTCTGAATCTACAACCTTTAAGGGTCTATTGCCTACAGACCAATCCATTTCAGTGCTCTTTTGGTGAACGTGAAACACCACCACATCGTGGTTTCGAAACCGAAGATGTTGGAGGGCTGCTTTAAAATCGTCTAAGCGATCTGGATCTTCAAAGAGATCCGTAAATAAAATTATTAAACTTCTCCTCTTTACCCTTTCTGCCAATAAGTGCAAAGACTGTGCTAAATCCGTCTTGTTTTTTTGCGAAGAAGCTTTACTCCACTCTTCGGTCATCCTCTCTATCAATCGCCTCTGATGCAAACTCGTAAGTCTGGCTTCAGATAGATAATCCAATGTATCGGTTAAAAGACCCAATCCGAAGGCATCTCTTTGCTTTTTAAGTAAATGAAAAAGCGATGCTGAGGCAAGAAAAGAAAAACCCAGCTTATTCGGTTTCTCCAAATCCATTTTTAAATCGAAGGGATAGCGCATGGAATTGGAAATGTCCACCACGCACCAACATCTCAAATTCGTTTCTTCTTCGTATCTCTTGATATAGTGCTTATCTGTTCTCGCCAACAACTTCCAATCCATATGGCGAGTAGACTCTCCTGCAACATAGGCTCTATGTTCTGCAAATTCTACCGAAAAACCTTGATAAGGACTTCGGTGCAATCCGGTTATAAAACCCTCAACAACCCTTTTGGCCATTAATTCTAATCTTTCAGAAAAGTGAAGGGAAGCGCTATCGAGTGGATTTGAGTTCATAATTGGCAAATAAAACAAAAACGCCGACACTTTAGGTGTGACGGCGTTCTTAAATCTTTACGAATGAATTTTACATTGCGGCGTCTAGCTTAGCAGCCAAAACGTTTTTGGCGGCCACTCCTACTTGCTTATCCACTATTTCTCCTCCTTTAAATACCAACAAAGTTGGAATATTGCGGATTCCATACATCTGGGCTATTTCGCCATGCTCATCTACATTCAACTTACCAACTACTGCAGTATCTGCATACTCTTTGGCAAGTTCTTCAACGATGGGTCCAACCATTCTACAAGGTCCACACCACTCTGCCCAAAAATCAACCAATACAGGTTTATCAGAGGCTATTATTTCTTTGAAGTTTGCAGTTGTGATTTCTATTGCCATGCTTTCTTTATTTCTGCGTTAAGAGGTTGCCCTCATTATTTGAGTACAAATTTACCACCTGTCTACCTATTGGTTTGTCAGCAAGGCGATACTTTTTAACTGTTTTTAAATTGATTCTAACTATCAACTTAATTTAAATTCATATTCCGAATTTGCCAAACTAGCCAATAGGTGCTCATCTACTGGAATTTTCATTCGTTGTTTGTTGCTCAAGGGAAGTTGAAATCCTTCGTGAGTTATAAGAAAAGAGACTTCTTTTTGAAAAGCCTCGTCGAGTTCTTTCTGGCTATCGGAATACAAAATGGCATCCAAATCAGATAGTAAATGGCTGTTGAGAGTTTCAAGGGAAATGAGAATTTGCAGTTTCGAGAAGTCTTCTTTTAGGAGCGAAGGAACCAATCCAATCTTGCGCACTTTAGTATAGACTTTTTGGCTATTCTCATTAAATTCTCTCAAGGCTTTTACGTAGAGTATTCGGTCTTTCTCGAAGAAATGACGGTTTTTGAGATACTCTTCATCCATCATAAATACCTCGAAACTATCTTGGTAGTCCTCAAAAGTTAGAACGCCGTACTCTTTTCCTTTTTTAGTAATTCCGTGTTTCACTGCAGAAACCATCCCAACAAAACACAACTCCCTACCTTTAGAATCCATGATGTCTTTTATAGATTTTAAATCGGTATTTGTGCAATATTTCATCACTGATTTAAAATCATCTAAGGGGTGGCTGGAAATGTACACACCCAAAACTTCTCTCTCTTTTTTAAGCTTTAGTGCACGCTCCCAAGGCGAACAATCTGGAAAAGGAAGATCGGGTTGCATTTCGGCAGACTCTTCGCCAAAAAGAGAGACCTGGCTAGAGTTTTGAATTTCTTTGAGCGATTGAGCGTAGCGTATAGATTTATCTAAGAATGATTTTCCATCTTCTTCAAAGAAGAAAACGCTGCGGTTATCGTCAGAAAGGCTGTCGAAAGCACCTCCCTCTACCAATTTGGTTAGAGTCTGTTTGTTTACAACCCGCAGGTCGGCTCTTTGCAGAAAATCGATATAAGATTTATACGGACCATCTTTTTCTCTTATCTGCACAATGTTTTCACAAGCAGCTCCTCCTACTCCGCTCATTCCACCTAAGCCAAAACGAACCTCTCCTGTTCGTGTAGCTGTAAAATCATAATCACTGAAGTTTACATCCGGACCGAGCAGGCGCAATCCCATCCGCTTGCATTCTTCCATATAAAAGCTCACCTTTTTAATGTCGTTTCGGTTGTGCGTAAGCACCGCAGCCATAAATTCAGAGGGATAATGTGCTTTGAGATAGGCCGTTTGCCAAGCCACCACCGAATAGCAAGCCGCATGAGATTTGTTGAAGGCATATTTTGCAAACTTCTCCCAGTCTTCCCAGATCTTCTCTAGCACCTTTTCTGGATGGCCTTTTTCCATAGCCCCTTTCATAAACTTGGGCTTCAGTTCGTCTAGTTGTGCCTTTATCTTCTTACCCATTGCCTTACGGAGCTTATCGGCTTCGCCTCGGCTAAAGCCTCCAAGAATTCTACTCAATTGCATTACTTGCTCTTGGTAAACCGTAATTCCATAAGTTTCTGCCAAGACCTCGCTCATATCCTCGAGATCAAAGACAATCTCTTCCAATCCATTTTTTCGTGCTGCGAAACTCGGAATGTATTCCATGGGACCCGGTCGATACAAGGCATTCATGGCGATAATGTCTTCAAAAACCGTTGGCTTTAACAGCTTAAGGTTTTTCTGCATTCCGAGCGATTCAAATTGAAACAAGCCGTTGGTCTCGCCTCTGGCAAAAAGCTCTATGGTGGCCTGATCATCTAGAGGAAATTGATCTGGATCTAAAACCTCGCCATAATTCTTTTCTATAAGACTTAAAGCAGTGGTAATGATGCTCAGCGTTTTAAGTCCTAAGAAATCCATCTTGAGCAGACCCGCACTTTCTACCACTGCATTGTCGAATTGAGTGGCCATCATATTAGAATCCTTGGGAGTCATTACCGGCACAAGGTCGGTCATGTCGGTTGGAGTAATAATTACGCCGCAGGCATGAATTCCTGTATTCCTTAAAGAACCTTCAATTTTAACCGCAGACCTCAACATCTTACCCAAGGGTCCATCGTTGCGAACGATCTTTCGTAGGTCTTCTACTTTTATTAAATCATCGGGTCTAAACTTTTCCTTAAGATCATTTTCAGGGGTGTTGAAAATCATATCCAAGGAGCTGTTTTCAGGGACGAGCTTCGCAATGCGATTGACCTCATCGAGCGGTAGTTCCTTCACTCTTGAGGCATCTCGAATGGCGCTTTTGGCAGCCATAGTGCCATAGGTAATGATTTGGGCAACCTGATTCTTCCCATACTTATCCATTACGTACTGTATCACTCGATCTCTTCCAACATCGTCAAAATCGATATCGATATCCGGCAGACTCACACGGTCTGGATTTAGAAAACGCTCGAAGAGCAGTCCGTACTTTAAAGGATCTACGTTGGTAATTCCGGTGCAATAAGCGACCACCGAACCTGCCGCTGATCCACGACCAGGTCCCACTGAAACGCCTAATTCTCGGGCTTTGGCTGTAAAATCTTGAACGATGAGAAAATAGCCAGGGTAACCTGTTTTTGCTATGATAGAAAGTTCAAAATCTATGCGCTCTCTTATTTCCTCTGTTAATTCTGGATAGCGTTGCTCCGCGCCTAAATAGGTTAGATGCCTTAAATAGTTATTCTCTCCCCTTTTGCCAGCATCTTGAACATCCTCTTCACTTTCAAACTCTTTTGGAATATCGAAAGCAGGAAGTAGAACATCCCTTTTTAATTGATACGATTCGATGCTATCTACAAGAGTTTCTACATTCTTTAAAGCCTCTGGCAGATCCTTGAAGAGCTCGCTCATTTCCTCCTTCGACTTGAAGTAGAAAGAGTGATTGGGCATTCCAAATCGGAAACCTCTTCCTCTTCCGAGCGGCATAGATTGAGAGGCTCCGTCTTTTACACAAAGAAGAATATCATGTGCATCGTAATCTTCTTCTTCGAGATAGTAGCATTCGCTAGAGGCAAAGTATTTCACGGAATATTTAGCAGCCCATTCAAGCAACTTTTTGTTTACAACCGCCTCTTCTTCTAAACCGTGGCGATTGATCTCTATATAGAAGTTATCGCCAAACTGCTGATGCCACCAACAAAAGGCTTCTTCCGCTTGGGCTTCTCCAACATTTAGAAGCAAAGAAGGAATCTCGCCATAGAGTCCACCCGTGGTAGCAATAACCTCTTCCTTGTACTTTTCCACCAAGCCTTTATCTATCCTGGGCTTATAATAAAAACCATCTGTGTAGGCGATAGAACTCATTTTCACCAAATTCAAATAGCCTTGTTGGTTTTTTGCAAACAGTGGAATTCGGTAACCGTTGTCTTGTCGAGTTCGATCCAGGTGATCTTCGTTTACATAGGCCTCATAGCCCAGAATGGGTTTAATGCCTTCTTTCTCGGCTGCATCTACAAAAGCAAATGCACCGAACATATTGCCAATGTCTGCCAAGCCAACGGCTTCCATTCCCAGCGATTTGGCCTTTTTAACCGTTGCTTTAATATCGCAGGTAGCCTCCAAAACAGAAAACTGACTATGCACATGCAGATGGGCAAAGCGTGTGCCTTCGGCTTTTATTTCGAGAGCCGCTGCCTTGGTAGAATCTACATTCTTCTCTTCTTTATTCGCCGTTTCGTATTGATCTACTTTAATTCCGAGTAACGGAAAAGGAGAGGGATTGAGTTCGCGGAATCGAGCGTACTGTTCAGCACTAAATTGAGCTGATTTAGTGGAAACAACCCCAATGCGAAGCATTTCAAGAAAGCAACGGGCAGTGGCATCTACATCCGCTGCGGCATTATGGGCGGCATCAAAGCCTTCCCCAAAGAGCTTTTGGTGCAATTCGGTAAGGGTAGGCCATTTGTACTTACCTCCTTTCCCCCCTGGAATAGCGCAAAACTCCGTTCCGTCTTCCTTGGTATCTATGGTTGGAAGCTGCAGCAAGGGCGAAGACATTCCCAAACGATAATGCTCTGCTCCAATTATATTTAAATCGAACTCTATGTTTTGACCAACTACAATCTTTGTCTTCGAGAGTACCTTTTCAAATAGGCTTAAAACCTCTTCAAGTGGTAATCCATGTTCTTTGGCATATTCTGTAGATATGCCATGAATTTTAGCCGAATTGAAAGGGATGTCGAATCCTTCCGGGCGAACGATAAAGTTGTTAGAAGAGATTAAAGCGCCCGTTTCATCGTGAAGCTGCCAAGCAATTTGCACCAAACGGGGCCAATTATCTGAATCGCTAACAGGACTATTGTAATTCTTGGGCAGACCGGTGGTCTCGGTATCGAAAACTAAAAACATGGGTAAATACTAGGTTATCCTGCAAAAGGCAAGTGCTACGAAGCTAAGAAATGCGCTTTCAGCTTTGTGTTTTGCTGAGCATAGTTTTAAACAGCTTTAGAACACAAAAACAAAAAAATGCTGTAAAATGCTCTGAATAAAGACTCTGCTGTTTACCGCTCCGAAGTCATTTTACAACTATGCCACAACAGAAAAAAAGGCGGCTTGATTTATCTATAGATTATTTCCTATTTTAGAAAACATTTAATGAAAGTTTAAGTATCCATAAAGCAGTAATCATTTTCTAAAACAAGCATTAAAGACTTACACCCCCCCAGTAAGAATTATGAACATTCAACATAAACGGTTTACCAATAAGGGCTTTTTCTTTTATCAGGTGGATGGAGAGATCAAAGGTGAAATGACTTATTCCGCCGCAGGTGAAACCAAAATAATAATTGATCATACCAATATCGACGAAGACTTGCGTGGAAAGGGAATTGGAATGGCCTTAGTGGAGGCGGTAGTTGCCTTTGCTCGTGAATCTAGAATTAAAGTTATTCCGCTTTGTCCTTATGCCAAATCGGTTTTCGAAAAAAGAGAAGACATAAGAGATGTTCTCTAAGTTGGCAACAATATTAAGTCCGCGCGATTGAGTTTTGGAAATGGTAGCATACCAAAGTATTTAGAGCAAATACGCAAGAATAAAGAGCGTACTAAGGCCAGAGGCTACCATGAGCGAATGGATACGCAAGGAATGGTGAAATCGAAAGAGGTGCCTACCTACGCTCGCTTTTCTGAAAAAGAAAAAGAAGCTTTTGACCAGAAAATTCAGAAAAACAAGAGAGAAGATTCAAAACGACTGCTTAAGTCTATATTACTAAGTCTCCTGACTGCCCTTGCCGTTATCTGGATTATACAGAGGATTATACTTTGGGCGTTTTTTTAAAGTGGGAAGGCGACTTTCAATTCAGAATTAGCAGGAATTAATAGTTTGTTTGAATAATCCAATCTTGATACTAAGTAAACCTTCATTTCTATAGAACCTTCTTAGATCCGCTTTATTTGGAGATTATTGCGATCGTTCAAATACATAAGAATTCCATTATGTATGCGCAGATTTTGAGCATAGGCTTGAATGCTATACTCCTTCAAGAATTGGGGTTTGTTTTCAGCCAAATCAAGCTCTACCAAACTCGACCCCCCTTTCTTTTTAAGGCGTACAAAGGTTTTTTGGGTAACCAAATCTCGAATAAGATAATCTCTTGATGCTAAAAGATCGAAGGCAAATGGAAGCACTTCTGTTTTCTGGAAGTTTGGATTCATAAAGACCAGCTGTTTGGCAAAAGGATCGAAAAGAACGGAATTACCTTTCTGAAGTTGAAGCCAGAACACATCTAGTTCTCGCGCATACATATTCTCGTAGATGCTTTTGGCGATAACCATTTGTTCTTTTCTATAGGAACTAACTATACCAGAGTCATTTATTAAACTCCAATATTTCAATGTAGCTCCAACCCATTTTCTGAAATAATATTGAGCCGCCACATAGCAAGCGGTGTCTAAACTTTGATAAAGGAGAAAGGGCGGCATTTGATTGCGAAAGAGAACCAACTCTAATCCGCAATTATGCATAGCCGGATACTCTATGGCAAACCCCTGTTGAATTCCTGAGAGAAGAAAAGTGTGTTCAAATGTATGTTCCTCCTTCCTTGTATTTCTTAGAATTCTATTATCATCCTTCGTTTTTCCGAGAACACTTCGAATGGCAAAATTGAAATGGGCTCTAGGTTCTTTCGGAAAGAATTGAATCTTTCCATCCTCCAAACGAAGTTGCATTACACTGTCTCTACCCAAAAGGAACACATTTCCAAACACATCTCTAAAGAGCTCTTCTTTTACTAATGCAAGTCCGTCTAAAGGAACTCTATCTAGTTCTTTTAACTCAAGACTTGTAGCAATAAGTTCTTTCCGAGTGATAAACAACCATTGCTTATCATAGGGTTCAAAGGCCTTAATAGAAACCTTATTCAGCCAAGAAACTTCAGAAAAAACAGAAACCTCATCTAAAAGCTCCTTTCTATCGGGGAAAAGCAAAAAGAAGAGGGTGTCCTTTGAACTTGCTTTACTTCCATTCACAGAAAAGGTATCGGTTCTAAAACCCAAAGCCTTTACTTCAATGGCTGAACTCAATATAGGCCATTCCACATAGCCCTCTGCATTCGTTTGTTTAGGAACCTTTAGCTCTTCTATGTCTAGTAAATTCGCATCCTTAATTCCTTCTAAGGATTCAGAAGACAAAATCTGAATCGTAAGGGACTGTGCGCTGAGTTCAAATTGATTTCCAAGAGCCCATACCAAGAGACAGATACAAAAAGTGTTTCTCCGTTTTAGCATTAGACTAATTCCAGAAACACTTGTTGCTCCTCATTTCGATCAGATGTCTTAACTATTTAGCGCTTAGTTCTAGCAAATGGTTCACTGCGGCTTCGAGCTGTTGGTCTACTCCGTTCGAAGCTTGGCTAGGTTCATTCTTCACTTTGATATCGGGTTCTAGTTGGTTGTTTTCTAAGAGTTCACCTGTGCGCACATCTCTCATTCCTATTTGAGGAATTCCGAATACTGTTCCATCCAACATACGCTCCCACCAAACGGCTGTTCCTGTTCCAGGAACGGGCATTCCTATCAATTTACCAATATTGAAGAATTTATAAGTATAGGGGAACATATGAGCATCAGAATAATTGCTTTCGCTCATAATTACCGCCGAAGGCTTCTGCCATTTGTCTAAGGGCTCTCCCCCCATATTGCCTTGACCTCGGGGAAAGAACTGCATATAGAGTTCACCTCTCAAGAAGGTAGCCAGATCTTCGTGCAGCCATCCACCTCCGTTAAAACGGGTATCTACTATCAAGGCCTCTTTGGTATTATACTCTCCGAGAGCCTTGCTGTAGACTTCTCTGAAACTTTCTGAATCCATTCCTCGAACGTGAACATAGCCCAGTTTGCCCTTTGAAAGTCTTTGTACTTCGGCTTCTCTGCTTTCAACCCAACGCTCATACAGCATTTCGTTCTGCTCCCACATTGCCACAGGCTCCACTACTTCCTCCCATTCTTCTCCGCCTTTCTCGGCCTTAAAACCAATTCTAATTTTAGTTCCTGCTTTGCGATTCAATAGCGGCCAGAAATTATCATCCGCTCCAATTTTAACTCCGTCTATGCTGTAAATAAGGGTTCCTGCCTTCACTTTCGAATCGGGATTGGTAAAAGGACTTTTACCCAGAACCTCAGCGATGCGAATGCCCTCTCCATTATAGTTCTCATCGAAGAAAACGCCCAAAGCCGATGTGGCATCTGCTCCTGAAGTGTATTCCCTTGCTGAGGCACCTGTGTGACTGGCATTTACTTCGCCCAACATTTCCGAAAGCATATCGGCAAAGTCGATTTTGTTGTTGATGTGTGGTAAGTATTGAGCATAATTAGCCTTGTACATATCCCAATCTACTCCGTGCAAATCTTCGAGGTAGAACTTCTTTTTAAACTGCCTCCAAGCATGCTCGAACATATAGGCTCTTTCCGCATCTACATTCAAATTCATTTCACTGCGGAAGCTGATGCCTTTCTGACTACCATCAGCTACTTCAATTTTTGTTAAGCTTCCATTATTGTTGAGAACGATAGACGATTCTTCTGCATTGAATCGCATCTTAGAGCCCCAATTATCAAGGGAAACAAACTGTTTGGTTTCATTTTCTTTGAAATCGGTTTTCCACAGATCAAATCCTTCTCCTGTTGAAATCAGGTAATATATCTTCTCGCCTTCTTTGTCGAGTAAGAAGTCGCTAACAAAAGATGAGAACTCCGTTAATTTCACTAAACGATTATCTAGTCCTTCCCATTCAATTACCATATCCTTTACTTCAGGCTTTTCTTCTTTTTTGCCTTTCTTATCCTTTTTCTTTTTCTTAGAATTGGCCTCCTCTTCATCCTTGTCGGTCTCTTTCTTCTTATCTTCTTCCGCTTCCTTCCAAAAAGCATAATCCGACTTAGAAAGGCTAAATTTCTTAAAAGCGTTGCGGGTTAAAAACAAAGCGTAAACATCTGACTGCGAACCCCAACTTCCGTGAGAGCGGTAGCCTTCTTTGTCGCTAACCCAATAGACCATCTCTCCATTCATGCCAAACTTCGGACGCGAATTGCCGTATCCGCTTTTGCTCAAATTTACAGGCTCCTCCTCACCACTGGCTTTAACTAATCCAATCTCACCATTCCACCTATTGTTGCTGAAATATTCAATCAAAAACCACTTGCTATCGGGCGACCAAGTGTAATACTGATCTCCATCTGCGTAGCTGTACGAATAATGTCCTGGAACTACCGTTCTAATCTCACCACTTTCTAGATTCTTAACCTTTAGCTCTGTTCTCTCTGAAAGGAAGGCAATTTCTTTATCGTCTGGAGAATAAGAGGCTTGGAAACATTCTTCAGGAAGCACAACTTGGTCTTTCTCGTTTATGAGGGTGGCATTGTAAAAATATTTTTCCTCGCTACGTGCCAAAGAAGCTTCATAAATATTCCAACTACCATTTCGCTCCGAAGAATACATCAATTTACTTCCATCGCTATTGAAAGAAAGATCGCGCTCTTGTTCTGGAGTATTGGTTATTCTCTTTGTTTCTGTGTATTCTACAGATGTTACAAAAACCTCCCCTCGCACTATAAAAGCTATTTCCTTTCCATTCGGACTCAGCTCAAAATCAGAAGCATTGCCTGAAATATATTCAATAACCGCTTCGTTGTATCTGCGGTCTGTCTGTATTTCAACCTTCACTTTGCTTGGTGCTTGCCCTTCTGTTAAAGTATATAACTCCCCATTGTAAGAGAAACACAGCAATCCATTGTTGGAGCGAGAGAGGTTGCGGATGGGATGATCTTTAAACTGAGTTATCGCTTTGGCATTGGCTTCTTTGCCATTAACCAAATCGGCCTTCCACACATTAAAAGAACCGCTGCGTTCTGTGAGAAAGTAGAAGGAACTATTAGAAGCCCAAATCGGATTGCGGTCTTCTCCAGCCCAGTCTGTTACTTGACCGTATTCCTTTGTCGCAGGTGAATAAATCCAGAGGTCTCGAGCAACAGAAGATTGATGGTGCTTTCGAAGATCATCTTCATAACCCTTCTGATCGTGGAATGCCAGAATACTACCATCGGGACTCCATTGTGCATCCATGATAGGCGTGGTAAGAACTTGTCTTTCCCTTCCACCCTTAACATTTACCTCATAAAATTCGGGCAATACACCAGAGGGGAATAGAACTGAACTCCGCTCATCCATTCTAGAACTTATGAATTGAACGTGTGTACCATCCGGTGAAAAACAGCTCGGCTGATCGTTTGAGCTATGAAAAGTAAGTCGAACCGGGGTACCTCCTTCGGCAGAAATAAGAAACACATCTCCATTTCCGTGACGATTGGAAGAAAAAGCGATGATCTTACCATCTGGACTCCAAATAGGCCAACCTTCGTAGGCTTGATGGAGGGTAAGTCTTTTGGCGGCACCTCCTTTGGCAGCAACGGTATAAATATCGCCCTGATAAGAAAAGGCAATACTATTTCCGTCGGGAGACACGGCTGGATAGCGCATAAAAACCGGATCGGTCTGCGCACGGCTTTGAAAAACAACCGCAAGAAAAACAAGAAGTACACTTATCTTGTGCATTGGAAAGGGGATTATGTTGCGCAATGTAAAATATATTCATCCTTCTAAAGAGCCCGTTTGAGCCAATGAATAAAATTTTAACAGAAATTAAGAATGGAAAGCCGCGAAAGAAGAAAATCGAATGTAAAGCGTGTTCCTAAAAGAGCGATTTATGAGGAGGCTCAAATACATGCTATCCTCGACCGCAATTTCCTAGCTCATATTGGTTTTGTTTACAATGGCTATCCCGTGGTCATTCCCACCCTTTATGCAAGAGATGGCCACGACCTTTTAATTCATGGAGCAGCCATTAGTCGGATGCTTAAGACGCTAAGTGAAGGAATAGAAGTTTCGGTTTCTATTGCGGAAGTGAATGCCTTGGTTTTGGCTAAATCAGCCTTTCATCACTCAATGAATTACGAGTCGGTGGTGTTATTTGGAAAGGGTGATCTTGTTCCTGATGAGCAAAAAGTACAAGCCCTAAAATGCATCTCAGACCACCTCATTCCCTTGCGTTGGGAAGAGAGTAGACAGCCCAATGAAAAGGAATTAAAAGCAACAGATATTGTACGAATAAAGGTGGATGAAGTCTCTGCGAAAAGAAGATCGGGGCCACCGATTGACGATAAGGTAGATCAAGATCTGCCCATTTGGTCGGGATTGATACCCATTCAGAGGGTTTTTTCAACACCTATTCCGAGCGAAGAAAGCGGCAATAGCCTGCCGGAAAGCGCGAGAATGCTGATAGAAAAAACCAAATAAGCAGTCATTCCCCTCAAAATTTCGTCAATTTGCAGACAGTTCGTAATTTCAGCCCCTTATAACAACCCTTTATTTTGAGAGTTCCTATGGAATCTGAGTTATTCCAAACATTACACCCTAAAGAGGGAAAAAAGAATAAACCCATATCGTTAGAGCGTTATGAGTTGGTGAAGAGTGCTATTTTAGAGCTTCTTACTACGGTAGAGCCTACCTATTCAGAGATGGCCGATGGCATTAAAGATATCTTGCCTACTTCATTCGATGGAAGTATTCGATGGTATACAGAAACGGTAAGTTTAGATCTAGAAGCTCGAGGGCTGATCGAACGCATGGAAACGCGTCCGCAGCGCTACCGTTTAATCAAGCAATAAGCCTTTCTATTGTAAAAGCTTGCTTTTTATCGCTTCTTAACGGAAGCATATAAAAGGAAGAGAACCGCCAACCAAACTGCAATTCTGAGAAGGTAATCGCCGTGTTTACTATAAAAAGTAAGTTCGGCATTGGCCGCTATTTTCTGGCTAAGGCTTCCTCTTTCTTCCCATCCTAATAACTGCTCTATATCGCCTCTTTGGTTTATGAAGGCAGAGATTCCCGTATTGGCAGAACGTGCTACTGATCTTCTGCTTTCAATGGCTCGCACCCTGGTATAGTGCAAGTGTTGCCGATGTCCTTCGCTATCGCCCCACCAACCGTCGTTGGTAATAACAAAAATCATTTGGGCACCTTTGCGGAAGTATTCACCTTGGAAAGCGCCGAATTCATTTTCCCAACAAATAATAGGTGCCACTTTAAATCGACCATCGTCAGAAACAAAAACCTCTCTATTTTCTTGAGTGCGATTGCTTCCTGAAATACCTCCGAAATCAATTACTATATCACCCAACAAAGGCTCTAGCACTTGAAGAAAAGGCATTTTCTCTGCGGCCACAACTAGTTTTGACTTATGGTAAAGAGGAATGGAATCGGCTGCACTTACCTGCATCGCGGTATTGAAGACATCGTACCAAAAATCGCCATTCTCATAATATCGCGCCGTTTCGGTGGCTTGGATAGAATATCTGCGAAGGGTGTTCGCACCGAGAATGAGATGCACCTGAGGGTATTGTTGTTGGAAGGATTTAAGTAGTTTCAACAAGCCTTCACCTTCCATATTAAACTCATCTATTCCCTTTGGAATAAGGGTTTCAGGTCCAACCACATACCGTGTCTCCGCACCGATTTCCTTTTCTGCTAGCGAAAGAAAGAGTTCTAATTGGGTAAGGGGCGAAAGGCTAAACTTCTCTTCGTAGGGTTCTATATTGGGTTGCACTACCACCACTTCTACCTCCTCGCCTTTTTGGGAATAGCTGTAATATAAATAGAGCGAAAAAGCCACGGGAAAGGTTATCATTAGAACAGGACGGACAAAGGAGCTCAGATTGGTTTTCGTTAATCCGCCTTTCGCCCAAGCAAAAACAAAGAGTAAATTAACAAGTACAATCCAAACACTTCCTCCAAAAACCCCTGTGTACTCATACCACTGTATCCATTTCGGGTAGTCTGCGAAAGCATAGCCCAAAGCCAACCAAGGCCATTCCATGTCCCAAGAAAGCAAAATCCATTCGTGAGTAAGCCAAAGAAATACAAGAGCGATATTTCCCTTTCTCGCGCCTAATTTCCTGCGGCAATAGACATAGCCCACCATGAGCAGCGACTCTACACTTGCGGCAATAAGCACCACAGCGGCCAAACCAGACCAATGGGCCAGACTAATCCACCAGCCCGTTAGGCCATTCCAAAGGGCGAAGGCCAACCAGCCATAGAAGAAGACCTTGCCATACACCCTTTTCCCTTTGGAAAGAGACAGATTGCGCAGGACAATAAAAAGAGGGATTAAAGCAATGAAAACGAGAGGTGACAAATGCCTATCAGGCCAAGAGAGGTAAAGAAGTAAACCGCTGAGGGCGGCAAGACCAAGACGGTGGAAAGGCTTCACTTTTTAGCGAGAAAATATTTAAGGCTAAATATATTGCTATAAAGAGCAGTAGACACATCGCCAATATCCGTTAAGGCATAATCTAGACTAATGCCTTTATAATAAAATCCTATGCCCATATTGGGTTGTAATGTTAACTTCCGCTCCCCTGAGAAATCGAGAGTTCTAGAGAAATTAGAAACACCGGCTCTAACAAAAACAATTCCTTGGTAACCCAGTTCCAATCCCAAGCTTGGATCTATATTGCCAAAATTGGCCGTAACCAGAGTATTTCTTTGTCCATCGAAAGTAAATTCAGCATTTATTTCTGTGCGGAGGGCGTATTTTTCATTGAGATCCCATTTGCGTGCAACGCCAAGTGTTAATCTCGGAAGAGTAAGTTCGATGGCATTTTGTGGCGCCTCGTTACCCGTTTGAGCAAACACATCGCCCAAAGCATCTTCATTTACACTCCAAGCATTAAAAGTAGAAGTAGCATCACGCAGAACCCCTCCAAACTCCCAATCTTTTACTTTGTATTGAGCACCAAGATCAAATCCAAATCCAAAGGCATCGGCAAAGCGACCGATATTGCGATAGATTAACTTCACATTTCCACCGAAGTTTAATCCTGCAACTTTCTCCGAGCTTCGAGCATAGGAAAGCAAGAGTGCATAGTCTGCAGCCGAGAAGAGCCGAATGCGATCGTAGTTTACATTTCCTTCGCTGTCTATCAATTCAGAAGTATCTGGAATGTCGTCTACCCCAAAGCGAATAAGGCTAACCGCTGCCACGCTGGTAGCATCAATGGGCATAGAGGCAGCGAGATAATCGTATTGAGCGAGTGAAGCAAAGTACTCCGCATGCATAACGGCAAACTGATAATGATTATCGGTACGCATCAGTCCGGCGGGGTTCCAGTAGGCCGAAGAGATATCGCCCACGCTTGCCACCACTGCATTGCTCATACCAAAAGCACGCGCATCTACACCTATGTTCAGGAATTCATTAGAATATTTCCTTCCCTGACCGAAGCCAAAAAAGGGCAGTAGTAATAAGAGGAAAGTCTTTTTCATTTGAGGGATCAAATATCTCTAATTTCACCAGTACTAAGCGTTTTATTCAACTTAATATTGTGCAATCATGATTCGATCTGCCATACCCAACTTGCTCACCGCCTCCAATCTACTTTGCGGAGTGCTCGCAATTGTTCAGGTTTTGTATTTCAACGATCTCGTTTTAGCCAGTTATTTGATCATGGCCTCCCTCCTCTTCGATTTGTTAGACGGAGCCGTAGCCCGACTTTTAAAGGTAGATGGAGAGCTTGGAAAGCAGCTCGATTCTTTAGCCGACGTAGTCAGTTTTGGAGTGTTACCTGGATTAATGCTGTTTAAATTGGGAATGGAAAATGCGGAGGTTATGGGTTTTTGGAATTATTTCGCCTTTCTCGTGCCTGTATTTGCGGCTCTTCGATTGGCAAAGTTTAACATAGATACACGGCAGAGCTATTACTTCATTGGCCTTCCCACCCCAGCAGCCACAGTATTTGTAATTTCCCTACCGCTTGTTTTGTTTGTAGATAAATTGGAAGCAGCGGGAATACTCTTTAACAATCCACTCTTTTTGGCCCTTATTTCACTCTTCTTAAGTGTTATGATGGTTGCACCCATTCCGCTCTTATCCTTGAAAGCATCCAAAGGCAAGAAACCCTCGAAGCTCATTTGGGTAATAGGTGGATTGGGGATACTGAGTTTTTCATTTTTCCATTTCTTAGCGCTGCCTATTGTGATACTTTTGTATCTGTTTTTGTCACTCCTATTTTTCAAACCGCATGAAGTTCAAAGCTGAAATAGACATAATGCCCTTAAAGGCACTTTTAGATCCACAAGGAAAAACCGTTACTTCTAATATGACCAATGTTGGCATACAAGGAGTAGAAGATGTGCGCATTGGAAAGCATGTGCAAATGAGTTTGGAAGCAGGCAGCTTAGAGGAGGCCAAGGCCAAAGTGGAAGAAGCCTGCAAGAAGTTACTGGCCAATCCGATCATGGAGAGTTTTACTTTTGAGGTAATCGCAGAATAAATTCCTGCTTCGTCTTTAAAATTTAGAATTGCGTATGGATAAAATTCTATTATCTTCGCGCCCTCAAATCAATTTGTGAACCGGGTTTAGGACCCTTGTTAAAACACTCATTATGCCAGTAAGAATTCGTCTTCAAAGACATGGTCGTAAAGGCCGCGCTATCTACACTATCGTTGCAGCCGACAGCCGCGCTCGTCGCGATGGTCGTTTCATCGAGAAAATCGGTCAATACAATCCAAATGTTAATCCAGCTGCTATCGATTTAGATTTCGAAGCTGCCTTGCGTTGGTTGAACAACGGAGCCGTACCTTCTGATACTGCACGTGCAATATTGTCGTACAAAGGAGTACTTATGAAGAAACACCTTTTAGATGGTGTTCGTAAAGGCGCTCTAACTTTAGAGCAAGTAGAGGAGCGTTTCGACAAATGGATGAGTGAGAAAGAAGGAAAAGTAACTTCTAAGAGCGATTCTTTGAAAAAGGCTAAAGAAGAAGCTGCAAAAGCACGTCTAGAGGCTGAAATTGCTAAGAACGCCGAGCGTGAAGCCGCTACAAAAGCGAAGCTAGATGCCGAAGCTGCCGCTGCTCAGCCTGTAGCTGAGGAAGCTTCTGAAGAAGCTGCTGCAGAAGAAACCAGCGCTGAATAAGTAGAAATATAGATTGCTTAGGCTAAGAGATAAGTCAATCTTTTGATAAAATAAAACCTGAATCGAGATGTACTTCGATTCAGGTTTTTTTATTTCATGGCCTTTCAATGAGACTCTTCTGCTCTATTACTCGAGTAAATACAAACGCTAAAAGGTCTTACGCTGTTCAGTTAGACTAGCTCCAAAAAAAATACCGAGTAAAAGGATTGTCCTTAGTAGCCGAGAGCCTAAAAGTGATGTCAAAGCTGAATTTTGACATTCGCTCTCACCAGGACTCAGAATATTCTGATTGGTCTAACTGGAATTTCAGAAGATTTGAGCCATCTCAAGGAATTGAGACTTTATCTATCCCATAAGTTAATTAACGCGGACAAGAGCTTGCCTTGCCTGGTTTTTAAGATCTTTACTCTACAAAATCTCTGTTAAATAGGAATATCTTTATACGTTCAGTGTTGTTGTTTCTAATACCTTAGGCGTTCGTATGATAGCACTTGGAGACATACACAAAAAGAAAGTTGAAATAAACACCGAAACTTGGCCTGCAGGATGGTATGTTCTGCGTATTGCCTCTTCAGAACAACAATTAACTCAATTGATTTGGATAAAAGAATAAACAAAGATTTGCGCACCGCTATTCTCTTTTTTCTACTGGCTTGTACTTCATTGGTTTGCACCCAAGGAGTACAGGCCAATGGAGAGTATGCGGGTACGCATTTCCAGTTTCCTACCTTTTTTCAAAGAAATGTCCTTAATCAAGGCGCTATCCCTTTTATTATGAAGCCCTTAATTTATATTAGCAGTGCAACTGAAAATTGCATACATCTATACATCAATGATTCGCTTATTGACCAACTATCGACCACTAAAGACAGTGTTTTTCGTTATGAATTGCCCATTTCAAGTGATACGATGTTGAATTGTAGTGGAGATTACTCAACTTCCTATGTTGTCAAATCCAGTTACCCTATAAACATCGTTTATCACTACCCTAGCCTAAAATACACACATAATTTTTTAGTGTAAGGGAAAGGTCTCAGCTCAGCTGCTTTTTTATTGTCTTCAGTACAGCCCCAAAGTAAAGAATACTTGATAGTCGATGCACCAATTAACCAAGGAGGGTATTCTATTTTCAGCTTATCACAGTCTTTCTTTTCTCTAACAGATCAATCCATACTCCAAATAAAATCTCCAACGGGTTTAGGATTTATTAACAATCAAATCACTTTTATCCCGAATTCCATTACTTGGACTATATCTATGCCCGAATACACTTATGTATCCCTTGTTGATTCGCTCTCTGGCTATTATATAGATAGTTTATCTGGCACATTACTGAAAGCACGGAACGTATCTTTTGGCTTCACCTACAAGCAAGGTGGGTTCGATTCATATAACTATACTAGAATTGCTAGCTTTAAAGAAACTTGTTCCCGTAAGTTTCGTTTTCCAGTGAATATAGACGATCCATTCTCTTCCCTTGCCCAAGTGGATGATGTTGCCATTCCAGTAGTTGAGCTTGACGCGCTGCAAGACTACTATTTCTTTCAGGCCTTTCCTATGCAGCGGGTAAACATCTTGCGTTTTGTGAGCGTTAAAGACAGTACGGTTGTGCGTTTCGATGGTCAGATTATGGCGGTTCTAGACTCCGCTCAATTCAAAGATACCTGCACTTCCAGTCCTGCTGCGCTTATTCAAGCCAATCATCCTTTTGCCCTATCTCAGGTAGGAACCACCTTTATGGTGCTCGATTCACTCAATCCTGCTCCCGTTCCTTCAGGTGTGTTGGCCGATACTGGAATGGATACCACTCAATGCATTCAGCAAAGCCTTTTTAGCACGCATACTTGGAAGTACGCCCACCGCTTTGGCGTAAATCTTTTTACCCGCACTACAGATACCAGTGCCATTTTACTGGATGGGCTGCCCTTACAGGGAAATTGGACTCACTTTGCTTTAAATCCGCGTTGGTCGTATGGGCGATTTCACTTTCCGCCGGGTGTCCACAAAATATCAGGAGGCAAAGGATTTATGGCCTTTCACTTTGGTTATGTAGACAACAGCTATCCCTATCCAGACACCATAAGAATCGAATGCTATGGCCATAGGCTTTTTGGGCCAGGTAAAGCCGTTGTAGACAGCTCTGTTTTTAGTCTGGATTATTACAGAACAGGTCCACAGTTTTTTTCTGAGTTCAACGACAGTATTTGTATTGGAGATAGCATTGCCTTTAGGGCCCCGAGAGCGCACTATGCCCATTGGGTATGGAGTTTAGATCAGCAGCCCATCTTCAGTCAAAGCACAGGAGATAGCGCCGCACCCCGCTTTTACCTCCGTTTTGAGCAAGCCGGAGCCTTTTGGGTAAAAGGATACGATAGTCTAGCCTGTTCTCCTGCCGATTCGGTTCTTATCTACGTTCAATCTCCACCCACCTCCCAGATTCAATATGCTTGGGAAATAGGCTGTGGCCGCTCAATTTTAAAATTAGAAAGTCAAAGTACATCCAACCAAAGCGCATGGCTCTTGCCCACCGGAGAATGGCGCTCAGGGCATACGATAGAAATACTGAATCCCGATTGGAATTTCCCGCAGCGGATATACTATCAAACGGGCGAAGAAGGCTGTAGAGACACCCTTAGCATTCAGGTGGAAACCCCTTTGGAGAACAACTTTATGCCTCAAGAACTCCCCAACGTCATTACTCCCAATGGAGATTTTCTAAACGAGGCCTTTGTGTTTGAGGGAATGAAAAGCTTTGAAGGCTGTTATCATTTGAGGGTGTTCAATCGCTGGGGCGCCTTGGTTTTTGAAAGCGAAGAAGTACAAAGCCCCTTTCAAGGCATAGACCCAAGCGGAGGAAGCCTGGCCAGCG
>Ga0136655_1000348_pt1 | contig 20746 bp, 19 predicted proteins | sample CPBDNA_2_FD_94863 | JGI IMG/M metagenome (GOLD analysis project Ga0136655, IMG submission 94863) | Freshwater to marine salinity gradient microbial communities from Chesapeake Bay, USA - CPBay_Spr_15_0.8_DNA (version 2) | ecosystem: Environmental > Aquatic > Marine > Coastal | place: USA... | reverse complement strand
CAAATCGAGCACTTGAAAAGGAATGCCGAGTTGTTCTGCAATAGCTACAGCATCGTTGCTATCGTCTATCCAAGGACATTCATTGTTAATGGTAACGCTTTCATCATTCCAATTGCGCATAAAAAGCCCCACCACATCATAACCCTGTTCAACTAAAAGGTGGGCCGCAACACTGCTGTCTACACCGCCCGAAAGACCTACTACAACTCTTTTCATTTTACATCCTTGCGCGAGATCTCTTTTCCCCAATGATATTTAACGTAAACCGTTGGCCTTCCCTCGCTATTGTATTCAATCCATGTATTGTGCTGCAGTCCGTTGGTATATTTTCCGCTGGCCACTGGAGTGCCGCTCGTATCGAAATACTTCGCTTCCCCATTCAATACATCCGCAACATAATTGGCCTTCGCAACCACCGTTCCATCGTCTATTCTCTGAATCCAGAGGCCTTCCTTCTTTCCTTTAACAAAGGTCATTTCTTCGGCTACCTTTCCATTGTCGAAATAGGTTTTGGAAAGTCCGTTTTTCTCATCCAACACATAGGATTCTGTTGAGATCAGTATACCCTTAGAATCGTAAAAATTCCAAACGCTGTCTTTCAATTCACCAATGTATTTGCCTTCTGCTTGAAGCCTTCCTTCTTCATCGAATTGCTTGGAATAACAAATGCCTGTTAACTTTCGGTATGTGTTTTCTGCTCTTTTTTGTCCGTTCGGATGGTAATATTGGAACAAACCAAAAGGCACATCGTCTTTAAACTGACCTTTAAAGCGCAGTGCTTTGTTTGGATAGTTCTTTTCCCAGGCACCCTGCTTGCGTCCTTTTGAGTCGGTCTGATTCATTTGTGCCTGAGCGAACAAGCTGAAAAACAGTAAAAAAACGGTACTTAAGCGAAGACTCATTTTCATAATCTAAATTCAACGCAAAATTACCACAAATGATGCCCTTGTTTTTTCATCTTTGACCTATGGTGCAACAAGCGATAATTCAAGCAGGCGGGAAGGGTACAAGGTTGGGACATCTTACCAAAGAAATTCCCAAGCCCATGGTGGAAGTAGCGGGTATTCCCGTTCTAGAACATCAATTACAATGGTGTTACAGAAGCGGAATAACGGACGTAATTATTATTGTAAATCATCTCGGCGAGCACATTCGCGCTTTCGTTGAAGAGCGAATGACCCAGCACCAACTCCCCAAGATTGAAATAGTAGAAGAGCCCTTTCCTCTGGGAACAGCCGGAATGCTTCCATCCATAAAGGACCGATTGCACGAGCAGTTTTGGTTGCTTTATGGGGATGTTATTTTCGATATAGATTCAAAAAGACTACTGGATTTTCATTTTGAGAAAAAGGCCGACGCCACTTTGTTGGTCCATCCAAACGATCATCCTTACGATTCGGATTTATTAGAAATCGATTCAACTGGGAGGGTAACCGCCTTCCACTCTAAACCGCATTCGGAGAACAGAAACTACCGGAATTTGGTAAATGCTGCACTCTATGTGATGGGTAAAAAGTTGATTGACCAAATTGAGCCCAATGTTTCCTCAGACTTCGGAAAGCATGTTTTTCCAAAAGCCTTAAGCAACTGTGCATTGTACGGCTATAGTACCAGTGAGTATGTAAAGGATATGGGCACCCTTGATCGAATCGAAAAGGTGGGGAAGGATATTCTATCTGGCAAGGTGGAAAGAAGAAACCTTCGATACAAACAAAAAGCGATTTTCTTAGATCGAGACGGGGTTATTAATTACGATACTGATCTCATTCACAGACCAGAAGACTTTAAGCTTTATCCTTTTGCGGCCGAAGCAATAAAGCGAATAAATAAGTCTGATTACCTGAGCATTGTTACTACCAATCAAAGTGTAATTGCCCGTAACCTCACGAATTTAGAAGGGCTTCAGGCCATTCACGATAAGATGGAAACCGAATTGGGAAGAGAGGGCGCATTTTTAGATGCCATCTATTTTTGCCCGCATCATCCACACGGCGGATTCCCCGATGAAAACAAGGCCTTTAAAATGGAATGCGATTGCCGGAAACCCAAACCGGGAATGATCATGCAGGCCACTGAAAGATTTAACATCCATCTTAAAAATGCTTGGATGATTGGAGATTCAGAACGTGATATTGGGGCAGGAAAAGCCGCTGGAGTTCGAACGGTTGCAGTAAAAACCGGTCATGGAATTATTCCGTCTAAGCTACAACCCGATCTTTTCTTCTCAAACCTTAAAGAGGCCGTTGATTTCATACTTGATCAACCCTTAGAATCAGAGGTAGCCAAACTCATGGAAGCCATAGGGGAAGGTAAAAAGTGCATTTTGATAGGTGGAAACAGTAGAAGTGGTAAATCTCATTTGACTCAGTGTCTTTTATGGGAATTAGAAAGTGAAAACCGCACTGTTTTCACTGTACACCTCGACGATTGGATCCTACCGAAAGAAGAGCGCATAAAAGATTCCGACGTTTTTCAAAACTTTCGATTCGAAGAGCTTGAAAAAGATCTCCCTCTCATTCTGCAGGGCCAGAAAGTGGTACTACCCGGTTACCCAAGACATCCTAAGAGAAAAGCCGAAGAAGTTGTTTATGAATACAATAACGAAGATGTTATATTAATTGAAGGCGTTGTAGCCCTAAGCAGTGCATGGCTTCGAAAACAAGCCGACCTTGCTGTTTACGTATTCTGTGAAGAGGCTGAAAGGAAGCGAAGAATGAAAATTTTTTACGATTGGAAGGGATACTCTGAATCAGAATTTGAAAAGCTCTACCAAAGCAGAATAGAAAATGAGTACAAACTCATTGAAAAAGAGGCCTATCATGCCGATTTCCACATACAGACCTAAGTGATTGCATACATTTACACGCTATGATCATTAGTAAAACTCCATTTCGCATCAGTTTTGTAGGCGGAGGTAGCGACTTAGCAGCCTTTTACGAAGAATTTGGCGGAGCCGTTTTAAGTACTTCCATCAATAAGTATATGTACATTTCTTCTCATCGTTTTTTTGAAGAAGATAAGATTCGAACCAAATACAGTATTACTGAGACGGTTGACAATGTTGAAGCTCTAAAACATCCTATTTTAAAGGAGGCGCTTAAGCTTTCTGGCATTACAGGCGGAATTGAAATTAGCTCCATTGCCGATGTGCCTTCAGGAACAGGAATGGGCTCTTCTTCCTCTTTTACGGTTGGCGTTCTGCACAATCTTTACGCCTATACCAATCGGTTTGTTTCCAAAGAAGAATTAGCCCAACAGTCGTGTGATATAGAAATTGAAAAACTGGGTGAACCCATTGGCAAGCAAGATCAATATGCGGCGGCCTATGGCGGATTGAATGTCATTGAGTTTCATAAAGATGGAGGAGTGAGTGTTCTTCCTATTCACCTTTCTAAAGATACGAGCGTTCAGCTAGAAAGCGATCTACTCATGTTCTATGTTGGAAACCAAAGGAAGGCTTCCGATATTTTATCTGAGCAAAAGAAAAATACCAAGCAAGCCGATAAAGCGAAAACCTTACAAGAAATGGTCGCTTTGGTATATGAGCTGAGAAATAGCTTGTATGCCGGAAATCTAGAAAACTTTGGCGCTTTAATGCATCAAAACTGGCTGCTTAAAAAGGCCTTAGCAAGCGGAATTAGCAATTCTGCAATTGATGATATTTACACTGCTGGAATGAAGGCAGGTGCTTTAGGTGGAAAGCTTTTAGGCGCTGGAGGAGGTGGATTTATGCTCTTCTATTGTCCGAAAGAAAGACAATCTAATTTGCGATTGGCATTGAAAGACCTAAAAGAATTCGAATTCAACTTTGATAAAGATGGATCTAAAATCATTTATTACGGACAAGACTGATTTGCGTTTTAGAACGCTGAATCACGCATAACTTTCTTTTATTCAGTGATCTTAAATCAATAATTGAGATTAGCTAGTTTCGGAGACTCAAAGAAACACAATGAAAAAGATGGCCATTCGCAGTTTAATATTGCTTTTGTTTCTCAGTTTAGCGTGTTCTAAACCAAAAGACGGAAACATTCCAAACTCACCAACAATTAGCGAGCTTCTCAACTCGCCTTCCTCTATTGTTCTTGGCAACAATGTTTTGAATCTAGAAGGCTATTTCTACAGAGATTTCATGCCCCCAACACAACCCAATGGCAGTCCGCTTATTGCCATTTGCAGGGTCATAGACAGCAGTGGCGCAGCACTGAATGATTCAATAGAATTAACAAAATTCTATATGATTTATCAGAATCAGTTATGGAAGTCTGATTATACAGATCTACGCTGGATAGAGCCAAACGGCATAGAAGGTGTAGCGCGAAACGGACCAAAATGGGGTCCGGATGTATTTGTGGATGTCGTTTGTGAATTTCGTTCAAAGGGTACTCTCTACAGATTGCTCGCCAAAGAGCAAGAAATTGAGGCAACGTATTAATTTAAGCGCCTAGTTTCAAGGTCTTTCGCAATACCATGGAATCACTTCTTGGTATTTACTGAGTAGTAAAGAAAACAAAGATTCTCCTTTCTGTATCCCTCTCCCTATTTTCCTCCCATCTATTTCGGTTAGCGGAGTTAATTCACCCATAGTTCCAGAGGCAAAAACAAAGTCGGAGGTATAAAAGTCGTAGAGCGACAAATCGGCTTCTACGCATGGGATATTCAAACTATCCGCTACCTGCATAGTCATTTTCCGACTGATACCTGGAAGGCAAGCGTTAGCATAAGGAGTGTAGACTGCACCATCCTTAATTAGAAAAAGATTGGTGTCATTTAATTCAGCAACAAAGCCGCGATCATCCAACATTATAGCCGCATCTACTCCTGCAACATTGGCCTGAATCTTTGCTAAAATGTTGTTTAACAAATTGTTGTGATGAATTTTTGAATCTAGGTAAGTGGGGCCATTTCTCCGCTGGCTAGAAGAAATAGCGGTAATTCCTTTCGTTCGATCGTATACTAATTTCTTGTGTTCTGCTAAAACGATTAGACAACTACCCGACTGATTCAGGCGAGGATCCATTCCACTTGTTATTTTCTCTCCCCTCGTAAGGGTAAGACGAATATGAGTATCGGTATGCATCGCATTGGCTTGAAGCGTATCTGCGATTGCCTTCTGGATAAACTCCAAATCTGGTATATCGCTAAAATGCAATGCTTTCGCACTATCGGTAAGGCGTTCTAGATGAGCAGTTAAATGAAGAATTCCTTCTTTGTACAATCGCAAACCCTCCCATACTGCATCTCCACCTTGCACTACGCTGTCGAAAACCGAAATTTTGGCGTCGGCCCTATTCCATAATCTGTCTTTAACAAAAATCTTAATGGCCTCATTGGCCGGATTGTACTCTTGTAACATTTTTAAATCTTTAGAGAATATTTTTCTAGATGAAGGTAGTGTTCCAAAGCCTCATCATACACTGGCTTTAAAAAGCTTGGCAATGCTTTGTGTTGAGACTCTTTTGGCTTCTGAAATCCAGTGCTTTTGTGCACCGCCTCATACCAATATTTCGCCCAAATGCCATCCTCCTTTCGCTCACCAGCCTTCCAACTGAGCATTTGTTTATAAAAGGGAATACCCAGCTGCTCGCAGATAGCAAGAAGGTAGGCGGATGGATTTTGCAATAGTTTTTCAGAATGTACAATGCAGGGCTGAATCTCTTGAATAGTACTCAGCAACTCAAAATAGTGTCGCGTTTGGGCAATTCCCGTTTCGCGTAAACTAGGGTTCTCTAGAACTTTTGACAAGGAGATAAGCAAATCCAAAGGATGACGAATCAACAGCAGATTGGCGCAGTCATGCATAAATCTAAGCTCAACTCCTTCAAGATGATGGGCCATATTCTTGAAGAAAACATGCTCAGAGGAATAGTCTTTTAAAATAATTCCATCTATAACACCCTGCCAATCAACGGGAAGTGACAGCAACACCTCTTCCCTACCTGGATGATCAACATTGGGATTGGAAGCGAGGTAGTACGCATAAAAAGGCTCGTCAACTACAAGCGTATCGGGTCTTTGTGCAAAACTGTACATCAATGCAGTTGAAATATTCCTTGGCCCAGAAATCTGATGAATTCGCATATCTGAGCCAATATCAGAAAAAATTGGCTTTGCATTAATGACGATCCAGAAGATTGCTACTGTGTTGATGACAGAATCAAAAGGCTGAAAAATAGTAATCAGCAAGCGCACACGAGAATTTTCGAGTCTGTGCTCAACACGAACTAAATTCTTCATATTCGTAGAGACACAAATTCTGCACTTAATCAATGATGTATCGAATAGCCCTCCTTCTAAGCGGCTCACTATTTATATCCAGCAATTCGTCTGAATACAATGACACCAAAGAAAATTTGAACGATAAAACAGAACTCATTGGCACGGGTCCTTACGCAGATTTTAACTACAATATGGGGAGTGAACTATTCAATTCAGCCTATTATTCAGCAGCCAAAGAATCCTTCTTAAAGTGTATTCAAAATACAGAATATCAAACTTTTAAGGAAGATGCCATGTATAATTTGACTATCATCTGTTTTGAGTTAAAGCAGGAAGAGGAAGCCTATGCATGGATGGATAGTCTGATTCGTCGAGAATACACTTGGCTGGATTGGTTTAAGAATGAATCGCATTCATTCTCTCAAAGTACAGACTATGTTAAAAGGCTCACCGCAATAGAATTGATACTAAAAAGAGTAGAAAATCCAGAAAACTGCACTTTTCATTATTCTGAACTAAACCACTTTAAAACTGCCTTTCAGCGAGCAAAATCAGATTGGAGTTCGTCCGCTTCTGCCTTTTACGCCCAGTATTTTTCTAAATCCAGTAGTGCATTGTATTTCTATCAGAAGTTCAAAATTCAATCCTCTTCTCAGCTTTTCTCCTTGCGTGTGCAAGAGAAGGAAGCCTATTTTGAAAGCATTCTTCCACATTTAGGAGAGGTAGAAAACTTTGAAGAGGAAATTCGAAGCTATTTCAATCAATTTGAGAAAGCCTATCCCGCTGCTATTTTTCCAGACATACACTACCTAATGGGTTGTTTTAATGCTGGAGGAACTTCCAGTCCTTATGGAATTTTAATTGGAACTGAAATGCATTTAAAACAGCCAGATTCTCCTCTTGAGAATTTAAATAATTGGGAGCGGGCAGTGCTTAAAAGCACCGATAATTTGCCCTTGATTGTACTCCATGAGCTCGTTCATATTCAACAGAATAACGGCTTTACCAACTTACTTGGGAATGCCATCTATGAAGGAGCAGCAGATTTTGTTTGCAATCTCATAGCCGGTGGACATATAAACGAACACATTCACAGCTGGGTAGAAGAAAATCAAAAAGAGAAAGAAATTTGGAAACAGTTCGAAATTGCAATGCTTCAAGAGGATGTATCCGATTGGATCGGAAATGCAGACCGTGCAAAAGGGAAGCCTGCTGATCTTGGATACTATGTTGGCTATAAAATCTGCGAGAGCTATTATCTCAAAAGCGCGAACAAAACAAAGGCTCTTGAAGAAATTATTCAAATAGAAAATTGGGAGGAATTCTACCTTAAAAGTGGATACGGAAAAACCTTTTGAAAACGAAAAGTCTGTTTCAAGGATCCTTATTCGGTTTGCTCCTTGTCCACTTTTTTATATGAAACAGCACATTTCCATATTCTCTTGGATTGAACCCATCAGAATTTGTCCGAACTTTGATTCCAATCTATATCTCAAGCACAGTCAATGGCCCAGTACACTCCAGAATCCTATACAGAAACACTCATAGACACCCTTAGAAAGCTCGATTTCTCTTCGGTAAAACAACTCACAGAAGCTTTCTTAAAGGCAAGAGAGAACGGGAACTCAATATTCACTTTTGGCAATGGAGGAAGTGGCGCTACCGCTTCTCACGCAGCCGGTGATTTCTTAAAGGGCGCGAGTTATGGTTTAGACAAGCGTTTTCGGATGATTTGTTTGAATGACAACCTCCCATCAATGATGGCTATTGCGAACGATATCGGGTATGAAGACATCTTCATTGAACCCATGAAAAACTTCATTGAAAAAGGCGATGTAGCTATAGGCATTTCAGGAAGTGGAAACAGCGAAAATGTAGTGAGGGCTATGCAATATGCCAAAGAAAAGGGAGCCGTTACCGTTGCCATGTGTGGATTTAAAGGCGGTAAAATCAGTGAGATGGCGGATATAGTTCTCCATGCAGATGTTATGGACATGGAAGTCACAGAAGACGTTCACATGGCCATTTTTAATATGGTCAAGAAATCGGTTATGCAGGAATTACTCGGTGAAAATCCAAGTATGGGAAAGGTGTACGACCAGCGCACGCCTTAAAGCCAATTGTTTTTTCTAAAATAAAAAAGTGTTATACCGCTAGAGAGCACCATTAGCAAAAGGGCAAAAGGATAGCCCCAGGTCTGACCGAGTTCAGGCATAAATCGGAAGTTCATTCCGTACAAGCTGGCTATTAAAGTGGGCGGTGCAAATACAACCGTAACAACGGTGAAAATCTTTATGATTTTGCTCTGCTCAATATCCAATAGACCTAAGAACGTATTCTGCAGGTATTCCAGCCTTTCAAAGTTAAATTGAGTGTGTTCCAAAAGAGAGCCAACGTCTTTTACCATAACGCGCATTTTACTATAGTCCTCATCTGGAAATAGTTTGCTTTTTAGAATGCTTGAAATGATGCGTTGTTTATCTACAATGTTTACGCGTATTAACATCGTAACCTCTTGCAAATGATTGATTTTTATTAGGAGAGATTCATCTGTATTTCTCTCAACGGCCAAATCTCTGCTGATATCGGCAATATCTCTCGCAATGGCTTCCAAGAAATCGGCATCGAAATCAATCCGGGTTTCAAAAAGCCAAATGAAAATCTGGAAATTGCTATTGTCTTGCCATGCATTGGGGCGCATTCTTCTGTGGGCGTCGTCGAAAGTTTTGAGGTCTACGTTTCTTTGAGTAATCAAGAAGTTTCCTTTCATAATGAATGAAACCGGCTCATTGGTGTAGGTATCGCCGAATTTCACCAAGAAGTTGGAGTTGATACTTATTTCACCTCCCAATTCTGAGTACTTCGACGAAGATTCAATCTCTTCCGCTTCTTGACGAGTGAAGAGTTCGATTTCAAACTTCTGTTCAACTAGCTTTTGCTCCTCCAAATTGGCATGCAGCATATCCACCCAAACGAAATCGTCTATGGAAATTCGATAGATTTCGGCGGGATCCTTCGTTTGAAGAAGAACTTGGTCTTTTATATAGTGACACCTCAGCACTGGCCAAAAGTATGCAAATCAAAGAAAGCAGAGAGGCTTAAATAGGCTTAGTGGGTCTAAACTTTACCTATTTTGCTATTGTGCTGAATTACAGCCCCCTTCTTGATTACCACTATGCCTTCTTTAATGCAGTAGCCCTCTTCTTCAACATCCATTAAAGACGTATCGCCAATAATTGTGACATTATTTCCAATGCGTGCATTCTTATCCACTATTACATTTCTTAGTAGACAAGAAGAACCTATTCCAACAGGAATATTGTCCTTATTGAGTATTTCATCTAAGGTTTCATAGTAATCGGCGCCCATCATTATGCAATCCTCCATAACCGTTTTATCGCCAATCCGACTTCTAATACCAATAACGGCTCTGTTTAGTTTCTTAGCTCGAATAATACTTCCTTCTGAAAATAGCACCTTATTCATTGCTGTGCCAAAGACTTTTGAGGGAGAAAGTAATCTCGCTCTAGTATATACTTTATCTACATCACTGAATAAATTGAATTTAGGCAGTGGTTCGGTCAATTCAATATTCGCTTCAAAGAAAGAGGGAATATTTCCGATATCAGTCCAGTATCCATCGTAGCTATAGCTCGCAACACGCATTTTATTTTCAATGGCTAGAGGAATCAATTCTTTTCCAAAATCGGTAGCACTTGGAGCTTGTTCCAGTAAGCCGTGCATCACATCACGATTGAAAATATAGATGCCCATAGAAGCCAAATACACTTTTTTCTTTTTTACGTTTTCTTTCGAAACCTTGCTCTTCCAATTGTCTAGCACTTCCATGTTTGGCTTTTCAATAAAGCGCTCAATCATACCATCGTCGGCCACCTTCATAATTCCAAACGAAGTAGCGTCATGGGCCACCACTGGAATGGTTGCGATGGTTACATCGGCCTTCTGCTGTTTGTGATACGTAAGCATCTCCCTGAAATTCATCTGGTAGAGCTGGTCTCCAGATAAAATAAGTATTTGCTCGTAATCGTGGCTGTTCAAATGGTGCTCACTCTGACGAACGGCATCGGCTGTTCCTTGGAACCACTTATCGTTATTTGGCGTTTGCTCTGCGGCAAGAATATCCACAAAACCCTTTGAGAAAGGATCAAAATGATAAGTATTCTTGATATGTTGATTAAGAGACGCCGAATTGTACTGAGTAAGTACAAACATTCTATTTACGCCCGAATTGATGCAGTTTGAGATTGGAATATCAATCAAACGATACTTTCCCGCTATGGGTACAGCAGGTTTAGATCTTTGTCCGGTAAGGGGATACAACCTACTTCCAGCTCCACCACCAAGAATGAGAGCAATTGCATTGTGCTTATGACTTAACATGTTCTGTAGAATAATTAGGTAACATTTCTTTATAGAGTTCAATATACTGTTCTGTAGCCGTTTCCCAAGAATGGTCTATAAGCCGATTCTTTTCTAAAACAGCCACAAAATTAGCCGAATGTCTGAACAACTCTTCCGCCGCAAACAAAGCACTTCTGATTTGATTTGCATCTAATTTGGCAAAGGCGAATCCCGTACCCTCCCCTGAGCGCAAATCAGGCACGGTATCTTTAAGTCCACCTACCGCATGTACAACAGGAATAGCTCCATATCGGAGAGCATACAGTTGATTTAAACCGCAAGGCTCTACTCTAGAAGGCATTAGAAGGAAGTCGCTTCCGGCATATAATCGATGAGACAAAGGCTCATTATAAGCAAATTCCACATTAAACCTTTCAGGGAATTTAGTTTTAAGCTGTCCAATCTGATGCTGTATTGTGAGGTCGCCACTGCCTAAAATGAAGAAATTCGCATCTAAGCCAGAAAAAAGTGCATCTGCAATGATCTCCGGCAATAAATCGGCTCCTTTTTCATAGGCAAACCGACCAATGAAGGTAAACAATGGCTTACCCGGAACCAATCCATATTCTCTTTCAACACTGGCTTTGTTAGCCTGTTTGTACTCCATTAAATCGCCTTCTAAGCGATTGTCTAAATAAGAATCGGTAGATGGATCCCATAGTTCATTGTCAATTCCGTTTAACAGACCAGAGCACTTTTTGTACTCCATTCTGAATAACATTTCCAAGCCTCTAGCATCCATTGCCAATTCTCGCATATAGCCCGAAGAAACGGTGGTAACCTTCCAAGCGGTTTTGATACCGCATGCTAAAGAATTGATATGTTGCTCCCATTCGAGCAATCCACCTCTCTCTGGGTGGAAGGCGGGTAAAACACCCAACTTACTCCAAGGCATACCTCCTTGATACATGCCATTGTGAATGGTTAAAACCGTAGCAATAGAACGCATATGCTCAAAATCGAAGGCTTCATTTATAAAAAACGGAACTAGTGCTGTATGATGATCGTGACAATGCAAAATAGCAGGCATTTCTTCCATTTGACCAATCCATGTGAGGGCGGCTTTCTGAAAACCTACATTCCGCTCTATTTCATCGGAAAAACCTCTTCCTGTGCGCTGATCAATATAAATGCTTTCTCGATCGAACAAGCCTGGGAGGTTGATTAAAAACAATTCAAACCCTAAATCATGATTTAGAACCCTTTCTATTGCAAAAGGCCTGTGTTCGCCATATTGCACAAAAACCCCTTGAAAAACATGCTCTGTCTTTTGTTTTAGAATCCAAGCCGTATTGTACTTCGGCATGCACACTGAAGCTTCAAATCCGAGTCGGTTTTGATACTTCGGAAGGGCCCCTACAACATCTCCTAATCCTCCTGCTTTTGCTGCAGGATAGCACTCCATACTAAGATGAATAATTTTCATAAAATACAACTGATGTGGTTCGTGTTAAATATACACCTATGTTTTGAAAAACACTTATTCTATTGCCAATAATTTCTCCATTCTAGATTGCAGTTCCTCGAAGCTAAGTCTATGGAAAATCTGGCCTTCTACAGAGATAGAAACTTCACCCGTTTGTTCTGAAACCGAAAGGGCAACAGCATCGGTTCTCTCAGAAATACCCAAGGCTGCTCTATGCCTCATTCCTAGCCTACTAGGCAGGCTGGAATTGTCACTTACAGGTAAAACGCATCGTGCCGCAAGAATTCTATTTCCTCCTATAATCACAGCGCCATCGTGCAACGGACTCTCTTTCTGAAAAATGCTCTCCAACAAACGAGAACTCAATTCAGCATCAATTCGATCGCCTGTTTGCTCAAAGGTACCCAGTTGACTTTTTCTTATGAATACTAATAGTGCTCCCGTTTTTTGAGCGCTTAAGACTTGACATGCCGCAATAATTTGGGAAATATCCAATTGAACCTCATCGTCTCTCCGAGCCCATCGGAACATTCTGGCCAAATGCGCCTGCTTTCCAAAATTGGTGGTTCCTACATAGAGTAAAAACTTCCGAACCTCCTGCTGGAAAACAACAATTAATGCCACTACACCCACGCCGATAAACTGTCCCAATATCTCGCTTAACAAGCGCATATGTAGAATTTCTACCAACTTCCATATGAGATAAATGGCTGCAACACCTACCAAAATGTTAATGGCAACCGTTCCCTTAAGCAATCGGTAAACCTGATATAAGAGAAAGGCCACCAGCAAAATGTCTAATATGTCTGTAAAGCCTATATCAAATAAGGGCATCTGGAACAGAATTAAAATATTGGCTAATCTCTATGGTTTGTTTAGCTTCTTTAACATCATGAACTCGAAGAATAGCCGCTCCCTTTTGCAAAGCCAATGTGTGCAAGACAGTAGTGCCATTCAAAGCTTCCACAGCAGTAATATTGAGCAGTTTATTAATCATCGACTTCCGACTTAATCCGACTAAGATAGGACATCCCAAATGGTGATAAGCTTCCAGACCTTTTAGCATTTGATAGTTGTGCTTAAGATCTTTGCCAAAACCAAAACCTGGGTCGATTAGAATATCTGACAGACCGCGAGATCGCAACTCGGCCAAGCGACTTGAAAACCACTTTAATTGATCGGCAACTACATTGTCGTATGAAGGCATATCCTGCATATTCTGGGGACTTCCTTGCATATGCATTAGGCAATAAGGCACTTTTTTAGCCTCGATAAAATCCCACATTTTAGAATCTAGACTTCCGGCAGAAATATCATTTACAAGATCAATTCCTTCTTCCCAAGCCCGACGAGCAATTTCAGCCCTCCAAGTATCTACCGAAAGAGGAACTTCAGGAAATTCTTTGCGAATATGGGGTACGAGGGCGTTTAATCTGCTCCATTCTTCTTCTAATTCAATAACAGCCGAATGCGGCCTACTGCTTGCCGCGCCAATATCAATCCAATCGGCACCCTCTGTTAGCATTTGGCTCACTCGACTTAAGCCCTGATCCTTAGAACTATATTTTCCTCCATCGAAGAAAGAGTCGGGGGTAGCATTTAAGATGCCCATTATTTTAGGACCATCAAAGTGGTACAGTTTACCCCTAAGATTCAATGTTGGAGATGTATTATCTTTCGACCCTTGCACAGATTAAGGCTTTTTCTATTATGAATGATACCGCAAAGCAGTATCGAGATATTGTTGCCGAATGTAGAAATCTCTTTGCGAAAAAGGCAATAGATTATGGATCGGCATGGCGAATAATGCGTCTCACCTCTTTGACTGATCAGATTTTCATTAAAGCTCAACGACTTAGGAGTATTGAAGAAAAGGGAGTTCAAAAAGTAGAAGATGGATTAAAAGGCGAATTTATCGGGATTTTAAATTATAGTTTAATGGCACTTATTCAGCTTGAATTGGGAGTTGCCAAAGAGCCCGATTTAACTGCGGAGGCTGCACTCAAAGGATATGATAAACAAGCCGAGCGTTGCTTCGACCTCATGCTTGCAAAGAATCATGATTATGGCGAGGCTTGGCGAGATATGCGCATCAGCTCCCTGACTGATCTGATTCTTCAAAAATTGTTGAGAATTAAACAAATTGAAAACAACAGCGGCACAACCCTTGTTTCGGAAGGCATAGACGCAAATTATTGCGATATGGCTAATTATGCCGCTTTTGCCCTTATAAAAATGAAAGAAGTAGAACAATGAACATACTCATACAAATTGCCCGAATTCTAGTTGGTGGGCTATTTATCTTTTCAGGCCTTGTAAAGTTGAACGACCCAATGGGTATGGCCTTTAAACTGCATGATTACTTTGCCCCAGATGTACTAAATCTAGCATTCTTAAACGATTACACCTTACCCATTGCATTGGGCGTCATCCTATTTGAAATTATTTTAGGCACGGCTCTTCTAATCGGATATAAGGTAAAATGGACTCTCAGATCTATTCTCGCTCTCATTGTCTTCTTCACTTTTTTAACCTTCTACTCGGCCTACTTTAATAAGGTAACCGATTGTGGTTGTTTCGGAGATGCCATCCCACTTAACCCTTGGCAGTCTTTTTCAAAAGATGTCATTCTCCTGGTTCTTATTCTTTTCCTTTTCAGCGGAGCACAGCATATTAAACCACTTCTTTCGCCTGGATTAATGAAACTGAAGATGATCTCTGCAACTTTGGTAAGTGCCTTGTTGGGTTGGTACGTTTTGGAACATCTTCCCTTTATCGATTTTAGACCCTATGCGGTTGGAAAAAGCATTCCTGAAGGCATGAAATCTGCCGAAGAAATGGGACTAGAGCCTACTCAATACGGTACTATTTATACGCTCGAAAATGAAAGTGGAGAGAAAATCACAGTAAATAGCGATGATTACATTAGCGAGAAATGGTGGGAAAAACCAGAATGGGTCATTCAAGAAAACCAAACTCAGTCGGTCTTAATTAAGGAAGGATACGAACCACCTGTTCACGACTTTAGTGTTATTCTAAACGATATAGATGTTACAGAAGAGGTCTTGAATCAAGAATGGATATTCCTCCTACCCATTCGACAATTATCGAAAGCCAATAAGGAGGGCATTGCAATGCTCAGAGATTGGGTGAAAGTCAATGAAGATCTTCAAATAAAAACCCTCGGTCTGACTGCTAGTGGTGGAGATGAAATGATCAATTTTGTCATTGATGAGCAAATTCCATTTTCTTTAGCCAATCTAGATGAAACTACTTTAAAAACCATGATCCGCTCCAATCCTGGTGTGATTTTACTCTACAAGGGAACCGTAATGGGTAAGTGGCATTACAACGATCTTCCTTCTAGAGAAGAACTTGAGTCTTTAATGTAGACAATGAGATTTCTTTGGGATAGGTTTCTACAAGGCTTGGCGGTTGCTTTTGGATTGATAAGCATTCTTTTCTTTCTGTTTAAAGTATTGCCCGGTGATCCCGCTCGTATGATGATGGGGCAAAGAGAAGACAGCGAACAACTCGCTCAAATCTATGAACGCTATGGCTTAGACTTGCCCATCTGGAAACAATATCTATTCTATATCAACGACTTATCTCCTGTATCCCTGCATTCCGATGAAGGATTTACCGCTTTCTCAGAAGAAAAGTTTAGCGGATTCTTAGTCTATAAAGGAGAATCACTAAGCCTCGCACTCAAGATGCCTTATCTGCGAGAGAGCTTCCAAAAAGGAAATAGAAAAATAGGCTCCATTCTGGCCCAAGTTCTTCCCAATACGCTGCTACTTGCTCTATGCGCCATGTCTCTTGCCCTGCTTCTTGGCATAGGCATGGGCATGTTGGCTGCTATGTTTCCCAACTCCAAATTAGACAAGGCTTTGGTGCTTTTCAGCTCTATGGGAATGGCCTTACCCAGCTTCTTTTCGGCCATTTTAATTGCTTGGATATTCGGATTTATTCTGCACGAATACACAGGCTTAGAAATGAATGGAAACTTATTTGAACTCGATGATTTGGGCGAAAAAACGCAACTAAAACTCAAAAACCTCATCCTTCCTGCCTTCACACTTGGCATCCGTCCTCTGGGTGTTATCACCCAACTTACCCGCAGTAGTTTGCTGGAAGTCTTAGAGTTAGACTACATCCGAACGGCACGCTCAAAAGGATTGACAGAATGGAATATTGTTCGAAAACATGCTATGCGTAATGCAATTATTCCTGTTGTAACGGCTGCCTCTGGTTGGTTCTCCAGCATGTTGGCCGGGTCTGTTTTTGTTGAGTATATTTTTGGCTGGAACGGATTGGGAAAGCAGGTTGTTGAAGCGCTTCAACTATTGGATTTACCTCTTGTAATGGGCGCTGTCTTGGTTATTGGAATGCTCTTCGTTCTAGTAAATATTGGTGTAGACATTCTCTATCGCATTTTAGATCCTCGCTTGAGAAACCCATAGTCCTATTCAACCAAGACGGCAGTGCTTCCTCCCTTTAAACGAAAACGGCTCAGAGAATCTTTTCCCTCTAATTTATCAAAGCTTTCAACTGCTGATGCCAAGAAGTTTGAATGGGAATGGTAAAACCCTGATTTATAAATACCGACTCGGCCAACAAAACATTCGATTTAAAGTCGGGCAGATTGCCTTTTGAATACTGCACACATGAAACTACAATAATCAATTTATACTGCTGTTCGTAATTTCCTATGGCCTTCTCCGCATCCTGAAAAAAGAACTTCGACATAGACGAAAAGCCTCTTTTGTTTTTGATGACGGCATAGAGCAATAGATTTTCAAATAAATAAGGCCATTCTTGATGAATGCTCTTGCATATCTGCTCAGCCAATTCGAGTTGATCGTTTTGAAAATAATACTTCGCCTTGAGCAAATAGGCATCCGGCTTTCTACCCACTTTAGCCTGATCTGCAATGATGCGATTAATGTGACTCAACTCCTTGGTTTCATTCTTTTCAACCACACTCAATAGCAAAAGGGTAGAATACACATCCCAAGCTTGAAACAAGGCGTTCGCTTTATTCAAAGGAAAAAGCGCTCTTGCCTCCATCAAATACGCTTCACTCTTATCGAATTCTCCATTCATCAAGGAAAGAAAGCCCAAAGCCTTGTTAAATAGGTAAGGTGTAATTTGCTTGGCATCTCGCATCGCTGTAAAGCTTTGCTTCAAGTAAGAAATACGCTCTTTATCAGCCATATCATATTTAAAATCTAAGTTGAAGCCCGCTTTCATTTGCGGAATGGCCTTTATCAATAAATGAAACAGTTCGAAAACACTTTGGCTTTTTGCGAACTCTACTTTGTGTTCTGGATACAACTGCGCAATGCTATCAAAATAAGATCTATTGAAAAGCCGCTCTATCTCTTCGCTTGACATGCTATCCAACTGTATTACAGTAGTCATGATAGAAAATACATCTGCTATGCCGAGTTGAAAAAAAACAAACCTATTAAAACTCGATTGAGGAGAAAGCGACTTCTCTAAAATCTCTTTGGCCAGCGAATACTCTCCGCTAGCCATCAAAAAGCTAGGATAAAAAACCAGCGCCATGGAGTCGTTCGGATTGATTCTCAATGCATCCTCAAGATCCGCTGTACTTGTACTGTCTGATGTGTTAAATTTTAAAATTCCTCTAAAAGACAAGAACTTAGCTGAATCTCCTTCAAAAAATTCAAGGCTAGTCAATGAAAGTGCTTTGGTATAATTTTCCAATGCTTTGCCTTCCTCCGATTTGGTTTTGTGATAGTTGGCCATATCATTCCAAAGTATAGGACTGCTTGGATTATCACCCAGCTTAGTATACAGATTCGATAAATAATCAGGGGCTAAAGCTGGATTGTCTGCCAAGTCATCAAACGAACTCAATAGTTCACTTGAACTAAAATTCATTTCAAGAGAAACACTGTTTTTCAAAGAAAACACATCCTTTAAAAGCGCTTCTATTTTGTCTGTGTCTGTTTGAGCTGAAGCAGAATAAAATCCTATACAAAAGAGAGAAGGCAAAAGACATTTAAACATAATTATCTAATAATGAATGGTTATACGATCTGGTTACGAAAGATTCCTCAAGGCTTCATACACAACTATACTTACTGAATTAGCCAAATTTAAACTCCGTATATGGCTGCTGTGAATCGGGATTTTATACAGGTGGTCAGCATGCGCATCCACTATTTCAGAGGAAAGACCAACGGACTCCTTTCCAAAAATTAAAAACATATCGTCTGTGAAGTCCATCTCCAAATAACTTTTAGTTGCCTTGCTTGAGAAAAAAGCCATCGACTTGGAAGCATATTTTTCGAAGAAAGCACCTGCATTTTCGTGAATCTCAAGGTCAACATATTGCCAATAATCCAATCCAGCCCGCTTCAAACGACTGTCTGTAAGTTCAAAACCCAAAGGCTTTATCAGGTGAAGTTTTGAGCCCGAAGCCAAGGATAATCTACCAATATTGCCTGTATTTGTATGTATTTCTGGTTCAACCAGTACAATGTTTAATGCCATTCGTTTTTTACCGTTTCTACTTTTCAGTCAAATTCATTTTAGCCAAGAATTCGTCTTGGGTGCTTCAAGTATACGGCACTTCTCATCCAAAGACCATTCTCGCCTGCCGAAAGGTATTGGAATGGGCATTGAGAATGTCTGATATTCTTTCAGAATACCCACCGCCCATGCTCACCGCTACGCCAATTTCTGCCTGCTTGCAGTACTCAAAAACCAAGCTGTCTCTTCGTTTACAGCCTTCCATGCTTAAGGCCAATCTGCCCAATTTATCGGACGCTAAAACATCTACTCCGCTTTGATAAAAAACCACTTCAGGACATTGCTTTTGAAAAAGAGTATCTAATTCTCTTTCTAGAATATAGAGATATTCATCGTCTTTAGTGCCATCCGCAAGGGGAATGTCTAAATGACTGCGCTCCTTATGCATGGGATAATTGTTGGCGCCGTGCATAGAAAAAGTGTAAATCGCTTCATGACCTTGAAACAAATGAGCCGTGCCATTTCCTTGGTGAACATCCAAATCTATGACGGCTATTCTCTTGGCATTAAAGCGTTCAATCAATTGGTTTGCAGCAATGGCAATATCATTGAGCAAGCAAAAACCTTCTCCATGAGAGGCAAAAGCGTGATGAGTGCCTCCGGCTATATTCAATGAGCAGCCGCCATGCCAGGCATCTATTCCATTCTGCACAGTCCCGGAAGCTATAATATATTCACGTTCAACCAACTGCCTACTCAAAGGGAAACCGGTTCTACGTTCTTCTTTCTTAGATAAACTCAAAGAATCTAATTTATCTAGGTATTCTTTTGTGTGGATGGCTTCTACCCATGTTTTCGTTAGCAGGCTGGGTTGAAAAAAATCATTTTCATCCGCGAGGCCTTCATACAAAAGTTGCTGTGGCAAGAGGGCATACTTTTCCATCGGAAAACGGTGCCCATTGGGAAGCTGGTGACAATACAAAGGGTGATTCGCGATGCGCATAATTCTTAAATCAAAGAAACATCAATAAAGCAATATGGTGCTAAGCCCGTCTATCTTTGTGGCATGCATTTAAAGCGCTTGTTTGTCGTTGCTTTTTTTCTCTTTCTATCTTTTGAAAGATCCAATGCTCAAAACCTAAAGTGCACGGTAGAGGTACAATTGAGCGAGAGCGAGCGCACTCTCTCGGGCTCATCCGATATTTATTGGCCTAAGAGTCTGCTAGACAATCAAGAATACATCTGGATAGAATTCTGGCCCAAGGCTTTGAGCGATCCCAATTCTGTGTTGGCGCAACAATGGTTGGAAGATCAAAACACCGCATTCCATTTTGCCAAAGAAGAAGACAGAGTAAAAATCGACAGTCTTATTCTGCGCGGCAAATTGAATGAATCCATTCCGTATCAAAGCGGACGCTCTCCTGAAATCATCCGATTTAAAGCAGAACAGCTAAGCGAAGAAGGCGGTTTTTTACACCTGAGAGTAGACTTTTCATTTCAACTTCCAGAAAAGGCTTGGGCTGATTTTGGAAAGATGGAAGACGGAATCTTTTTAAAGCATTTTTATCCAAGGCCTGCCTGGGTTGACAGCAGTGGCAGCTCCCCGAGTGTTTGGCTTCGCGAAGAAGACCGAAACCGAATGCCGGTTGATCTTGAACTTAGTATCTCCGTACCCGCCTCTTGGATGGTTTTTTCTGAAATAGAAAGAACCGCTAAGTCGGCACAAGAGGCTGATGGATTTAAATCGTCCAACTTCCAATTTATTTCAAAGCCAAGCCTTCATCAATTCAAAGCTCAGAGCTATTCTGGCGATGCAATCGCAGTTCTGAGCAAAAAAGCCAGTCCGATTCAAGTTCTACACTCTGAAATCATGGCAGCAAGATTGAATAAAGAGAATGCTGCTGCTGAATTTTTACTCTACGAATTTGAAATTAAGCAGATTTATTCTTGGTTTAAAGCCCAATACGGAATAGAAGGAAATCGCATACACACGCTCCTTCTAGGTGATTTTCCACAACCAAAGGGCGGTTCAGAAGGACTATTCATCCTTCCCGCCAAGGCGCCAAGCATCCTCACTAAATTAAGTCTGAGCTATTCTATTTTCACGCATTTGCTTTCTGAAAATGTGAAGGCCAGCGAGAGTCCTTGGTTGGTTAAAGGTCTAGCTGATTATTT
>Ga0136655_1000347_pt1 | contig 20802 bp, 19 predicted proteins | sample CPBDNA_2_FD_94863 | JGI IMG/M metagenome (GOLD analysis project Ga0136655, IMG submission 94863) | Freshwater to marine salinity gradient microbial communities from Chesapeake Bay, USA - CPBay_Spr_15_0.8_DNA (version 2) | ecosystem: Environmental > Aquatic > Marine > Coastal | place: USA... | reverse complement strand
GAACTTTGTAACATTCAATTCCCCATTTTCCAATTTTTTTTGTTGAGGACGACCTAAATGAGAACATAAAATCAAAGCCCCGCCATGTTCTAAAATATAATTTAGGGTCTGCAGCGAAGCTTTGATTCTATTATCATCAGTGATTTGGAAAGTACTGGAAAGAGGGACATTAAAGTCCACTCTTACCAGTACTTTTTTATTATTAAAATCTATATTTTCCATAAGAACTCCCAAAAATTAGATACGATCTGCTAATTGAGCTAATCTTGCAGAATAACCAGCTTCATTATCGTACCAACCCACAATTTTTGCAGTATTTCCTTGTACCATGGTCAAATCGACATCATATATACAAGAGTGAGGATTACCTAATATATCAGAAGAGACGATAGGTTCTTCACAATATTCAAGAATACCCTTTAGATAAGTTTCGGAAGCGGCCTTAAAAGCGGCATTAATTTCCGCCACGGTCGCTGGTTTTTTTAAGGTAGCCGTAAAATCAGTTACAGAACCATCGGGAACAGGAACGCGCATAGCATTTCCGTTAAGTTTACCCTTTAAATGAGGTAAAACCAATCCCACGGCTTTTGCAGCACCTGTTGAGGTTGGAACGATAGAAATAGCAGCTGCTCTGGCTCTTCTTAGATCTTCATGTGGAGAATCCTGAATTCTTTGGTCTGCGGTATAAGCATGAATGGTAGTCATAAAGCCAGATTCAACGCCAAATGCATCATCTAATACTTTAACCATTGGCGCTAAGCAATTAGTCGTGCAAGAAGCATTAGAATAAATATTATGATCTGCATGAATAACTTCATCATTTACACCTAAAACGATGGTTGGAATATCACCTTTAGCTGGGGCAGAGATAATAACCTTTTTAGCACCTGCACTGATATGTAAACCAGCAGTTTCACGATCCGTAAATCTGCCTGTACTCTCAATAACAATGTCAATTCCCATGTCTTTCCAAGGTAGCGCTTTAGGGTCTCTCTCAGCGATGGCATGAATTTTTTTATTATTAACATATAAAAAATGTTCATCCGCACTTACCGTTCCAGGAAACTTACCGTGTACAGAATCATATTTTAATAAATGCGCCAACGTAGCATTATCTGTTAAATCATTGATGGCAACTACTTCAATCCCTTCCATCTGAATGAGATTACGAAATGTTAGACGACCGATTCGACCAAAGCCGTTAATAGCTATTCTTTTAGCCATGATGTTATTGATTTGTGAAGGTTTACGAAATATTTACTTAGTGTAAAAATGACATTAACTATAATTTTAAAATTGCTGCAAAAATACATAAAAACTACTTACAGGATATTTTTTTGTCCAAATAAGTATCAATAATAAAAATTAAAAATTAAAAGTGACAGGGATAGATAGTCAAAAAACCGAGGGATATTTATTTTATAAAAAACAAGCAAAAAAATTGGAAGAGTAAGAATAGCTTATTACATTTGCATTTCTTTAGAAAAAGACTTTATAGAAAGTTTTTCACTAAGGCCCGTTCGTCTAGGGGTTAGGACGCAGGATTTTCATTCCTGTAACACGGGTTCGATTCCCGTACGGGCTACAGACAATACAATCCAACACGAACGGCCCGTTCGTCTAGGGGTTAGGACGCAGGATTTTCATTCCTGTAACACGGGTTCGATTCCCGTACGGGCTACAAACAAAAAGCGGCTGTTTTTATCGAACAGTCGCTTTTTTTATTAGAAATCAAATAAATCTTCCAGGAAACTTTCCTTTTTCTTCTTCCCATAATATGGATCTTTGTAATCTCTATGCTCGCTCTCCATGTACCTGCTTTTTTCGTCAGGTATTCTACTTCCTTGACTTTGACTTGACATCAAAGATCTTTCGATAATTTTATCAAGCTCTCCCCTATCTAACCAGACGCCACGGCATTTGGGACAATAATCAATTTCAACACCTTGTCGATCGGACATAACCAGCAATTCATCATATGATGGACACTTCATATTTACTTTATTTAAAATTTTATACATAGTAACCCCATTACACGTTTAATAGTTTTACTATAATTTATAGTATTGTTCCCAATTTTTCCGGGGGGGAGGTCCTGTAAGTAATTGATTAGCCAAGGCATGATTTGTAATCACTTTTTTGTTAATATCGAATTCAAGCCTGGCATTAACTCTTTGGGCAACCACACCTAAAGCCATGACCTGACACAATGGACCAGCTATTTTAAAAGATGATCTGCAAGACTCTTCGCCTTTACACGCCCTGACAAAATTCAAAAAATGATTAGATGGACTAACCGGAACTTCGGGCAGGCTTGACGCCATATCTTTAGCTTTATCTGCTGGAATAATTACTAAAGGAGCACTGTGAGATCCACCCTTGAAAACTAAATCTTTGCCATAAATAACCTTACCCGGATATCTTTTTGTATTTACATTTCCAGCTGTAGGTGGAGGAATATCTTTTGCTCTAACAGGTTCACCGTAATAATCGGGATGCGTAGGCTGATTGTTAAAACCTTCATACCAACTTAATTCGAGCGCTGGCAAATTATTCCTTTTTGGAAATTTAAAAACCAAGGTTGATTCCTGAGGAAAAATAAAAGGAGAATGTCCCTGCATAAAGGAAGGATTTACCTCATTAGGCAATCCTAATTTTAAGAATTCATGGGCAGTATCAATTAAGTGGGCGCCCCAATCGCCTAATGCGCCGTTGCCAAATTCAAACCACGACCGCCAATCTCCATTAATATACCCCTTATTATAAGATTTAAATGAAGATGTAGCGAGCCATGCATCCCAATCGAGAGATTCAGGAACAGGCTGTTCAGGCAAAAAATCTGAAACTTTCATTCCATGCCATCTTCTTCCATTATTCATGAAAGCGGTGATACGAGTGACATCCTTAATGATACCAGCCTCTGTCCATGCCTTAAATTGGAAATAATTTTCATCGGAATGACCCTGGTTACCCATTTGACAAGCTACCTTATATTTTTTTTCAGCTCTCATCATTAGCTCTACTTCCTGAAAGGTGTGAGCCATAGGTTTCTCTACATAAACATGTTTACCCTCTGACATGGCCAGCATTGAGATAGGGAAATGCGAAAAATCTGGAACGCCGGCAGTTATGGCATCGAACTGACTTCCCATCTTATCAAATAGGACCCTGAAATCTTGAAATTGCGGAACATCAGGAAAAAGTTTAATGATTGGCAGCGTGTGTGGTGCCCCCATGTCAGTGTCACAAAGGGCAACAATATTCACCAAGCCAGTTCCATGTAATTTTTTAATAATATCTGCACCCCTATTTCCAATACCAATACAAGCCAAATTTATTTTCTCGCTGGGGGGAATATGACCCCATTTTTTCCCTAAAAGAAAAGAAGGAATAATGGATAATCCAGAAACAACGGTGAAGGCTCCCCCACTTTTTTTTAAAAAATCTCTTCTTATCATTTTTGTGTATTGCGTTAAAAACGTTAATATACAAAAATGATAAGTAATTTAAAACAGAAATCAGCCTTAATTAAAAGATTATTTTACGAATACAACCTCATTAAATGGTACTCTATTGCGCTCACCCCAGATACCCTTTTCAGTGCCCTTTCCAACAGCAACAACCATATTAATTTCAGCTATTCGAGGTAAATTAAGCGCTTTTCGCACCCGGACTTCATCGAAACCTTCCATTGGATAGGTATGATAACCCTCTGCAGCAATAGATAACATAAAAGTTTGGGCGGCAAGTGCGCATGATTTTTGAACAATGATGCGTTGCTTTGCAGACCCTCCCATTCTAACGAATGGCTTAGTTATACTCATAAAAAAAGAAATACTCTTTCTTAAAAAGGAATAGATACCAAGAAAATCGTACCCATAAGCAATGGGAAGCAACTTTTCATAATATTGAATCATTCGTTTCTGATACTTATCAGGTTCGCCCACCACCTGTTTCTTAATCTGGTCTGCATTCCATTTTGCTCTGTCCTTCCATAAATCTCTTCTTGTAACAAAAACTACCAGATGTTTGGCTGATTTTGCTGCATATTGATCAAGACATAAGGGTTGAAATCTCTTTTTTTCCTCTTCAGAACGAATCCAAAAAAAAGACCACAATTGCATATTACTGGAATTAGGAGACAAAATAGCTCTTTCCAAACTTCTTTTAATCACCTCATCAGGTACTTCCACCTCAGGGTCAGAACTTCTATTTGACCTTCGCAACTTTACAATCTCCTCAAATTCGGAACCTAACATAGACTAATTATTTTACTTATTAAAATGATTCTACCCCATTCACAGTGGTATATTTAAAGCTAATTTTTTTATCGGGAAAAACTATTTTAAAAGCAGATTGACACATTAGCGTAGCTTCATGAAAACCACATAAAATAAGCTTTAGTTTGCCTGGATAAACATTTATATCACCGATGGCAAAGATGCCAGGAATATTCGTAGAATAATCGAAAGTATTTACCTCTATCGCATTTTTGTCAATCTGAAGACCCCAATCGGCCATAGGTCCTAACTTGGGCGACAATCCGAAGAGAGGTATGAAATGATCCGTTTCCTGATGAAAAACACCTTTTGATTTACTTTCGATCTGAACGGCATCTAAAGCACCGTTACCCCTTAAGCCTACAATCTGCGCATCGGTCAATAAATTTAATTTCCCCGTTTGAGCCAGATGAAAAACCTTTTCAACAGAATCGAGTGCACCTCTAAAATCATTTCTCCTATGAATTAAAGAAACCTCCCTGGCTACATTGGTAAGGAAAATACTCCAATCCAGGGCAGAATCTCCTCCACCCGCAATAACCACTCTTTTATCTCTATAAAATTCAGGATCTCTGATAATATACTCAACCCCTTTATCTTCATAAGATTCAAGATTTTCCAATGGTGGTTTTCTTGGTTCAAAACAACCTAAACCACCAGCGATGGCAATGACTGGAGCTTTAATTTGGGTCCCTTTATTTGTAGTCAATATGAACGAGCCGTCGTCTTGTTTTTCAAGACTTTCTGCTCTTTCACCCAGCGTAAATCCAGGATTGAAAGGAGCGATTTGTTCCAATAATTTGTCAATCAAATCTCCCGCTAAAACAGAGGGATAACCAGGGATATCATAGATTGGCTTTTTAGGATAGATTTCAGTCAATTGCCCGCCCGCCATTGGTAAAGCATCTATCAGATGACACCTCATTTTTAATAAACCAGCTTCAAAAACGGTGAATAGGCCAACGGGACCAGCTCCAATAATGAGTAAATCAGTCTGAATCATCAGTTTTTTTTTAATTGAGCGCAAAAATAAGGGCAATTAGCTTAGAAAGAAACGAATTACCCTGTTTTTTAATAAAAAATAGCAAGAGACGGCTAAACCAATCTCTTGCTATCAATAATATTAAAGAAAAAAAAAGGATTAATGTTTAATAATTCGTTCGGTAATAGGATTTCCATAACCCGAAATAATACGTATGGCATAAACACCAGGTGCCAGATCTTTGATATTTAAAGCTCTGGAGGCTGCGGGGCCGGGAGGAAAAAACCAGTCCCTCACCTTTAGTCCGTTGGCATCGAAAATGGATATTTCAATGTTATCCTGTGTTACAAAATAATACTCAACGTTTAAAATATCTGTAACAGGATTTGGGAAAACCATCATTTTCATGTCAGGCTTATCCATTAACATTACCTTTTCTACATTAGAGGGTAACATCGTTCCGTCTTCCTGTTTCATTTTAACCCTATAATAATGTAAACCCATTTTGTCAGGCTTATCAACAAATTCAAAATATTTCATACTTTGAACCTCCATGACAGGTAATTTCTTATCAGTTAGTCGCTTGAAATTAATACCATCCATTGACCTTTCTATAGTATAGGTAGGAATAAAGGCCGATGTTTTACTACGCCAAGACAATTTTACATCAAAACCTGGCATAACTTCCGCCTCAATAGACATGGTTTCCAGATCATTTACAGATGGGCAGTAAGTAGGATTATTTGTAACGGTTACAGAACCATTAAAAGAAACGGTGCACTCACGTTCAACTACAATTACTTTATAGGAAAAAGTACCAACACCTGAAAAACGAACATTGGGTTTTGAACCATAAGCCAGGGAAGATTGAAAACCTGGGCCTAATTCCCAGGTAATTTGTGCCGCTGACGTACTGGTTTGAACCTCTAAAAAATTATTGGCATTAATACACATTGTTGGAGAACTTACCACCTTTACAGTAGCTCTGTTTCCAACTTCCACTTTAACCACATTGGATTCCAAAAACCCATAACAACCCCTCTTTCTTACGCAACGAGCATAATAAGTGGTTTGATATAATGGCCCCGGATCAAATTCAGGAGTATCAGAATTTGGTATTGGGCTAAATAAATTCATATCAAAGGTAAGTGCTCTATCTGTGGTGAACATCCACAGATATTCAAGATCTCCGACGACACCAGAGGGACTTATCACATTTACTATTTTCACAGGATCATTTCCAGGACCACAAATGAGTTGATTATATCCGATTTCACCACCGGAAGTAACATTTTTACATTCAAGATAGAAACCCGCGTCAATATCCATCCTGTTTACTCCCGTATCCACCGTAATAAACTCTGTCATCATAGTAAACGGACTCATATCGCTATCTATATTTCTATCAGAACCTCTTAACCAAGGCGTTGGGGCATAATCGGGATTAGGTTTTGCGAAAGTTAACTTGTACTTACCTGCGGGAACATTAAACATATACATACCTGTACTATCAGTATAAGTAGTATCCATTTCACGAATTTTGTTCCCCTCAATGACAGAAAGGATTACCTGAACACCTACTAAGCCAGGTTCACCAAGATTTTGAATACCATTTTGATTTAAATCGTGCCAAACCCGATCACCTAATTTTGCCAGACAGCTATCTTTTTGTACCACTACATTTAAATCTAAAATGGTGATGCACTCTTGAAGTAAACCAGTATTATAATTTATTTCAAGACTATAGGAACCATTTCCAAGTTCTGCCGGATTAATCTCAGTGATTAATTTTCCGTTCAAAGTGATATTCAGACTACCGATAGCGGAAGTATCCAGATTAAATTTAAAAGAACCTCCATTTTCACACAAACTTAACTGGGAAAGAGGAAGATTGGTAATGGGTATTTCAGGATAAGAAGTACCTCCTTGAAAAAGCAAGGTATCCACGCCATTTGTTACTAACGCTGAATAATTAACCCCATCGATGTGTCTGAATTTATATTGATACACGCCAGGCTGAACTTCGGGAACTAACGTATTATTGGCAATTAAGCGAGGTAAATTTGGGGTAGGCAAGCTAAATTGATCAAAGACACCCACGGGATTCAATATTCTCCATGTCTGACCTTCAACCTCATTTCTAATTTCCAGGGTTGACTGAAATTGACCATTCCCGGTTTGTGTCGCATTATTTAAGCAGATTGTATTGGTAGTAAGTGCTTGAGGAGCCGGAATTAATCCAGCATCAAAGGTAAAATTTGCTGTACCTTTTAATACGGTAAATGGCTCTGTCATTCTTGATTTTCTATCTGCGTCACTATCCAGAGAATCGTTCAAAGAAAACTCATTTGGTTTGGTTAAAACCATTCCCGCAGGCACTTGAAAGGTAATTTTAAACTGACCTGGTGGTACAGGAAAAAAATATCTTCCCGATGCGTCGGTTCGCGTTACTGCAAATCTTTCAACGAAAGTATCTAGCCGGGTAATAACAACTTCAACATTTGGAACACCTTGCTCGCCAGGAGTTTGAAGTCCATCAAGATTACTATCGAACCAAACATAATCACCAACCAGGGAATTAGATATTTCAGGATTTACTGTACAATTAGTCACACAACCTTTAGCATCAGTTAAAGTAATTTGATAATTTTTATTTTCAAGATTAACAGCTTTATAGCCCACCTGTCCGTTACTCCATTGAACAGTATAAGGAAAAACACCTCCACTAGGGGCTACCTGAGCCTCTCCATTATTTAAACTGGGATAACTCACTGTTTTGGTAACGGCCAGATTACAAACAGGATTCCCCGGATCGTTTATACTAATATTATTTGTTACCGGACAACCATAGGCATCGGTAACGGTAACAATATATAGACCACTTCTTAGATTTGACCTATTGCTTGTTAATGATCCATCGGACCATCGTTGTTGATAAGGAAGAATTCCACCTTTAACTTGAAGGGTTACAGCCCCTGTGCCCTGAACACCACAAAGAACATCTGTTATCTGTGGAATAACTTCAAGAGGAGCATCAGCTTCAAGCAGAGGAAAATTCCTTATAAACTGGCAACCATTTTTATCGGAAATAGTTAAGGAATAATTTCCAGAACCAAGGTTAGTCCTTGAATTTAAAGTACTACCATTATTCCAAAGGTATGCGTAAGGTGCGACACCACCAGATACATTATTTACTAAAATACTTCCATTTAATTCACCTTTACATCTGGGAGGTTGAACGGTCAGATTTGGTCTTAAAGAATCAACGACTTCAATTTGAAAAAACTCAACGGTAGAACAGGCATTGGCATCTTCCACGGTAAGAGCATAAAAACCAGTTCCTAAGTTCCCAACTGCAGCACCCGTTTGTCCATTGCTCCACGCATAAAGGTAGGGTCCGGGCGAACCAGACACCTGGGCAGTTAAAGCTCCCCTACCGTTATTACAAACAATTTTGTTTCCTACCAGAGAGACAAGTGGAACAGAAAGTTTTGCAATAAAAAAGCTATCTACAACGGAACATTTATTAGCATCTGTTAGCGTCAAATAATGCATGCCTGCACCCATATTATCAGGATTTGGCCCCGTTCTGCCATTAGACCATTGATAGGTATAAGGAATAACCCCACCCGTAACGGTAGTTCTAAGACGCGCATTGGTTTCATTGCCACAAACCCGATCGTCCCCACTTATATCTAAAAGAATAGGCGGAGATTCTCTTATAGCCTCTTGAATGACTTGTTTGCAACCGATAGCATCTGTAATCGTAGCCAGATAATTACCAGCTTTCAAATTTGTAATTTCCGAGGTGGTGGCCCCTGTGTTCCATTGAATGCTGAATGGAGCTTGTCCACCCCGTATATTTAATTGTAAACGCCCGTTGGAGGAAGCATTACAGCCTAATCCACTATTTGACACATCTATTATAAGTGAAGGCGCTGCGGCAGTCATTAAAACATTAGCCGATTTTACACATCCTAATGCATCAGTTACTGTCACTATATAGTTACCTGTAACTTTAAGTTTTATTAAACTATCAGATTCTCCCGAATTCCATTTAAAACGATAAGGACCAACACCGCCAATAGCACTTACTCTCAATTCCCCATCACCCATCCCAAGACAAGTCTCTGCTTTACTTGTAGTAAAAAGATTAATGGCAGACTGACTTTGCAAATTGGTTACTGAAGACGCATTACAACCTTTAGCATCAACAACCGTAAGAGAATAAGTACCAGAAGATAAAAAGTTTAATGAAGACGAGGAACTACCTGTACTCCAGGAGTAACGGTAAGGTGCATTGCCGCCAACGGGTTGAGCCACAATTCTGCCGCTGGCTTCTCCTGAACAGTCCGGTTGAGTTATAGTTAACGGAATAGTTAATCTGGCAGGTTCTGTAACCGTCGCTCTGGCAGATATAGAACAACCTCCTTTTTCTGTTATAGTCACGGTATAAACGCCACCAGCTAAATTTCTGATATCTCTGGTGGTTTGACCGTTACTCCACTTGTATGTGTATGGCTGTGTTCCACCACCTGCCGTTGCCGTAAGTTGACCATCTTGAAAACTGTTACATGAAATATTCCTTGTATCAACAGCAATCACCATAGGGGTAATAATAATAGGCTCACAAGTTATATTACCACACAATCTACTGTCTGTAACTGAAACGCAATATTTATTTTCTGCATTAATGATGGTCGTATCAAAGGTTGACCCAGTGTCCCATGCATAAGTATAGGGGCCTACCCCTCCTGTTACGATAGCTTTTACTGTCGTAGGATTGCCACAAACAATCCTTTCCATTTTTACACTTAATTTAGGAGGTTCTGTTAAAATATAAGTACCCGTTCCTGTTCTGTTTAATGCATCGGTAACGGTAACAGAATATGAACCAGCGGTAACATTTATTAATTCTGAACCCACAGCCCCTGTGCTCCACCTGAAGGAATAAGGCAGGGTTCCACCAACAGGAATAGCTGTGATTTTACCTGTCGGTAAATTAAAGCAGGTTGGTTGCGAACCTGAAAATTGAACACTTACCGACTGGCTAAATAACCAAAATGGAAGTGATAAAAGGATAAGTACAAAGTTGATTTTTCCTGAACGAATCATATATGTAAAGAATTACAAATCAATAAAAAATACTAATTTGAACATTGGGGGTATTATTAACCTTGTAAAAAAAGGATATTTTGAGCTATAAGTCAAGTTTTTAAAGCTTATAAAACACATTTATTTAATCGTAAAATAACTATATATATTTGAAAATGAATAATTTATAATTTTTTGTTATACGTAAAACCTTAATGATGTCAATAATTACAAAGCCTTTTGAAGTCGATTTCAAAAAAGATAAACAGATGAATATTAGTGTTTTAATAAAATATTTAAATTGGCCGTTTTATACTACATATCAAAGAAAAAGTTGGGTAATAACAACTGGAAGTGACCATATTTATGAAATAGATTTATTGTATTGCTTTAGTTACATATTTACAAAAAAAAATAAGTCGCGCTATAAACTACAGCACGACTTATTGACCAAAGTATAATCCCATGAACATAAATCTTGAGGTTCTTCAAAAGATTGCCTCGTATATTTTTACTACTATCGTAGCCTTTTTATTTTTGTATCCGTTGAGAATTCCTTTATTCTCTTTTGTTGATACAAATATGAGGCTATAATAAGTGGTAAAAAAGTACAAATTATGTGCGATGTGAAATATAATTTTAATTATTTTAATCACAAATTACTGAATTACAATTTAATATAAATTATTTTGTGAATTAGACTAAAAATAATAATTAAAAAGGATTTGAAAAATCTTTATTATTTATAAAAGAAGGATCAGATAACATGTTTAAAAAGGCAATTAAATCCTTTTTATCTCTATTAGAAAGCTTAAAGGGAAGGATATTAGGATCTTCATTAATGACACCATGCCCCCCTTTTTCATAATGTTGCAAAACTTCTTCCAATGTTTTGAATCTTCCGTCATGCATATAAGGCGCAGTATAAGCAATATTCCGTAGCGTTGGAACTCTAAATCTACCACTATCGTTAATATTTTGCGTTGCATTTCTTCTTCCAGGGTCTTTAAAATCAAGAAGAGAAGCTACATAATCTAAACCATTATTCCGAAACTGGTTATCTGTAAAAAGCGGATTAAAATGGCAATGGCTACAACCAGGGTGACTAACATCACCTGCAAATTCTATAAAAAATAACGCTATACCTCTGGCTTCATCTTCCTCAGGAAAACCTTTTTGCCCCCATATTACCTGATCATATCTGGAATTTCCACTAATTAGGGTTCTCTCAAATTGGGCGATGGCTCTAGCTAATAAATCAATGGTAATCTCATTTTTTGCGGTGATACCAAATGCCTCTTTAAATAAAGCGGGATACATTTTACTTCTTCTCAACCTCAATTCTACCTCTTGAATAGTATTATTCATCTCCAAAGGATCTTCAATGGGATGAAGAACCTGATTTTCTAATGAATTTACTCTTCCATCCCAAAAAAATCCTCTGGTATTATAAGCTAGATTCACCAATGCCATACTATTTCGGATACCAACTAAACCTTTTTCTCCCTTACTTAGGGGCAGGCCATCAGTAAATGATTTATCTAAAGAATGACAACTGCCACATGATTGGGTACTATCTTTTGAGAGAATTGGGTCATAAAATAATCTTCTTCCTAATGCAACCCCTTTTATTGTCAATAAATTATCAGAAGGAATAATGGGTTTAGGTAACCAAGATGGAACATTTAAAATATAAGGAGTAGTATCTAAAATTGCCTGTTTAAACGCAAGGTCCTCTAAACAATCAACACATATTTCAGGGTCTTTTTTACAAGAAACTAAAGAGAGCCCCCAGGCAAGGAAACAGCAAAAAATTAGCATCCTATGCATAATCACCTTATTTATTTAACTAAACGATTCATTGGATTAAAAGTTTCTAACATCAGCGCCTATTCGGCTATTTTCATATCAGTTAACGTATGTAAAAAAGCAATTACGTCGGAAATATCTTGTTTTGACAGATTGAGATTTCTGACATTAGGATTTACATTAAATCCAGGGTTTCCACCCATATTATAATGATTCATAACCTCCTCTAATGATTTTAATCTACCGTCATGCATATATGGAGCCGTTATGGCAATATTTCTTAGGGTAGGAACTTTGAATTTAAATCGGTCATTGGGATTAAAGGTTACTGATTCTCTTCCTTTCTCAGTTGATTTGCCACTTAACTCGTCCTCTGTGTGAATCCCATTATTTTGAAAGGACAAATCGGTAAATAAAGGATCAACATGGCAGTGGCTACATTCAGCGCTCGGCAATAAGGGATCAGCATCAAAAAATATAGTCCAACCTCGCTTTTCATTGGGTGTAAAATTCATTTCTCCCCTCATTATGGCATCAAATTTTGAATTATTTGATAGTAAGGTTCTCTGATACTGCGCCAAAACCGAAGCAATTTTTAATGAATCAATAAAAATATCACCGTATATTTTTTTGAATGCCTTGGCATAAACAGCTGATTCATTGATCCTTTTTTCAGCAATAACCCAGGGAAGCCCCATTTCCAGAGAGTTACTTACTGGTATAAGCGCCTGCTTTTCCAACATTGAAGCATTACCATCCCAGAATAAACCCTTAGAGTGAAAACCTATATTTAATAAAGATGGAGCACTTCTCGATAAAGGAAATAATCCAGTAGAAACCTTCTTTCCATCTGTAAAAGCTAAAGAGGGTAAATGGCACGTGCTACAACTTATCTTCTTATTTATGGAAAGTATAGGGTCGAAAAACAACTTCTCCCCAATGGCCACTTTTTCCATATCCTTAAGATTATCTTTTGGCCATAACATTGGGGGAAAGTCGTTGACTACGGAAGTGTTCCTTTTACAAGTGCTGAGAATTAACAATGTAATGAGAAGAGGCCATTTTAACATCTTATCGATATTTCAATCCTTGCTGCAAATTGGTCAATAAAAAAGAAACAATGTCTTTATTTACGCTATGATCCGACGTGATTTTTCTAAAATCAAGGAAATTATTCTGGTCTTTCCAAATGATATCTTTAACATCAATAGTTAGAACCATTTCTGAAGATTCTTTACTTATTGAGATAAGCTTATTCCAGGAAACTGGCTTATAATATGCATCTCCCCCTGAATGAAAGGTTAATTTGGTTGCGAATTTTCCGGAATTATCTACATCTGCATTTCCTTCTATTTTTGAAAATACATAGCCTGCTGCCCAGGACCAGTAATTATCATCCAATGGGTGTGGCGGTGGATAGGAAGCTGGCCCTGTTGCATTTAACCTTGGAGCAACCCCGACCCCAGTTTGAAAACCGGTGTAATTTCCAATAGGAATATTTTTAAAAACCAGCTCCACCCCTCTTTCTGCCGCAGATAAAGATTGTATATCCATAAAATTTATCAACACCACTTCAGATAGCAATACCTTTTCTTCTGCTAAACCAGCGCTTTTTATCAAATATAAATCTGATAGATAAAAATTGAACAACTGAAATTTAATTTTGACTCCCTCGGTATATTCATAATTCTGGTTATACATCTGCAATGGCAAACCGTTGAAAGTACCTATCACCCGTAATTTGAAATCCACTGTAGGAACAATGGGCGCTTCGTTATTACAGGTTAATAAACTAAAAGATAACAGAATAAAAAGCAATTTATTCATGACAAAAAATTTGTTGATTAATCAATGACCTCTAAAACAGTAACTATTTTAAAAGAATTTACCAGATTGACCATCCATTTTTTTCGAATAATTTCAGGGGGATCTTTTGAAAAATCTAATCCTTTGAACCATTTAGCATAATCAACTTCAAGCGTAATTTCCTGGTGATACCCTGCTTTTGCTTTGGTAAAAACGGGAACTTCAATGGTATTCAAGAAATCATTTCCACTTAAACTTATATTAAAACTTGATTCTAAAGGAAAAGCCTTTCGTTTCAATTGCATATTGGCAAATATATATCCTTTTTCCTTTTGATACAAGTAACTTTGATTAACAACGAGAGGGTGATTTGGAGGAAATTCGGTCGGAGTAAGCACGTTAGCTGGCGCCTTTACACCCAGGGTAAATCTTAGGGCTTTAACCCCTAATCCGTTATGAAAAACAGCAGCAACTTTTTTCTTTTGAAAAAGATTAGGATTACCTATTAAGAAACTATTGGAAAAGGAATAAAAAACAGAATCTCTCTGGGGATTTACCGTTCTTACGAATAAAGAATCTAATACCGGGACCTCTCCGCCCTCTAAATCTACCAAATGAAAGTCAGAAAGTATAAAAGATAAATTCTCAATAATAAAGGAGTCTCCCTGGGCAAAGGCATAAGATTGATCTTTATAGACTACCGGATAAAGTGAATCTCCCTGTGAAATACGATGTCTCAATATTACTCTTAGTTCAGGAAACTTACAACAATCAAGGCAATTTATATCCGCATTTACAGAAAAATTAGCATACCTATAATCTAAGCAACCCTCTTTTTGATCTTCGTTACAAGCGGAAAGATAAAGGGTACAAATAACAAAAAAAAGATAGATATTCCACTGATCTCTAACGATTATCCTTGTCCATTTTATTAGCATAATCTTTTAATAAACTTTTTACAGCCTGTTTCACCTGGGAAGAAAACTCCTTCGTCATAATCCAATTGTAATAATTTCTATCGTTATATAAAACTTCACCTGCTGGTTTCCCTTCATATTTGCCAAAATTAAAAACAACTGTGCCGTCTTTTTCGACTCTAAGCTTTTGAGTAGCGTCAACAAAGCGTAAATCGTTGGTGAAATCATGTAACTGTTGAATATCCTTTGTTATGGGCGAAGGGCCGACCACACCGTCATCATTTTCCACCTCCTTACCGACATACTTAGCCAATTGACCCTCAAATACAGAGATCGTGGCACGTACATCAGATAAAGCATCGTGGGCATCAACGAGCTCCTTTTGACAATAAAAACGCAAGGCCGCCTTTAAGGTCCTTGGTTCCATTTTATAAAAAATCCGCTGAACATCAATGGTCCTTCTTTTGGACATATCAAAATCGATGCCTACCCTGGCAAATTCCTCAATTAACATAGGAATATCAAATCTGTTAGAATTATACCCTGCTAAGTCAGCCTCCCCAATAAATTTATTGATTTTATCGGCAACCTGTGAAAAAACAGGCTTATTTGCCAGGTCTTTGGCTGATATTCCATGTACTTGAAAGGCTTCTTCTGAAATAGGAACACCAGGATTTATCAATAAAGACAACTCCTCGACAGGCTTATTGTTTTTCGGATACTTAATAATGGCAAGTTGTAAAATTCTGTCTCTTAATACATTTAATCCTGTACTTTCGATATCAAAAAAACATAAATCCTTATCTAGTGTAACCGTCATTTAACTGTATTTAGTTTGTCTATTCTAGCCTTTAATTCACTGGTATAGTGAGTACCAATCTGGCCATCTGGTTTACTGTAAATAAAATAACCATCGTAATCTGGCAAATATTCAAGTAAAAGTTGTGCCTTATCAAATCCCATAGCCATACAAGCGGTAGCAAGTCCATCTGCAACAGTGCATTTAGGTCCAAAAATAGAAGCGCTTAACAACGTATTTTTTTCAGGAAAGCCTGTATATGGATTTAAAGTATGGCTATATTTCACCCCTTTCACCTCGTGAAAATTTCTATAATTACCTGATGTAGAAATAGTTTCATTCACTAATGAAAAAACTGTTTGTATGGCATTTACATCGGCGTCTTCTTTAGGAATATTTATTCCCACCTGCCAAAAAGATCCCTTTGCATTTTTATTTTTTGCTGAGAACTCTCCACCTAAATCTACTAAATAATTTTCAACTCCTTTTTCATCAAGGAACGCAGCAAGCACATCAATGGCATATCCCTGCGCAATACCACCGAAATCTAGTTCTACTTCAGGAAATTTCTTAGTTAAAAAAATAGAGTCATTAATTTCGACCCATTCAATATTTTTTAAACCAACAAATTTCAATAAAGAATCAACTTTAACACTATCTATTTTCGTAACTGGTTTTCTCCCCGTGTAGCCAAAACCCCAGTAATTTATTAATGGGCCAACGGTAGGGTCAAACATCTGCGATGATAGATTAGCTACCAACTGCGCATATTTAAAATTCTCAATAAAGTGGGTCGCGGAAACGGAAACGGAAAAAGTACCTTTAGATTGATTAAAACGAGATATTGTCGAAGATGGAATGTAGGTAGAAACGTCATCATTAATGGCAATTAAAATAGAATCCATCTCCTTAAAAAAATCCCTTTTCAATGAATCCTTATAGGTAACTTTGTAATAAGTACCCATGGTTTTACCCTCCACTACCTGATAGCTGGCGACAGATTCTTTTTCCTTTGCACAGGAAAAAGATAGCACTAATAAAAACAATAAATAAAAACTAAAGCTACACTTGCTTGTAATTGAATACATTTTTATTGTTTTCTATTCATTAATGAATCTAATGAGTACCAACCTGCACCTTGTAAAAACAAAACTATATAACTAACCAGATAAAAAACAGGCAATTCCATGTCACCAAATGGATCTGAAATATGAACCATTAGCCAGGCAACCAACATGGTTATTATTAGCGGGATGGCAGATAATCGGGTAAATAACCCTAACATTATAAAAATAGAACAAAATACCTCTGCGAAAACAGCTAAAGCTAAGGAAGGCACCGGTCCCAAACCAAAAGGATCAGCGAAAGTAATTTCTTCGTCCCCAAATAATTTATTAAATTTTCTTAATCCGTGGCCATAAAACATAGCAAATCCAACATAAAGCCTTAATAAAAGCAAGGCTAAATCAGTCTTTTTTTCTTGTGACATAATAAATAAATTTTAAAATTAATCAATCAAGCCTTCCTTTTTGGCTTCTTCCCCAAATCCATGTAACTGAATAGGCTTTTGCTTCTTTTTAACTCTCATATTCAAAAATTCAACTACTAAAGAGAAGAAAATGGCAAAATATAAATAACCTTTAGGAATAGTACCTATTTCAGCATCAAAGACTTTAAGATGCGCTAAATGGGCAGCCTCTGTCATAAGCATGAATCCAATTAATATAAGAAAAGATAATCCCAGAATTTGAATAGAAGGATGTTCATTTACAAATTTACTAACTGGAGCAGCAAAGACAAGCATAATTCCCACGGAAGTTATCACCGAAAATATCATGATAATCAAATTGTCGGTAAGTCCGACAGCAGTTAAAATAGAATCAAATGAAAAAACAACGTTAATCAAAGCAATCTGTGTAATAACCTGCTGCATCGTGCTTACTTTAGGCTTCTTTTCAGGATTATCGTGACTATTTTCACCATCTAATTTGTGGTGAATTTCATTCGTTGCTTTGTACAATAAGAAGACTCCACCCAACGCCAAGATAAGTGCTTGACCACTAAAACCGCCATTAAACCACCAAAGATTAACAGAAAACAGCGGTTCCTGCATGGCAATTATAGTAGATATACCAAATAAAAGGATAATTCTAAAAACCATAGCAAGTAACATGCCTATTAATCTGGCTTTAGGTTGTTCTTCAAGGGACAATCTATTGGAGGCAATAGTTATGAATATAATATTGTCGATACCAAGAACAATTTCTAGAAAGGTAAGCGTCAACAAGCTAATCCAAACGGCGGGATTAGAAAAATCGGGCATTATGAAAGAGGTGAGAAGTATCATATAATGGCTTAGTTTAACAAAATATAAAAAATAACCTAATAAATAGGTTTAAAATTCATCATTGTCGAAAAGTAGGTCGGGACGTCGGGATTTTGTTCTTTGGTAGGCCTGTTCTTGCCTCCAATCTTCAATGTTTTTGAAGTGGCCCGATAAAAGAACGTCGGGAACTTTCATACCCATGAAATCGGCAGGTCTGGTGTACACCGGGGGTGCAAGTAAATCATCTTGAAAAGAATCGGTCAAAGCAGATGTTTCGTCGTTTAACACACCGGGAATTAATCGTCCGATAGCATCAACTAAAACGGCTGCAGCTAATTCTCCACCTGAAAGAACATAATCACCTATAGAAATCTCACGAGTAACAAACATTTCACGAATCCTTTCATCAATCCCCTTATAATGACCACAAATGAGAAGTAAATTATTTTTAAGGGAAAAAGTATTTACTATTTTTTGTGTTAATCTTTCTCCGTCGGGTGTCAAAAAAATAATTTCATCAAAATGTTTATTTTCTTTCAACTTAGAGATACAATTGAAAAGGGGTTCTGGCATTAAAACCATGCCAGCACCCCCACCAAACTGATAATCATCTAATTGAAGACTATTACCAATGCCATAATTTCGTAAATCATGAATTTCGATATGAAGCAACCCTTTGTCTTTGGCTCTTTGTAAGATAGAATGATTAAAAGGACTTTCTAACAAGCCAGGTAAAAGGGTGATGATATCAATGTTCATGGCATACGACAATATTTACAATATTTTAATTAGCTCTACTTCAAAAATCAAAGTAGCGAAAGGAGGAATATCGCCTCCTGCACCTCTTTCGCCATAAGCGAGATTAGCTGGAATATAGAATTTGTACTTTGACCCTAAAGGCATAAGCTGCAAGCCTTCTACCCAACCTTGAATCACTTGGGTGACACCGAAAGTAGCCGGTTCTCCTCTCCTTACTGAACTATCAAATTCCTTACCATTTAATAAAGTACCAATATAATGTACAGTAACCTGATTAGAAGGCGTAGGCTTTGCGCCGTCTCCCGGTTTCAGAATTTCATATTGCAAACCACTTATTGTAGTTATTACACCAGGTTTTTTACCATTTTCAGCAAGGAATTTTTCACCTTCTGAAACGTTAGCCTGATATTTGCTTGATTGACTTTTTTGCATATAATCCTGAACCATTTTATTACATTCTTCCACTGAATATTTCGGCTCTTTACCTTTCAGCACATCGCTGATTGCCTGAGCGATAATTTCCGGATTTAAATCTTCAAAATTTTGTTGTTTTAGGCTTTGTGCCATCAGCACACCAACACTGTAACTTACTGAATCCATTTTTGCATCAGAATTTTGCGCCTTACATGAGGCAGTTATTAAAATGATAGTGGACATTATTAAAGTCCTTAAAATATTTTTATACATATAGGAAAAATTTAGCGGTGAATAAATTGACGGCAAAATTAAATGGATTAATGAGAAAAAACACTTTTTTAAATAAAATTATTATTCTCCCCATCTAAAACTATGCCAATCAAGCCCTGATAAATCTAAAACCCTGTCAATGACCGTACCCGCAACTTCTTCTATGGTCGAAGGTTTACCATAAAAAGAGGGCGTTGCAGGACAAATAATTCCACCTGCTAAGGTCACCGTTTCCATGTTTCTTATATGAATTAAACTGAGTGGCATTTCCCTGGTAACTACTATTAACTTCCTCCTTTCTTTCAGAATTACGTCCGCCGCTCTGGTGGTTAAATCTGTGGATATTCCAGCAGCAATGCGCCCGAGAAGCCCCATTGAACAAGGACAAACAAGCATAACCTCATATTTTGCAGACCCTGACGCAAACGGTGCCATAAAATCCATTTTATTATAAAAAGTAAATGGATATTCATCTTTAGACCAGGGCCCAATCTCTAATTCCCAGTTGTATATAGCATTATCACTCATTACGACACCTATTGCCTCGGTCTGATTGACAATTACTTTTAAGCGGTCTAATAAAATTTTGGCATAAATTGACCCGCTTGACCCTCCAATAGCTACAATAATTTTCATAAAATAATGATATTTCTAACCAAACAAGATAATCTAAATTTAGTTAAAATAAGAAAGTACATTTGTACGTATTAAATAAATAGATTATTTTTGAAAAAAAAGAGATATGAATAAAAGTTGGATTGCTATAGCGACGCTACTTGCCTTTATTGCCGTAAGTTTTGCTTTCAGTTTTTCTACCATTGACGCTAAAGCTGTAACGCCAGTAAAATGGTACAGTTTAGAAGAGGCGGTTGCCTTACAAAAAAAGAAACCGAAGAAAATTTTTATTGACATGTACACTGATTGGTGTGGCTGGTGCAAAAGGATGGATGCCACAACGTTCACAGATCCTGCAGTATCTACCTATCTGAATGAAAATTTTTATTGTGTTAAATTTGATGCAGAACAAAAGAACCCAGTCACATTTCAAGGAAAAACATTTAATTTTGTTGCTTCAGGATCAAGAGGTTATCATGAACTAGCAGCTGCATTACTCGATGGTCAATTAGGTTATCCCTCTTTTGTTTATTTAAACGAGAAACTAGAACGGATAACTATCTCACCAGGTTACAAACAACCCGCACAGATAATGCCGGAACTAAAATATGTTGGTGGAGGATTTTATGAAACGTTAAAGTACAATGAGTTCCTGGCCAAAGAACAATAGTTTTGTCTTAACGACTGGTTAATTTATTCAAAAGAATCCCTGTAGCGACAGATACATT
>Ga0136655_1000344_pt1 | contig 20866 bp, 19 predicted proteins | sample CPBDNA_2_FD_94863 | JGI IMG/M metagenome (GOLD analysis project Ga0136655, IMG submission 94863) | Freshwater to marine salinity gradient microbial communities from Chesapeake Bay, USA - CPBay_Spr_15_0.8_DNA (version 2) | ecosystem: Environmental > Aquatic > Marine > Coastal | place: USA... | reverse complement strand
GGGGTTCTTGTCAACAATGTTGATTTTGAGCTGGACGCAAATCTACATGTTACTGGTAATATTACATCTGAAGTTTTTCAAACATCTACTAACATTACATCTGATACCATCACTGGAAATGCTACAGTTGATATGAATTTAACAAATGTGTTAACCGGGTCTACGTGGAATAATTCAATGTTCAAAGTACATGAGACTGAATCACCAGTATATAATTCATTATCTCACCCTATACTCGTAGCATATAGTCATGATGGTTCCATTATGTGTATATCTGATAAATCAAATCCTACTGCAGGTGATGGTTCTCAACCATACGGTAGTAAATTAAGATTAAGGCTTTATCAATATAGTCCTGGCGTAACGTATGATTATAATAGTCTTTCCTATCCAGAATATATTAATGACTGGATACAGTTAGGTAGTGTTTTGGATTATGATCCTTCCGAAGGAGGTACAATTCCTAATGCAAACCACTTTATAGGTAGTTATGGTATTGCAATACGAAAAATATGCGGTACCGATTGTAGTATGACTGCATTTACGGATGATGATACAATAATAGTAGCAATTTCCGCATTATATAACGTTTATATGGTAACTTATACTAATACCGGATGGGGAACACCAAGGTCGGCTGAAAATATTGGTACATCAATATTATCAGATTGTTATGGAGTTGCTTTAAACCAGAAAGGTAGCAAAACGTTTCTTGCTATCAATGGTAAACGTAATACCATTAGTATAAGCTATACATCTGTAATTGTTTATTACTATGATATGAGTAATAATACGTTAAGTTATGTAGCAGGTAGAACTAATCCTAACAATCTTTCGGGGTCGGGGTCTACGTATTGGAACGACATGATACCAAGAATAACAATGTCTTACTATGAGGGAGCTTTAAATATAACTCTCGGGATTTATAATTCGTCATTCATCTACTTATATTTGTATAGTTTAACAAATGGTGTAAATGATATGATGATAACCCCTACAATTAATAATCCTGTAATAAATCATTCTAATAGTTCTAACACAATCGTGGTAAGTAGTTACTATGGTGGTGTGTGGGTTACGTCTGAAGACGGTAATAAAATAATTCATTCTAACACGTTATCCCCAAGTCCTTCTTCTTATTTCCTGTTAAGTGAAAAAATAAATGGTACATGGAGTACTATTAGTTTACCCTTTGCATATCCTAATACACGTATGGGTATAGGTGCTAATGATGATTTAAGTATAGTAGCAGTAACCGACAATACTGGCGCTATAGTAGTATATAAATATATAAATATTGAATCACTTACAACAACCCCATCATGGGTATCCGGTATATTAATAAATAATGGATATTATCAAGTGGCTAATAAAATAGAATCAGTTCTATATTCCGGTAGTTTATCGGGTACATCTGCACTAATACATATAGTAAACGACAATTACATTTTTTACACAACTAACTACAAGAATCAGGGTACAAGTGCACAGTGTAAAATAACAATTGGGTCTGCTTACATAGAATCTGAATCGGGACCGGTTACTGTAAACGCAGCTTATTCATATACAGTAAATACAATTAATCGTCAATTAACTTTAGGAAGCAACAATACATCCCTACAAATTAATCAAGATGCAAGTTTTAACGCGAACGTTGATATAGATGCTTTATCTGTTAATTCACTTAAGGCAACAAATTTATTAATAGACAATTATATCAATTTTGGAACATATGACATAACTTCAACTGAAGCTATTACTATTAGAAAGAATTATTATGTCCCCGATAATGTACTTACAGGAACAACTTGGAACAAATTCGGAACAATTTATTCATCATATCAATCCGACCAATTATATGTGTCTTCTATGTCAAGAGATGGTGGGTTTGTAGCATTGACTAATAATAGCAGCACTTCAAACAGTAGTTACACACTTCGGGCATATCCCAATACAGGTTATGGTCATTATCAGAATTCATCATGTCAAGTGTTTCGGTATAATACTGAATATGTTGATTCCGCATCAGATATACAGGATTCGTCCAGTAATATATATCATTCTCCAAATTGGGTTTCTGTTGGATTACCAGTATATTTAAGTACTACTGATATACAAGCATTAAATTCTGCTGGATTAACGACATATGATTATGTTCCCAATACTGCTTTACGTGACGCTCAAATATATAAACTGTGTGGGTCCGTAACTGATTGTAGTATGGGAGAGATTAAATCAGGAGATAAGTTATTCCTCGCAGCTTTTGTTAATGATGCCGGTATGTGTGTCATATATGAATATGTCAATGATACATGGGTAATAAGATGGGGCAGTACTCAAAAGATACATGGACACATACGTTCCGTAAACCGCATTGAATTTATGGATAATGGTAACCTGCTAATAGTAGGTAGGGATAAGAGTATATCCCCGTACAAATTAAGTATACAAATAATGATATATGACGGAGTTACGTGGAAACCTTTATTTACAGATGCGAATAATGATGGTATTTATTATTACCCAATGACGGTGGCGCATTCCTATCAAAGAGTTCGTGTAAAATTTACCAATGGTATATATTATATTGCAGTAGCAGATAACGCATCAAATACTACAACGGGTACTAATACATCTACAGGAAAAGTAGACATAACAACATATGACCCAGCTACCAAAACTACCGCTCACATAGGTACAATAATGCATCCATCAGTAAGTGGTGGTAATCTTTGTTATAATGAAAATGTCGATAGTGATGAAACATACATACACTATTTTGGAAATCAAATAACAGCGAACACTGATTTTACAAGAATATTTATTATGGCTCAATCTACGTCATACACATTGGGACAGGTATTTGTATATACCCGTAATGGTAGTACATTTACACTTGATAGTATAATTACAGGAGAAACTAATCAAATGTCAAATGCAGCTACATCGCAGACTACTATCAACAATCTCATGAATTGTAATGATGACGGTAATATGTTAATAAATAGATCATCAAATAGTAAGGTCTATGTTTACCATTATATTTCTCCATCTACGATTTCAGATTTGAGTATGTATACAAATGCGAATAGTCAGAGTCCAGATGGATGGTATATAGTTGCGAATCCAATAGATCTAACAGCCTCGGGGACAGGCACACCATTAATGAATTCTACCGGAAATATTATATTATTACCATCTTATGGTGGTGGCACCAAAAAATCTGAAATGTATCAAATAGATACTGCTGGAGGAACCTCCGTATTTGAAACGTCTACTACTAGTACTACTACAATAGTACAACCTTACGTTAATTTTACAAATAATACTATAGATACAGTTTTTACGGGCCATGTTAGTTATAATTCAAACTTAGATGTTGAAGGAAATATGAGAATCAAAGGAGATTTTACAGTGGTCGGGTCTGAGTCAAATGAGAACATTATGCTAACTACAATAAATAATTATGAAGTTCTGGTTACCCAAGACATTTCTCTGAATGGTAACATGATTGTATCAGGAGATGTTTCCATGAATGCTAACGTTGATATTACTGGCAATTTGGATATTACTGGCAATTTGAATATTACCGGCACCGCAACCGCACCGACCGCCGCAAGTGGAATCAGTAATACACAAATTGCGAATACCGCATTCGTCACGACTGCTGTAGCCTCAAAGGCAAACACAGCTTCTCCTACTTTTACTGGGACTACTACATTAGCGGATGTTTCCATGAATGGCAATGTGGATATTAGTGGCAGTTTAACAGTTTCCAATTTAACCCTGGGGACTTCGCTTACCCAAAGTACCGTTACTAACCTTCTGACACAGCTCGGCTCGGATATTGACGGGGAAGCGACAGGGGACGAGTCAGGTTTTTCTGTGTCACTCAGTTCTGACGGCTCGATTGTTGCTATTGGGGCAAATTGGAATTACGGAACTGGTGTTACCAGCGGTCATGTTCGTGTTTTTAAGTATAGAGAATATACTCAAAGCGATTCTAATGCTGAGACATATTACTATCAATCCCAAAATCAACACGTCTCCCAAACAAAACCGTTGATTATAACAGAGAATGATACGACGGCACCAGTCGTAGGTAACAGTTATTGGATGCAATTAGGAGGAGAGATTAACGGGGAAGCGACAGGGGACCAATCCGGTCAATCTGTGTCACTAAGTTCAGATGGCTCGATTGTTGCTATTGGGGCAAAGAGTAATAATAACAATATCGGTCATGTTCGGGTTTATCAATATAACTCTACTAAAATCACTGCTAATACCAACCAAGACTCTGATACTTTCGGTCCGGTCGGATGGAACCGGTTAGGACAAGATATTGACGGGGAAGCGTCAAACGACTGGTTCGGTTCTTTTGTGTCACTAAGTGCGGATGGCTCGATTGTTGCTATTGGGGCATACGGTAATAACACTTCTACCGGTCATGTTCGTGTTTATCAACGAAATACGAGTGTTGCTCTTGGATGGACTAAGCTCGGGGAAGATATTGAAGGGGAAGCGTCAGGGGACGACTCCGGTGAGTCTGTGTCACTAAGTGCGGATGGCTCGATTGTTGCTATTGGTGCAAAGTGGAATGACGGAAATGGTAGTAGCAGCGGTCAGGTTCGTGTTTTTAAGTATAGAGAATATACTCAAAGCGATTCTAATGCTGAGACATATTACTATCAATCCCAAATACAAAACAGCTCCCAAACAAAACCGTTGATTATAACAGAGAATGATACGACGGCACCAGTTGTAGGTAACAGTTATTGGATGCAATTAGGACAAGATATTGACGGGGAAGAAGAGGACGGGTCCGGTGCTTCTGTGTCACTAAGTGCGGATGGCTCGATTGTTGCTATTGGGGCAGTGCGTACTAACAATTATACCGGTCATGTTCGGGTTTATCAATATGACTCTACTAAAACCACTGCTGATAACGTCCAATCATCTGATACTTTCGGTCCGGTCGGATGGAACCGGTTAGGACAAGATATTGACGGGGAAGCGTCAATCGACAGGTCCGGTTATTCTGTGTCACTAAGTGCGGATGGCTCGATTGTTGCTATTGGGGCATACACTAATGACGGAACTACTGGTACAAGTACTGATAATAGAGGTCATGTTCGGGTTTATCAACGGGAATATACTAAAACCACTGCGGATAACGACCAAAATTCTCCTACTTTCGGTCCGGTCGGATGGAACCGGTTAGGACAAGATATTGACGGGGAAGACGCAGGGGACACGTCCGGTTGGTCTGTGTCACTAAGTTCAGATGGCTCGATTGTTGCTATTGGGGCACCTGGTAATAGTAGTGGTCATGTTCGGGTTTATCAATTACCATCGACGACAACCTCACTCGTATTATCAGATGTGTCACTGAATGGTAACATGATTGTATCTGGGAATGTTTCCATGAATTCTAACGTTGATATAGTAGGTACACTTAATATGAATAGCCCTATAATAAATACAGCTGGTAATCTTACATTAGGTGATAGTGAAGATACAATACAAATGCCTGGAAATTTAAATGTTACTGGAACAGTATCCAAAGCATCAGGTACATTTAAAATAGACCATCCATTACCTGAAAAACAAGACACTCATTACTTGATTCATAGTTTTATTGAAGGTCCCCGTATGGATAATATTTACAGAGGACACATCCATCTCGTAAATGGCTTAGCTGAAATTAACTTAGATACCCAATTCAATATGACAGAAGGTACATTTGTCGCATTAAATCGCGACATCAGTGTATTTACTACAAATGAAGATACATGGGATAATGTACGTGGAAAAGTCATAGGTAACATATTAACAATAGAATGTCAAAATACTGACTCAACCGCTTTAGTAGGTTATCTTGTAATTGGCGAACGCCAAGATAAACACGCAAAAGAAACCTATATTACAGATTTTGATGGGCGTTTAATAGTCGAACGTACAAAGTAAGGGTGTAAACTCATACTACATAATTGATGTTATCTTATCAAAATAATATCAATAACACGAATTATTATCACTAATATAGATGACTTCTAATATTAATTAAATAATTTTACGCTAAAAATGTATAAAAGTGCGAAAAAGAATTGACCCAAGAATTTGAAATTGGACATAAAATAAATGTCCAAAATGAAAATACTCAATTGAGAATTTAAAACGGGGTTTATAAAAATACGATTTAGACCGGTATGCAGTTATTTGTGTATTTTTAGTCAAAATTATATTACCATAAAAATTAAGTATATTATATGGTAAATGATTTAGGCATTATATCTATTAGTATATTAAGGAAAAAATGCCTAATCTACAAAATGAAAAAAATGCTAAAAAATATATATGTGACCGATGTAACTTTATATGCAGTAAGTTTAGTAATTATAATACGCATCTAACTACACCTAAACATAAACGCCTAACTAATCCTACTAAAAAAATGCCATTCCCAACATATACGTGTGAGTGTGGAAAAGAATACAAACATATGTCTAGTTTATGTAAGCATAAAAAAACATGTACGTATATTGATGTTTGTGATACATCCGAAGATATACCCCTGAATGAAGCCCACACAAATGCTGCTACAATACTTGATAATCCGACATTGATAGTTGAATTACTGAAACAGAATCAAGAATTTAAGGACCTTATATTGGAAGAACGTCGTGAATTCCAACAAATTATAAAAGAAATGGCAGGCAATATGGGTAATAATACTGTAAATAACAATAATAACACGAACATAAACAGTAACAATAAGTTCAATCTAAATGTATTTTTGAATGAGAAATGTAAGAATGCGATGACATTAAAAGACTTTGTAAAATCCATCAATATATCCATACAGGATTTCATAGAAACAGGAGAACGTGGATTCATAGATGGCATTTCAAATATCATCGTAGAACGTATAAATGAAATGGAAATCCATGACCGTCCACTCCATTGTACGGATTTGAAACGCGAAACGGTATACATAAAAGATGACGACAAATGGGAAAAAGATGAAGACAAAGTCCAATTACGTAAGGCAGTTAAAGGAGTAGCTAACAAAAACGAAAGAATGCGTCCAATATGGTATGATTCAACGCCCGATGTGGGTATCATGGGAACCGAAAACTACGAAAAATTCTTCAAATATTCGGAATCATCACTTGGTGGATGTGGAAAAGAAGAAACCAGATTATTTGAGGATAAAGTAATGAAGAATGTTCTCAGAGAAGTAACAATTGATAAAACGAAGGCACTTGAATAAAAATATATGATTCGAAATATATTTTTATTAGTATACACTCAATGTTCGTGCACTTGAATCCGTAGCCTCAATATATCTCGGCATCCAAAAATAGGGTATAATATGACCCAATCCAGCATAATGTTCTTCAAAAATAGTTCTATAGTAAATTTGTTCGGCTGTTTGTGGAGGTAAATGTGTAAATAGAGAAGAATCGCTACCTAAATCAACTATTTTTCCCACATGTTCTTGGATAATTTGATATAATGACCGATTTTGTATAGAAACTCCATCACTGAAAGCCTCTTTACGTCTCCATAATACACTATCCGGTAAAAGTGCTTTATCTTCATATTTAGCATATTCTTCTTTGGAAAAAGCTTTTCGTATAAGGTATTTTTCTGGAAGTTTCTCATTTGTATGAAAACGAATGCGTGGTGATATAGATAAATAATACTCGGTCCATTCTCTGTCTAAGAAAGGTGTTCTGGGTTCTAACCCGTGTGATGAAATGGATTTGTCTGAGCGTAGAACATCAAATGTATGTATGTCTTTTAATAATCGCCTACATTCCTTATCAAATTCAAATTCATCTGGAGCCCTTCCCATATACAAATACCCCCCCGACAGTTCATCTGACCCATCTCCATTAAAAATGACTTTAGCTTCACTATGTTTGGATATATATTTCCCAAGTAACCAATTACCTATACTTGCGCGTACCGTAGTAGTATCATAACTTTCAATCCCTTTAATGACTTCGGGTATAGCATTAATAAAATCAAGTTCACTCAATATAACTTCGGTATGATTTGTTCCCAGATAATCAGCCACATTTTTCGCATGTTTTAAATCGTCGGAACCTTCAATCCCAATACTATATGTTTCAAGTGTAGGTAAGTTATTTTGGATGTGATAATTATTTACAAGAGCAGTAATTAAACTACTATCAAGTCCACCAGAAAGTAAACATGCGATAGGTCGTTCTGTGGCAGAGCATCGTTTATGTACGGCATTAGTAAGGTATTTACGAATATTAGAGAAAATAGTATTAGTATTCACATAATCAGTATACATGATACTATGAAACCCGTGTGAATGATATTGGTAGGATGATATAAATTTCCATGGTTTTTGAATTTCATATGGTAATTCATAATAAGAGAACGTTCCTGGTTGGAATTGTTCTATACTATAATCAGGATATTTAGAGGCATGTGTAGGGTCCATTGTTCGTTTATTACAATTAATATCTTTAACGTAGTTATAAATATCATATAGTCCTTTGATTTCACTTGCGAATCCGTATAAGTGATTTTTAGATGATTTCAATCGTGATATGGGTTTCATTTGATATAACGGTCTAACTCCATATGGGTCTCTTGCGACCCACATTTTAGATAGCCCATTGAATTGGGTGTCAATTAAGACAAATGAGAACACGCCATCTAACATACGCAAAGTATATTCTATACCATATTTTAAGTACATATGAATAATGACTTCACAATCCGAATCGGTGGTAGGCGAAACGTTCAAAGTTTTATATAATTCAATATAGTTGTAAATTTCCCCATTACATATAAGCGTAATATTTTTAATACGAATAGGTTGATTCGCTTGGTCGTTTAATCCATTGATAGCCAATCTATGAAATCCTAACTGTGCGTTTATTGCGCAATATGATAATGATGAAAATTCTGGACCCCGTCCTTTACCATTTTCGAAACAAGATTGAATAATGGATTGTGGTATATGGTCGTGATTGTTTAATAATGTAAAGATTCCGCACATATGAGTATACTAACAAAGTAACATAATCTTTATATGGTTGATATTATTTGATAACATAATGTATAGATGAGCGAATACATTGATAATACCCCCAAAAAGGAGAACAAGAAAGAAAGTAAGAATACCAATTTAGGAGAAACTGAAGTAAAAATGAATGCGATTAAACCCATAGATAGTAACCGTATATTTCAATCTGTAAATTTTACTGAGGTTGGTTTCCCTACTTCAATAACTACAAATGTTGATACAAATACATATGACGTGTTAGCAGATACGAAAGACGCGAATAACTCAGATGACTCTACTGATGATAAAGAATCAGATGACAGTGACAATGAGAGTATTGATACAGATGAAATATTTAAAGACCATATTAATATTGCTTTTGCCAGTGCGTTATCACTTGTTGGGTTATTTATTTTATTTAGAATGATTCAAAAGTCACGATAAAAAATGTCAAATATTGTAATTTGACATTTTGAACTCTCACATGTAGTTAGATAATTTACATCATAATTTTGTTTATTTTTTTACTTTTCTCTCTTGCATACGCATTTCACGCAACTCTCTTTTTTGGTTGGCTTTTTCCAGCTTTGCTTGTTCCTTGGTAGCCAACTTGTCCTTCTGTGCCTTTTCATTGGCAGCCAACTTGTCCTTCTGTGCCTTTTCCTTGGCAGCCAATTTGTCCTTCTGTGCTTTTTCCTTGGCAGCCAACTTCTCCTTCTGTGCCTTTTCTTTAGCAGCCAACTTGTCCTTCTGTGCCTTTTCCTTGGCAGCCAACTTCTCCTTCTGTGCCTTTTCTTTAGCAGCCAATTTGTCCGCGTGTGCCTTTTCTTTGGCAGCCAACTTGTCCTTCTGTGCCTTTTCCTTGGCAGCCAACTTGTCCTTCTGTGCTTTTTCCTTGGCAGCCAACTTGTCATTCTTTTCTTGCTCGTTCAACTTGGTATATTTTGTAGCTAACATTTGTACTATAACTGCGAAGTCATATATAATTTGATCGCGCTCTTCAGTAAATTTTTTAGACGTACACCTTAAATTAGATAAAGTGCGAATTAACTTTGCAAAATCTGTTACATGAATGTTATCAGTCAACTCAGAATGACCTTCTATCGGACAATATTTCATACCCATATCAGATGTATTACTCAAACTCATTGTAAATGATGGAGTTTTTTGCGCGCGTCTAAGATTCGGATTGCCCGTACGAACCAGGTGAAATCCATAATAAACAGTATCCAGTGATACACGAACAATTTGGTGGATATAACGAGGCATTGCAATACCACCATGCACGTTAACATAACTATTTTCAACTAATTTATTAAATTTATTATAAACCCCATTTATAAATAGTTTAGTACGGGTATCTGGTGGCAACGATGTAAGATTTCGTTTAAGCTCATCGTTCCCTCGAGCAGAATTCAATTTATCGATAACATATTGTTTTCTCTCTTGTTTACTGAGAAATTTGGTTGCAATATGACGTTGAAGGTCATATGGTAAAGGTCTACGCCAACCGACTATTTTAGATTTCATATTAAATAATGTACGGAACAACTGTTCGTTAATAGTGATACTTCTAATCATATGTTAAATAAGTTTTCAATTTTTACATCTTGTTTGAAAATTGAAAGTACCGTCTGTACCGTTATTACACCAAAAATGTCAAACATCTGGATTCTACTTCTATTAGTTCTCACAATAACATTGCTAACAATGTTATTGTATGTATACATATTGTAACAAGTACAAATACACCGACCGAAAATGATACTATCGCAACAGTAGATGAACCCCAAAAATCATTACATAGAACATCAAATGAAGATAGTGGTATTATCCGTACTAATACCACTATTGAATTATAGCTTGTAGCGTTTATATATTTCTAATGCGACTAACCCACCAAAAATCTGCGCGAGACAGTAGGATACAATTTCATTTGTAGGAAATTTGTCTGCTGCGGACATAACAATTGTGACAGCAGGATTTACATGACCTCCTGAAATAGGACCAATCAACACAATAACAAGTGCTAACGCAGCACCAATCGCAATCGGATTTCCAGTAGCTAAAATAACATATACAAAAAAGGTAGTTCCTAAAAATTCAGCTAAATAATTATACATTTTCGTGTCTTATAGTTTATCAAGTGAAAAAAAGTTACTTACGAGCCCCTTTTTTTACAGGTGCTACTGAACCACCCGCACGAACTCTACGTAGGGCACTATTACGCGAATTCTTGTCATCAGGGTTGGTGAAAGAGAACTGATTATTATTTGCGTTAAATGTCCCTTTTCCAACTGCTCCAGCACGACGTCTACGCATTACATCAGACGCGTCTCTGGATTCTCCCATCCATTTGTTTTCAGTAGGTATAACACTGGGTATTGTTTCAACGAATGTTTGACGGTCCATTTGAAATCGTCCCTCATTATTACTGGTAGAGTCTTTCAATGGCATAGCATTATCAGCAGTAAGAACCGCATTGTTATTATTTTGAATAGTCCATTTCATTCTATACATTTTTGTAAATTCTATACATTCACTATAGAATTTATTACAATATGAAAATTAATGTGCCGAGTCGTTATAATTACGATTCATGGCTTGTTGTTTTCTAAAACGAATATAGTCAGAAGAATCAGGTACGAACTTAACGTTAGTGGATGATGCTGGAACATTACTACTGTCGCATGTAAATGTCATTTGTTTTGGACCTCCACATGAATAGTTCTTTCTACCTAAGAAATCACCTAAATTGTTTACTGCTCTAAATGGGGTAATGACTCTTTTTTCACCCTCGTATGTACCAGTGGCATAAGGAGTATTCCAAGAACTACGTAATACTTTTCTGGCAATGGCACTTTCGCTATCTCTTTTAGAACTCACTGTTTGTTTTGATGAATGTCCGTTATAAGGACCTCCTAATACTGATGAACCGCTCATATTATTATTATTATAATATAGTCAAATATTTTGTTCTCATTAAATCCTCTAATATTGCCTAAAACTGATATTGTAGTTTTAGTAAAATCTATAAATATAGTAATGAGTGAAACCAAAAGTGAATACGACAAAGATTCATCCACAAACGATGATTATATAAATGATATTACAATGAATTTTTTAATGAATAAAAGCCAACATAAAAAATATATTTCAACGGAAGACCCAGCAAGATATGAACGAGAACAAAAGCATACACGTGCGTTAAAGAAACATAAAAATGAAATCATAGATTTAACAAGAAGATTACTATGCGAACCGGATACACAAATAACAACTGATGTAAATGAATCATTTAACGATTATACAAGAACATTACTTCGATACTTAAAAATGAAAGATATAGAGAACAAAGGATATGACAATAATTCTGACGAGGAAACATTGTTTGGTAATATAGATGAATCTGACGAAGAAGAAACCGATTATAAACGTGACCCCCAAAACGATATATCTTCATTTTGGGGTACAAAACTTATAAAAAAGTAGAAATTGTGTAAGTTGTCTAAATATTGTACGTCGAAAAATCTAATTAGAATGTATAATCAACATGTCAAAGAAATATAGGGAAAAAAGTAAAAGGAATAAAACTTTGAAGAAATTGTTAACAAAACCGAAGTATATCAATTGTAATCCGAATAATCATAGTAATACCGTAGTTCGCGGAAGTTGTTTACCGGAAGATGTATTACATATACTCAAAGACAAATATAATAAAAACAATCCATATAATCAAATAATATCTGAAAAGCCGAGAACAATATGGAAGGATTTAAAGAGAAGATTAAAAACATGTACGACCGAAGACTGTTGGTTAAATATAATAGATGACACGAATTATAATGAAAAACTAAGTCAATATTTATATGTTCCGCGTCCATTACAACCGCATAAATGGAAAACAAACAAAAACTATTGGTTAAGTAATCATGATATAGATAACGTACTTAAAGAATATGAGAAATCATATTCTATGTTCCGAGCAATACAAACTGCGAGTATAGATTTTGACGATTTGTGCTATATAGAGGATTTATGTAAATTAAAAAATAAGGAACAGATACAAGAGTATTTAAACTTAGGAAAAACAAAAATAGGTGTGGTATTTAATTTAGACAAGTTTCGTGAAGATGGTTCTCATTGGGTATCATTATTTATAGATTTACAAGAAGGATTTGTATTTTTCTTTGATAGTGTTGGGGATAAGATACCAAATGAAATAAAGAAATTAGTAGACCGTTTAAAAGTTCATTGTAGAGAACTTGAAACGCCCATAGAATTAGAAGAATATGATAATTACAAAGTAGAACATCAAAAAGAGAATTCGGAATGTGGTATGTATTCGTTATTTTTTATAATTACCTTATTAACAGGGAAAATAAATAACATTCCAATTAAATCACCTGAAGAAAAAATAGACTTATTTAGAAAACCAAGAATACCAGATAACTATGTGAGTAAATTTCGTAAAATATATTTCAAAGTATAACAAAATATATGCATAATATAACTTAGAAATGAATAGTACCCCCGTAGAAAATACGAATGATGTAAAAATCACTACGAAAATATACCCAATGAAGTATAGAAACCGTAAAGGGTTTCAGGTAGGTAATATGAACATAAAATTTGATACAAAAAATGCGCCATTTACAAGTAGAGACCAAGTAGACCATTATTTAAATGAATTATTCTCCTATATTAAATGGGCAAGTACTAAAAAACATCCTAAGGATGAAACCGTGGAAGACATGAAAAAAAATATTCATGATTTTTTAAAAGCTAAAAAAATAGAACATGTATTTTCTCCCAAAGTAATCATTGGAAAAGGAAAAAAACAAACCAAAAAGAGAAAGGTAAAAGGAGGTAAATCTAAAACAAATAAGCGTAAAATGAAGGTACAAAAAGGGGGTGATATGGACGACGAAATAAAAAAGTACGTAAGTGACACAATAGAAATGGGACTTATCGACCAACTTGAAAGAGTATTACACATACATCCAGAATATGCTAACTACGCATTAGAAGAACTAAATAATACAAAAATGACAAAAACCAATGAAGCCGATATACAAGATATGAAAAACATAATCATAAGTATTATAGATAAAAATAAGAATAAAGATAACTAATTGAATAATATTTATTATCAGAATATTATTCAATGGCATTGTTCGTTCATCCAGAAAATCAAAGAATTCTATGGAATATTATCAATGGAAACCCATTTATTATTCGTTATTTCGAAGCAAAACCGCCGCAATCAAAGGAAACATGGTTTAAACAATCAATCGAGGATTTTTATACACGACTACAAGGGAAAACCATAGACCCAAATGATTTGAATAATTTAAATAAAGAGGCATTAACAAGTATGATTCAAAGCGTTCATTTACAAAATCCTCAATATACCGCTCATAATTCAAGTCAATATACACCTCCACAAGAACATGTCCCCGCCCCACAACAATATTCCACTACACAAGAACATGCCCCCGCCCCACAACAATATTCCACTACACATGAACCGATGAATATGATGACTCATTCGAATACTATTAATACACCTGGAATAGTAAACGAGAGTAAAGAAGATATATTTAATAAACAGTTTCAGATGCGTCAGCAGGAATATGATACTATGTTACAACGTAAAACCCCCAATGAAATCGATTTTCGCGAAACATCCAATGACGAAAATAAGGATATTAACGAATTATTGGAGCGTGAAAGAAGAGAACGAGAAGAATTGATGAAACCAATCCAACAGACAAATAAGTTAAGTATAGATTCTACTAATAGTAATAATATAACTTTGGAAGCGATAGAACTACAAGAATCTAAAGAAAAGAAATCTGTATCATGGAACACAGAAACATCCAAAGATAATTGGAGTGAATTAATTGAAGTTCAAAAGTCAGAAATGTACTCAATGCGTTTACATATTATAGAACTATCAAAACAATTAGAAGAAACGAAAACGCGTTTAATAAACATCGAAACTCAGTTACAAGAAAATAATCATAATAAGATTCCCACAAAAGAAGAAAATAAACCCCAACATCACATATCTAAATATGCGAATTTAGAAGAAACTCCGAAAAATAATAAAATAAACGATGAAACAGTTTTAGTAGAAGATGTAAATACTGATAGTGACTCGTAAATAAAATCTATGTATTACATATAGAATGACTGTTGGTTCAAGAGCTCAAGTATTCCACGGAACTGTCGACCAGACTACCGGAGGTTTAGAAAAAAAAGATTTAATGAAGAATAAGCACGGACGTATTGTGTCTCTTAAAAAGCACAAGACTGCCAAGAAGAATAACCGTCTTAAGAAGGCTGGTTACTTCACCAAGAAGGGTGAATTTGGTTCTTTCAAGAAGGAGGACAACAAGACTCGCAAGAACAAGTCTCGCAAGAACAAGAAATAAATAATTTTTAGACATATGACATATGATATTTGTATATCATATGAATTGAAATAGTATAAAGTGAAATGGATAATAATAAAAATAGATGGAATTATTTAAAAATACTCTTTTCATTAATTTAGACCATCGCCAAGACCGATTGGAACACGCAACCGACGAATTTAAGAAAATGAATATAAATGTTGAAAGGGTAGACGCAGTCAAAAAAGATATAGGGGCGATAGGTTGCACTATGAGTCACATAAAATGTTTGGAAATAGCAAAAAAAAGAGACTATGATTATGTATTTATCTGTGAAGATGATATTCATTTCAAAAATCCCGAATTATTGAAACAAAACCTTACGAAATTCCATACAAACACAAAAATAAATTGGGATGTGTTAATCATTGGAGGGAATAACGCACGTCCATATCAAATAGTAGAGGATTATTGTTCTCGTGTATTTTATTGTCGTACTACAACCGGGTATATAGTCAAAAAACACATGTATGACATATTGCTTGAGAATTTCAAGGAAAGTGTAGATAAACTAACCAAAGACTCATCAAAAGAATCTATTAAGAAACACGCTGTAGATATGTATTGGCAGAGGTTACAATATCAGCATTTTTGGTATATGATTACCCCTCCCACAGTAACACAATATACAAGTTATAGTGATATTGAGAATACTACCCGTGATACTGAGAACTTACTATTAGATATGAAAAAGGAATGGTGTATGCCACAACATCTGATTCCATCAAATCCCTAATGTTTGATTCTTAAAAAATTTGATAGTACTGATTTGTTTTTTTCTTCATATTCCATATTTTTTAGATTAGAAGAGTATTCTTTTTTCATCATTTTTTCACGGTATAATTGGTCGTTTTGTGCTAACATGCGTTCAGCCTCAGGTTTAGATAAAGGTGCGGTAGATTGTTGTCCTCGTTCTCGCATAAAATGGTCTACTGATGAATATTTCTTGACATTTTGATAATCGCGTTCACTCACTGAAAATACAGTTTCATCTTTATGAACTTTTCGTAAATCATCAAATTTTAATTTACTAAAAGGGTCACTTGTAACATAAACATCATCGTCATTGTCTTCATAAAAATTCGAAGTAGATGATTGATTTGATATAATGTTCTCAACACCACGATATTTTACTAAACCCGTTTGTTGATCTTTAATAGAATTGAATATTTTTCCCATATTACTTGAATTGACCGTTTCATTAGTTGTATATGATGGGTCATCGTTTTTAAACCATTCATTTCTGCTTTCATCCACTTTGGTTGCCATGTTCTTTTCAAATAGGTCATTGAATTTATCTTGAAATTCTCGTTTTGACATTTCATTAATGACCGATGAAACTTTTTTGACAGTTCTATTATCATCTTCATTGTTTGTATGTGGGGTATATGCGGTATTGTTAGAACTGATTTTCTGATTTTGTTTATTTTGATTATCATGAAAACGAACTATAACGTCAAATGCTTTTTTATAGAATAGAAAATATTTAGAGTCTAATTTTGATTTGTCTGGATGCGTCATTAGAACTACTTTCTTAGCACGTTTAAGGTCGTCATGTGAAATATTAAATGTCAAATCAAACAATCCAAGCAGTTCTTCTAATGAATACATATGGATATTTAGATTATGATCTTTTATTGACATTGAATTACTATACTATATCTAATAATATTCTTTTATCTTTTTTACGAAATACGTATAGAAATAATGTCTGTAATGTTCATATAGAAAATATGACTTTACCTATTATTACTGAAATCAAATCTCGCGATGATTATATGGTTCTTATCAAATCTAATCCCGGTTTATTCATCGTTAAATTTGGAGCTGAATGGTGTGCTCCTTGTAAAAAAATAGAAAAGGAAGTATTCGAAAAATTTAATAATATGCCCGATAACGTTCAATGTGCGGTCGTTGATATTGATAATAATTTTGATGTATATGCATTCTTGAAAACAAAAAAAATGTTCGTAGGAATTCCTGCTATTTTGTGTTATCAAAAAGAGAATGATAGTTATATTCCAGATGAAATTCATAACAATTCGAATACAGATGAACTACATGATTTTTTTATACGTTGTGAGGAGTTACTTTGATTTTATTGCCGTCTATTAAATCATCGCATATTGATGTTAATTTAATGTTAGGATTTGTAATATTGTATACATAATTCCAAAAGTTTATAATGTGTGGATTTGAAATACATAGTTGATATGTGTTATCATATTCTATTGTTTTTATTGTGTCATACAGAAGGTTCAATGAGCTGTAAGCACCTCGGTATAATTGATAATACTTATATTTATATATAAAATTATATAAATATGCGTTATATCCGAACCATTCGTAAAAGCTTTCAATATAGTCTTTATATTGCGAGGTTTTCAATACTGCGTATATATTATTAGGTATCTCGTTTAAATACCTTTGTTCTATAGGGTTTGGTTGATATTTAAATTTGACATAATTGCATATTACCATATTGGATGGCATACAACCGATTGTTTTTGCTATATCTATGATGTATGGAATAAACTTACGAATAAATCTATAATCGCATAGTTGATTGCATAAAACTATATGTGTATTCGGAGTAATATAGGGAGTCATATGTTCGTAACATGACTCATATTCAGACTGAGTAAATGTGTCAAATACTATGATTAGGTGCGATGTGCTATTTAAACTATAATATGCTGGTATCATTTGAAAAACACTGTTATTGCTATGATTCATAAAGCAGTCAGTATTGTTTATTTTACTCCCAATTGATACGTATATGTGACGTATATCACTTGTATTAATGATATTGTTTATTATTTTTCTACATTCATACGGTTCTGATATATATGTATCTTTAAATATAGGCATTTGTTAAATGTCTATATTTTAATGACGACGATGAGTCTTTGTACTATTGCTATTTTTCTTAGTGGTTTTTGTTTTGTTATTCTTCAATTTTTTTCTTGAAGAACCTACTTGAGATTCTTTTACTGGTTCTGCTCCTGGCACTGGTTCTTCTACTGCGACTGCTACTGCGACTGGCACTGATTCTTCTACTGGCACTGATTCTTCTACTGGCACCGATTCTTCTACTGGCACCGATTCTTCTACTGGTTCTGGTTCTGGTTCTGGTTCTTCTACTGGCACTGATTCTGGTTCTGGTTCAACAGAATTATCTATATTCGGAAGCATACTTATTGCTGATTCATCTGAATCTTTAGATGAATCCATAACGGTTACATATGCTAATACAGATGCGGTAATTGTAGCATATAAGTAATGAGACCAAGATATTATTGTTTTATTCATTTTTAATAGTTATATAATTGCGATATTTTTATTATAGTTGTTCCTAAATTATTGTTGTTCTGATTCCAATCTCGCTTGTGCCAGTACAAATTTATCAGTCCACTTCTTTTTCGTAGTTACCGAAATATTAGTCTTTACATGTCTTTCATATTGTTCTGGACTGTCATAATATAGGTCATAAGTCTCTTTGCCTACATAACCGCTCGCATCCTTAACCTTGAAGAAAAGATCTTCATTCCAACAACCAACATGAAAGTGGGGATAATTATGTCCCGTAATAGCATCACGAATCATTGTTCCAGGGACGATTGATGTAGAATATATTTCAGTTTTAGTTTTAATACCATCATGGTCTCTTACAATACGATGATATCCAGGGTCAAGCATCTTAAGTTCGTCAAATTTCCACCCATTTCGTCCCATTTTAAATACCTTTTTTCCAACAGATTTATTTGAAAGGTCATCAGTAACTACTGAAAAATTGTCGTCTTCAGATTGAAGCATATACCCCCGTTGGGTATCGTTGAGTGAGTGAACTGAGTTATTGTCGTAATCGGACATTTAGAAAATAGTAGTATCTATAGTAACGTGTGTTATAATGACTTAACGTATGTTATCTTTATGTAGTTTTACAAGTTTATTTTCACAATATATTATCAAATTATACTGTATACAATGATATCAATAAAACCAGAAATAGAAGACATAATAAATGATAAATTCATGAAAAAGATTCAACCAGGAACAGTAGTATATGATGTAAAACCACCATCTATATATAATACTATAAATGAACCAGATAATGAAATTATTAATATGGAGAACAATATTGCATATAAATATTTAAGTAATGATACGCTACATAAAGTAATAAATATCACGGAAGATATGGAGTTCAATTATGTATTATATAGTATTGTAGATGATAGTGATAAACCATATGTAAAATTTTTAATGAATAATGAGAATAATATAATGAAATTTCCAAATGAAAAAGGAATATTAGAGAACATTGACAGTGATAGTAGTTCTGACAGCGAAACCGACGATATAATACCATTTATTGAAGATGATGAAGATGATGATGAAGAATTGTTGGATATGTCATCAAATAGTGATGAATATGATGATGAATTATACCTTCCGGAACAATGTTCTCAATATATTAAAAATAATTTTGGTATTACATATGAAAAGTCAGAAGATTATTATAAGGGGTATGTGAATATGGAAGGCAAATTATATATTTTTATCGATACCACGATTATTCACATGGATTTTCCTAATGAGAATCAATATTCATGGGTAATTACAGATGAAATAATACATAAAAAATCATCGAATAACATACCAATATGTAAAATAATTACATCTATGTTCTCTAATAATTCAGACATAAAAAACATATATACCGAGAACAATGCCATTGTAGAACCCCCAATATGCGTGTATATATGCCAATATGAAGATGATAAATACATAAACATTGAAACAATTGACACGTTGAGTAATTCATTGGTATCTAATAAGGTGTCTCATGATATATTTGGTAATATTACAATGTTCTCTACAAACTCTATTTCGAATGGTTATAATTATAAAAGATATAGCTTATTTACAAGTACTGCGAACTATATACTGCATGCGAATTTTACAAAATCCGAAGTAGGATATATAAAAGATAAATCTTGTATTCGGTTCTTTTATAATAATATGGAATATTGGGCGGTGAAAGATACCAATTTGTTCTCACATATCTAATATATTTTTGGTATAGTTATATTAGATATTACTTCATATACCCAGATAAAAATTTTTCAATAACAGTTGCATCGATAGTATCTTGAAATTGATTTATAATATCTTCTTTTAATGGTTTTCTTGCATATACTTCTTCATATCCATTGATAAATTGGTTAATTTTTTCAACATGAAGGTTGTATTCGTCTTCCTCTTCATGTAATTTTCTGGCTGTTTCTTGAATTTCTTGTAATTTCTTACTTTCATGTGCTTGTTTGAGTTCTGCGTGTCGTATTAATTC
>Ga0136655_1000343_pt1 | contig 20881 bp, 20 predicted proteins | sample CPBDNA_2_FD_94863 | JGI IMG/M metagenome (GOLD analysis project Ga0136655, IMG submission 94863) | Freshwater to marine salinity gradient microbial communities from Chesapeake Bay, USA - CPBay_Spr_15_0.8_DNA (version 2) | ecosystem: Environmental > Aquatic > Marine > Coastal | place: USA... | reverse complement strand
TGCCGAGTTGGTGGAAAGCCAGCCTCGGCCCCAGCAATATCGAACCCAACAACACCACGATCACGATACGCAACCGAAAGCTCAGCTATATGGCGTGAATTGGCGGCCGTTCGCATGGCAGTCAGTAAGACACCGACTCGAATTCTTCTCCCACCCGCAGCCGCGGCGGCTTGTCCCTCGGTAAAACCAGAAAGAACTGCCTCGATGATTTCCCCCTCATTCAAACCTTGTTCAATATGTAACTCGGGGGCAAATCGCACCTCCGCGTACACGACACCATCAGCCGCCAAATCCTCAGCGCATTCACGGGCAACGCGTGTGAGGGCCGGGATTGTCTGCATGACACCTACTGTGTGTTTGAATGTTTTCAAATAGCGTTCAAGCGAACCTGAGAACGCCGCCTCCGAAAACCAACGCCCTAAAGATTCCGCATCACTTGCGGGCAGATCCGCGTAGCCAAATTCTTGGGCCAAATCCAAAACTGTCTGAGGGCGAAGTCCGCCGTCCAAATGATCATGAAGGAGTACTTTTGGTGCTTGGATAATGAGATCCAGCGGCACGGGACTTACTTCCCCTGGGTTTAGGACCGGAGCGCTTTTATTCATGTTCATGGCACAAACTTACGCGCTCTCGACTCTCCTATCCATTGCCCACCATCGACTATTTTCCCTCTCTGGTGCGCTAGAGGCTCCTCGGCGCAGGATATTCACATTTCAATTTCATAAACTAGGACGACAAGTCAGACCATTTACCCGCAATACAAGCCAAATTAATTGCATATGGCATAGTTATCGGGTTAAATTAAGTTGTCTTCGTTTGGCAAGGATTTCATATGCATGCGACCCCAGAGCAGTCATTTTCATGGTTGCGGCACCGCATGTCCGAACTAGAAATCAATTCCCTCGAAGAACTTGCACATAGGTGTGGCTCAGACAAAGGCAATATTTCTCGGGTCTTCCATCAAAAGCAGCGCCCGCGCGTTGACGCACTCGTACCACTGGCAAATGGTCTGGAAGTTAGTGTCTACGAGCTTCTCGTTCGGATTGGAGCGGTTGATCCTGAGGACAACAGAAAACCTGCCATAAAACGATCAAAGGACTCCGTTTCCTTCACGTGGCCTAATCAGTGAATCCCGTATGCCGCTCCCAAGCCTTTATCACCCAAGGGCCGTACTCTCCCAACTCATCAGCAACCTGAGCTACTTGAGCTCGTGATAGACCGGGATGGACGGTTATTCGAGGCGAACTGGATTCGTTGTTAAACAGGAAGAATTTTTCAGATGAACCATCGGGACCCCAATCAAATGAAATTTCTGGTTCTTGGAAACTGGGGGTCATGTCGTCCTGAGGGAGTAAAAACCCCTCGCTCCCTGCCCTGGCTCCAAGGCTCCGAGGGGCGAAAGTTGAACGCCACCCCCGCCCCTCGGGGCGCTCAGGCAAACTTCATGGGCATGGACCCCCCCGCGGGCCATGCCAGCCAATGCCGCCCACGTCAATGACACGGACACTGGCACTGACGCCGTATCCATAGCAGACGCCGTATCCATAGCACGGGCAGAAAGTTGCATAAACGCAACGTAGCACTATTGTCCTGCCTGATGTCCTGTCTTGCCCTCGATGGGCAGACTGGGGCAGGCACCTGACCGGACATGACATGGTCATAGCCACTAGGCCGCTACCGAATGAAAGAAGGGTCGTGATGGAACAATCACCATGGATCGACCGTAGTATCACCACATTCTTGCAATATTTGACAACCTTCCCTGCTCCTGACCAGGTCACTCGCTCCATGGTGTTGAACGCGTTGAACTCCTTTCAGGCTCGCTCGTGCGACCTCTGGTCGCGCGAAAGATACTCATCACTGACCAGTGTGGGGAAATTTGGCCATACCGATGACCAAAAGATCTATCAACAAATATCGCTGGCAGTCGTATCGCCCATCACCCAGTCGTTTCTGTCCGGGGAAATAGTGATCATTCCGCTCTCCCAAGTTCTTGAACACTATCCAGCGTTGAATTTGGACAGTGCATTCTGGGCGGGTCTTTTAGATGACTATGGTGATGGCGACCTGGTCCACACCCCCATAATCTCTGAAGGTGCCACCATCGGTGTGTACACATTCCTAAGCGACCGCATCCATAGTTGGAGTGCGATCGATTTGTCACAGCTGGACCTCATTGCCGCCGCACTTGCTCTGTGGATGTCTCATCCGCGAAGTGGGATTTCCAATATGGACAATGCAATCTCCGGGGCTGGCCTTAGCTTGACACAGCGACAACTGGAGATACTAGAACTTGTTCGAAGCGGAAAGTCGAATGGAGCCATTGCTGCACATTTGGGATACTCTCAGTCGACGGTCAAGCAAGAGTTGCTGCGGATCACAAGGCGGCTTCGAGTCAACAATCGCCACGATGCTGTCCTGAAAGCCACCGAGTTGAACCTTATGCCTTCTGCTGATGCCTGACCGCCCTAGCGCGGACCTCGTCAAGAAATTGTGCCTATTGCGCGTAAAGTCGGCCTCGTGAAAGCCCAGAAAATTGCCAAAGGAGCCCGCCTGTACGCACTCGGCATTGGGTTTTTCATCATATTGCTCATACCCGGAATTTTGATTGCGACTTTCCTCGTTGGAGGGGCCGCCAGTGTTTTCCTTTTCGGCGCCATGCCCGTTGCCATGGCATATTTTGGTGGCGCTCGCGATCAGTCTCTGGCGGTTATTGCGTTCATGACTACGGCGGGAGTGCTGGCTCGAGCATTTGATGGCGCACCAATTCCCTCTGCACTACTCGTGGGACTCGTGGCATTAATCATTGGCCTGGCCGCACGGCGAGGACTTTCCAGCCCGATTCTTGGGGTTGGAATTGTCCTCGGGTTTCTTGTGATGAGTCCACCCGATCTCACAAATAAGGATTCGAACCTGTTCACATCGGTGAACCCTGTAATGGCTACCGCCATCCTGCTTGCCCTCGGAGGTTTCTGGGCATTGGTGGTGGGAAAGGTAGTGCACAAAAATGCCCCGATAGTTCCCAAGAATGAAATCCGCGACATCTTCGTGGTGGTGCCTTATGCACTTGCACTAGCCCTATCCACCGGAATTGCCACGTACTTTCTGCTTACTGGCTCCGCAGGAAGTCTTGGGGCTTGGCTGATTCTAACTATCTTCGTGATCATGAAACCCAGGCTCGATGCAACCATGTCTCACACTCGCGATCGAATTCTCGGCACCTTTGCTGGGTCAGCGATTGCTATCATCGCCATAGCCATACTTCATATATTTGACTCCCAGCAGGGCCTTATTCAGATCACGGCCGCACTGCTCTTCGTAGGGATCGCTATGGCCTACTTTGTGCCCGGACCTTATTGGGTCTATGTCATGTTTCTGACTCCCGGCGTAATTCTCTTGGACTCTAATGCGGTGTCCGATCAAGACAACGTTGCGCTCACTCGCGTTGTGTTTACCCTCATGGGAACAGCCATGGCGCTGGGCGTAGGTTTCCTAGTCCAAGGGGGGGCAAGACAGTGGAGAAAGAGAAGTTCTACTACTCAGGGTCAATAACTGAAATGTCTTCGTCAGAGCGGTGAACGGTCTCGATGGAAAATGCGGGAACGCAAATGGAGAAATAATTTACGCCTTCATCGGTGTGATAGCGAACCCAATCCCCCGCTCGCGAGATTGCCGCTTGACCAGCCTTGACCAGCATGGGGCCCTCTTCGCTCTCGATGGTGAGTGAACCGCCAACGACAATGGTGAACTCATCAAACTCAGGCACCTGAACGGGTTCATCCCACCCCGGTGGGGCAACCATGTGGGCGATGGAGACCGAGTCATCCCCCGTTGCAACGTGACCGGCAAATTCCTCGATTACTTTGCCACCAGGAACAGGGATGAGGACGGGAGCTGGAATCAATTCAGGCATGAGGCAACCTTAGACGATGCGGTCAATGATCAATGGCAACCTATTGATTTCATTCTCGCTGCCGATCGTCACGGGTGATTCATCCAAAGCCTGCTGCGCCAGTTCGAACCGCGCCTCTTCATCGGTATACATGGTGAGCAATGGCTCACCCGCCTCAACTTTCTCACCCGGCTTCTTGTGCAGCATGATTCCGGCTCCGAGGCTGACCTGATCTTCTTTGCGCGCTCTTCCCGCTCCCAAGCGCCAGGCCGCAATTCCCACCGCCAAGGCATTCATACTGGTAATTGTTCCTGAATCGGCAGCAGCGACCGTGTGTTCAAACTTTGCTGTGGGAAGAGGAGCATCATTGTCGCCTCCTTGGGCGGCAACCATCGCCTTCCAAACATCAAATGCTTGACCGTTGTCCAACTTCTCCGCTGGATCAACATCGATTTCCGCGAGTTCAAGCATTTCCCTGGCAAGGGTGATGGTGAGTTCACGAACATCACTCGGTCCGCCTCCTTGAAGCACCTCAATACTTTCCTGCACTTCGAGTGCATTGCCAACCGCAAGCCCCAGGGGTACATCCATGGCGGTGATGAGAGCGGTTGTCTTCACTCCAGCGTCATTGCCCAGGTTCACCATTGTTCGGGCCAGTTCCCGGGCCATATTTGGATCCGACATGAACGCGCCATTGCCCGTCTTGACGTCCAGCACGAGGCCACCTGCGCCCTCAGCAATTTTCTTGCTCATAATGCTGGATGCAATGAGCGGAATCGCTTCAACCGTTCCGGTGACATCACGCAGCGCATAAAGCTTCTTGTCAGCAGGAGCAAGCCCTGGCCCAGCGGCGCAAATGACCGCACCGACATGCTTAAGAATTTCGTGCATTTCCTCATTGGTGAGATCAGCGCGCCAGCCCTTGATGCTCTCCATTTTGTCGAGTGTGCCACCCGTGTGGCCCAAGCCGCGGCCCGAGAGCTGCGGGACCGCGGCTCCGCACGCTGCAACGAGGGGCGCGAGCGGCAGGGTGATTTTGTCGCCCACTCCGCCTGTCGAGTGCTTGTCCACCGTCGGCTGCGTCAAATCACTGAAGTCCATGCGCTCACCACTATTGATCATGGCTGTGGTCCACTGAATTATTTCCCGGGCTTCCATGCCATTGAGCAGAATAGCCATGGCAAGTGCCGCCATTTGTTCATCCGCGATTACTCCGCGGGTGTAGGCATCAATCGTCCAATTGATCTGAGGCTCGGTGAGAGTTTTTTTGTCCCGCTTGGCTCGAATGATGTCGACAGCGGCGAAAGGTTCCACTCTGTTGCTTGATGTCATGTGGTCAGAGTTCCTTACGAGTCTCGAGGTCCTCGGGACCAAATGCCTGCGGAAGGATGTCCTTCAGGGTTAACGTGCCTTCAGGCGTGGTGATTTGGGTGTCCGGCTTCCCGTTCTCCCACAACAATTGCCTGCACCTGCCACAGGGCATCAGTGAGTTTCCATGCTGATCAACACACGTGATCGCAACGAGTTTGCCACCACCACTGGCGTGAATCGCTGAGACCATGCCGCACTCAGCGCAGAGCCCAATGCCATAAGCGGCATTCTCAACATTGCAGCCAACGACAATGCGGCCATCGTCCATCAAGCCCGCGACACCCACTTTGAAACGTGAATACGGCGCGTAGGCCTTTGCCATGATGTCTTCAGCAGCACGCTGCAATTGTTCCCATTGGGCGTCAGTGATCATGGGATCAGTATCCCTGCCCGCTCTATTGCTTTTCAAATGGCTGACCATCGGCTGCCGGTGGACGAGCACGCCCAACCAGTCCGGCAACAACAATGATGGTGACCAAATATGGCGTCATGGAGAGGAACTCGGTCGGGATTGGTGTGTTGATCAGTGCAAGCTTTTGCTGCAGGGAATCGGAGAACCCAAAGATCAACGCCGCACCAAAAGCCCCGATGGGATTCCAAGCGCCAAAGATCATGGCGGCAAGTCCAATAAATCCACGACCGCCCGTCATGCCCTCATCAAAGCGACCAACCGTGCCAAGGGTGAACCATGCGCCGGCAAATCCACCCACCATGCCACCGTAAATCACGGCCAAATAGCGCGTCTTGGCCACGCTAATGCCCAATGAATCCGCGGCCTTGGGGTTTTCACCCACGGAACGAGTGCGCAAACCCCAGCGACTCCGAAACAACATGTAGGTGGTGAAGACAACAAGGCCAAACATGCCATAAACAAGGATGGTCTGGTCAAAGAACATTGGTCCGAGGATCGGAATGTCACCCAGGATCGGGATTTTAATGGCCGGGAAAATTGGTGCGTCATTCCACTCGGGCCTCTTAACCAGCACTTGAGCGGTGAGAAACGAGGTGAGGCCAAGAACAAGAATGTTGATGACCACACCGATAATGATTTGGTCCACCCGGAAATTAATGGCGAGGAAGGCCAACAAGAGCGCCAACATGCCGCCCACAATGGTTGCGGAAATCAAACCGACCCAGCCACCCACGAGTGAACCCATGACAACGCCCGTAAATGCGCCACCGAGCAGCATGCCTTCGATACCGATGTTGACCACACCCGCTCGCTCACACAAAATCCCTGATAGCGCACCAAGTGCGATAGGCGTGCATCGCGCGATGGTCGAGACCAACATGGAGATGAGCGAAAATTCCTGTCCTGCGGTAGCCCAAATCATCACTGCAACCACGAAAAGCGCAAATGAAATACCCAAGATCAAGGTTGATTTGCTTTGGAAGCCTTTCAAGAATTGCGTTCCACCCAAGAAACCCAAGACAAGCGCCAAAATGTAGAGCGATCCTGTGCTGGGTACGGAGAGTGCATCAAGTTGGAAACGGTCGTCGGGGAAACTCAACCCAAAAGTCGCGTTGCCTTCTGCCGCTGGCGCCAAAATAAACATGACCACGCCCGCGAGAATGAGGAGAATCACCCCAATGGCTCGGGCACGACGAACTTTGTTCTTGTTGAGCACCTTGGTTTTCGACTCACCCGACGTGTAACTCTCAACCGGCAACTCTTGGTATTCACTACCGTGATTACTCATGATGCCCACCCCTTGCTGATCTGAGTAGATGCAACAGGAGTTTTAAGTCGATAAATTGCGGCAATCAGAGCCGGGGCAGCCACGAACATAATGATGAGGCCTTGGATGACCGCAATTAGGTCGATGCCCACGTTGGCTGACACCTGCATCTGCTGACCACCTGCACGAAGGCCGCCAAAGAGAATCGCCGCGGCGACTACACCCCACGGGTTTGAGCGACCGAGAAGTGCTACGGCGATACCGTCAAAGCCAAGGTCTGCGGTAAAACCAGGTGTGGCTCGGCCAAGGACGCCTAGAACCTGACCGGCGCCCGCTGTTCCGGCAAGTGCACCGGCAATCATCATGACGAGGATGTAGACCCGAGTCACCGATATACCTGCGTAGCGAGCCGCGCTGGGATTAGCGCCGACAGCACGGAATTCGAAACCAATCGTGGTCCGGAACAACAACCAGTAAATAAAGAATGCCGCAGCCAGAGCAACGAAGAGCCCCGCATGCACACGAAGCGCCGGGTCGACACTGCTCAAAAATGCCGGTAACTCTGCCGTTGCTTCAACATTCTTGGACACCGGATCATTGCGGCCCTCGCGCTGAAAAATTGAGGTTTTGAGGAAGTAATCCACTAAACGCAGCGCTATGTAGTTGAGCATGATGGTCGTGATGACTTCATGAGCACCGGTCTTGGCCTTCAATATTCCCGGAATGAAACCGTAGATGGCACCTCCAACGATCCCTGCGAGGACAGCCAGTGGCAAGTGCACGTAAATGGGGAGGCCCGTGATGGAGAAACCGACCCAGACGGCAAACATGCCACCGATAAGTGCCTGGCCCTCACCACCGATATTGAACAGCCCGGCTCGGAATGCAAGGGCAACTGAAAGCCCAGACAGAATCAGTGGTGTTGCGGCTGTCAAAGTCTCAGAGATTGCACGCAAGGATCCAACTGAACCTTGTAGCAGCGCCTTGTACGCCTCCATGGCATCACTGAAACTCGAGCCGGTCACCATGATGATGACGACCCCGATGATTAGGGCGGTCAAGACAGCAAGTGCAGGAATTAAGAGTGCGGTGCGCCAGTCGGTAGCGGTAGCTAGCCTTTGAGTGAAGCCTCGATCCTTGGGATTTACCAGTTCATTTTTCTCTTCAGCGGTTAGGTTCTTGTTCATGCCGCCTGACCTGCCATGTAGAGACCAACTTCCGTTGGTGAGGTTTCAGAAGTATTCAACTCCGCGACAATTCGCCCATCAAACATGACCAGAATGCGGTCAGCAAGGGCAAAAATCTCATCGAGCTCTGTTGACACCACAAGGATGGCCACGCCCTCATCGCGCTTTCTCACAATTTGCTCGTGGATATATTCGATGGAACCAACATCGATTCCGCGCGTAGGTTGAGCACACAGGACCAATGGGACGTCGCGGCTGAACTCGCGAGCCACGATCATTTTCTGTGCATTGCCGCCCGAAAGTGCGCCACCTGTGTTTTCAATGTGAGGCGGGCGAACATCGTAATCCTTGACCAGAACGCGAGCCGCTTCATCGATTGCCTGGCGCTGCATGCGGATTCCCTTGGAAAATGGTTTCTCATAATAGGAATCCAGCACGAGATTCTCCGCAAGGGTGAACGAACCAATCATTCCCATGTGGTTACGGTCTTCGGGTACATGGGCAACCCCGTCCTTGTGAATATCGCGCGGACTCGAACCAGCCATATCCTGGCCCTTGAGGCGAATTGCACCGCTGGCCAACGGGATAAGCCCAGTAATGACCTCAACGAGTTCTGTCTGTCCATTTCCCTGAATCCCGGCAACACCGACAATTTCACCTGAACGCACTTGCATGTCAATGGAGTCGAGAATCGGTCGGCCGTAATCGTCCATCACCGAAACTCCAGCCATATCGAGGACTACCTCGCCAGGATTAGCCTTTGTTTTCTTGACCGTTAAGTCAATGTCGCGGCCCACCATCATGCTGGCAAGTTCCTCTTGCGTTGCGGTCTCGGGATCAGCGTTACCCACAACCTTGCCTCCCCGCAAGACCGTGATGTCATCAGCGATCGCAAGTGCCTCTTTGAGTTTGTGGGTGATGAAAATAATCGTGGATCCACGCGACTTGAGCTCCTCAACAATTCCAAAGAACTCGGTGACCTCTTGAGGGGTCAACACAGCGGTTGGTTCATCGAAAACCAAAATTTTCGCCCCACGCAAAAGGACCTTGATAATTTCAACTCGCTGTTGTAAACCAACGGGGAGATTTTCGATTAGCGCTTTGGGATCAACCGCCAGACCATACTTTCTTGAAATTTCCTCAACTTCTTTATTTGCTTTTTTGCGATTGAGAATGTTTCCTGCAAATGTGGGTTCGACTCCTAGAACAACATTTTCAGCAACAGTGAAAACTGGCACCAACATGAAGTGCTGGTGCACCATGCCGATTCCAGCTTTGATTGCATCCCCTGGATCAGCAAAGTGCTGGAGCTTGCCATCAATGATGATTTCCCCAGAATCAGGTCGATAAATGCCGGAGAGAATATTCATCAGGGTACTTTTGCCTGCACCATTCTCACCAATGAGAGCAAGCACTTTTCCGGAGCGCGCTGTAAGGGAGACGTCGTCATTGGCCAACACACCAGGAAATCTCTTGGTGATTCCGCGTAACTCAAGTTCCACGAATCCGGGCTCCTCTCGAATGCTTATTACTCGACAGCGCATAGTAACGGTTTCTCATGAAGAAGGGGCCTGAATTAATCAGGCCCCTCCCCCAGCAATGCGCCTCATGAGCGCACTTGTCGATCTGTAGTGCAGTTACTAGCCCTTTGTGCTGATGGAGCCATCGACGATGCCTGCACGGATGGTCTCAATCTGAGCCTGCAGTTCGGCAGGAACGACTGATGCCATGTCGTGGTAGTCAGCAATGTTGACGCCACCGTTTTCCAAGGTACCCACTGTTACGCCACCTTCGAAGGTACCGTCAACAACTGCCTTGATTGCGTTGAATGTGGTGACATCCATTTCCTTGAGCACGGAGGTGAGGTACACATCCGCATTTGCTGTGTCGGAAAGGTACTGGTCACTGTCAACACCGATGATCATCAACTTGTCGGTGCCGAGTTCGCTGGCAAGTGCTGCCGAGCCTAGGCCAACTGGGCCTGCTACTGGCATCACAATGTCTGCGCCTTCGTCAACGAGGTTCTGAGCAAATGTACGACCATCATCGAGGGACTCGAAGTTCTCGGTGAAAAGACCGGACTGTGCTGCGGGATCCCAACCGAGGACCTCAACGTTGGTTCCGTTGTCAGCGTTGTACTTCTGGACGCCGTAGTAGAAACCGTCCATGAAGACCGTCACTGGTGGGATGTTGACGCCACCGAAGGTGCCGACCTTGCCGCTCTTAGTTACGCCTGCTGCGAGGTAGCCAGCGAGGAATGCGGCTTCATCGGTGTTGAACACCTGGCCGAGAACGTTGTTGTTTGCAATGTCGCCATCTGCGTATGCGTAGTCAACAATGGTGAATGGGATGTCTGGGTTGGCGTTTGCTGCTTCCATCGTTGCATCGCCCAGCAAGAAGCCGACCGTGACGATGACGTCGCAACCCTGGTCAACGAATGACTGGATGTTGGGCATGTAATCGGTCTCAGCCTGTGACTCGAGAACGATTGCTTCAACACCAAGCTGATCTGCTGCATCGGTGACGCCCTTATATGCCTTTTGGTTGAAGCCCTTGTCGTCAACACCACCGACGTCGGTTACTTGACATGCCTTCATGGCATCCATGGGTGCTTCTTCAGATGCTTCTTCTGAAGGTGCTTCAGACGCTGATTCGGCAGCAGTTTCGCTCGCTGTTGCTGCTGTGTCTTCTGTTGAATCGCTCGAGCTGCAACCAGCCAGAGCTAGGGCTGCAACGGTGATGACCGCGGCACCCAATTTGAAATTGCGTTTCAATGTATCTCCTATTTTTTGGCGCCCGAAAGAACACTCGGACGTGTGATCACCTTGTGAGCCTAGACCCTGATTGTTACGAATGTGATGCCAGTCTGCTCATTAACAGGGTCACAAATTGGTCACGGTTTATATGCGTCCCAACGTGAACATTCGGGGATTTATCGGTCACCGAGTAGACGTCAACAACGGTGCGCCCCAATGTTAATTCCGATTGTGTTTCTACTGTGACGTTAGTGAAAATTGTTGTCACAAGTGATGGATCAATGAGGTGTGCAATTGTGACTGCATCGTGAATTGGCGCACCCGGCCATTCAAATCGCTGCTGATGAAAACCCACAAAATGGTCTAAGAGTTCAGCAACGAAGTCACCACACTGGCCCGTTCCTCGAAGTTCGTTCGCATGGGAGTCATCTAGCCATGCTTCATGAGTCACCTCGAGCCCGATCATCGTCTTCTTTATTGGTGAATTCATCACGATGTCAGCGGCCTCAGGGTCCACCAAGATGTTGAATTCTGCAGCCGGCGTCCAGTTGCCCAATTCAATCGCTCCGCCCATAAACACGAGTTCGGCGATTTTGTGGTGCAGATGCGGCAACTCGGTCACGACAGCGGCAATGTTGGTGAGAGGGCCAGTCGCAACGAGGGTTATCGGCTCTGCGGCGTCAGTTAAAGTCTTTTCGATGAATTCGAGGACGGAACCATCATCAGCGGGGCGACTCGGAGCCGCCGGGACGGGACCGTCGAGCCCGCCATCGCCGTGCATTGAGGCAGCGGTGCGCAACTCTCTAAGAAGTGGCTTGACCGCGCCAACATGCACCGGAATGTCTGCGCGATTGACCATATCGAGAACAATGAGGGCATTTCGCGTGGTGTTTTCCACCAAAGAATTCCCCGCGACCGTCGTGAGACCCAGCAACTCCAACTCTGGGCTGGCCGTTGCCAGCATGATGGCCAGTGCATCATCGTGGCCGGGGTCGCAGTCAAGGATGATTTTGCGAGGATTATTTTCCGACATGTGCGCACGTTAACGGCCACGCCAAAAAGCAAGTTAACGGGCACGCCAGTGACCAGGCTTCTTTTTCCCGATATTGCACGCGTGCAATATCGGGAGAAAGGGTGTGCGACCCTGCGACTAGACCCGCTTGAAAATCAGTGCGCGTTTAACTTCCTGTATTGCCTTGGTGACTTCAATTCCACGGGGACAGGCGTCCGTGCAATTGAAAGTGGTGCGGCAGCGCCAGACACCCTCTTTCTCGTTGAGCACTTCCAGCCGAGCTTCGGATCCTGCATCGCGGGAATCGAAGATGAACCTGTGAGCAGCAACAATCGCGGCCGGACCAAAGTACGCCTCGTCAGTCCAGAACACGGGGCACGATGTCGTGCAGCATGCGCACAGAATGCATTTAGTGGTGTCATCAAAGCGCGCGCGATCCTCAGCGGACTGGATGCGCTCTTTAGTGGGCTCGTGGCCTTCTGGCATGAGGAATGGGAGTACCTGGCGGTACGCAGCAAAGAACGGCTCCATGTCGACCACTAGATCCTTTTCCAGGGGCAGACCTTTGATGGCTTCGACGGTGATCACTTTGGAGATATCTAGATCTTTGACCAATGTCTTGCAGGCAAGGCGGTTGCGACCATTGATGCGCATAGCGTCGGAGCCGCAAATACCGTGGCCGCAGGAACGACGGAATGTGAGTGACCCATCGAGCTCGGCCTTGATTTTCTCCAGAGCGGTGAGAACACGGTCCGTTGGGTAGAGGGCGACGGTGTAGTCCTCCCAATGCGGTTCTTGGTCGTATTCAGGGCGATAGCGACGAATGCGGAAGGTTACATCGGTCGCAACCGGAACAACTGTTTCAGGAATATCTATGACTGCGGTACTCATCAGTACTTGCGCTCCATTGGCTCGTAACGGGTCATGGACACAGGCTTGTATTCCAATGAGACAAACTCTTCACCCTCGGCGTTGACCTTTCGGCTTGCCATGGTGTGACGCATGAAGTTGACATCGTCGCGGTGCGGGTAGTCCTCGCGGGCGTGACCGCCGCGGGACTCTTTGCGTTCGAGTGCGCTGACAACGAGTACCTCAGCGAGATCAAGCAGGAATCCGAGTTCAATTGCCTCGAGTAGGTCCGTGTTGTAGCGCGTGCCTTTGTCCTGGATGGACACGTTCTTGTAGCGCTCGCGCAAGGCGTGAACGTCGTTCAATGCCTGCTTGAGCGTGACCTCTGTGCGGTAGACCTGAGCGTTCATGTCCATGGTCTCTTGTAGTTCTTTGCGCAGTGGTGCAACGCGCTCGGTCCCATTGGATGAGCGGAGCATTTCGACCATGGTGATCGTTTGCCCCTGGGAATCATTGGGCAATTCCACATGATCGACCATATTGGCGTACTCGGCCGCAGCGATCCCTGCGCGACGACCAAACACGTTGATGTCGAGAAGGGAGTTGGTCCCGAGCCGGTTAGCCCCATGTACGGATACGCAGGCGCACTCGCCCGCAGCGAAAAGGCCTGGGACCACGTGTTCGTTGTCGCGCAACACGCGGGTCTCGACATCGGTGGGGATGCCGCCCATGGCGTAGTGAGCGGTGGGAAACACTGGAACGAGTTCTGTCACGGGGTCCACGCCCAGGTAGGTGCGGGCGAACTCGGTGATGTCGGGGAGTTTCGCCTCGATTTGTTCCTTGGGCAGGTGGGTGAGGTCGAGGTAAACGTAGTCCTTATGTGGACCTGCTCCGCGGCCTTCACGGACCTCTTGAACCATGGCGCGAGCAACCATGTCACGGGGAGCGAGGTCCTTGATGGTGGGTGCAACGCGTTCCATGAAGCGCTCACCTGTGGCATTACGCAGAATTCCGCCCTCGCCTCGAGCACCTTCGGTCAAAAGCACACCGAGCCCAGCCAAACCTGTTGGGTGGAATTGGTAGAACTCCATGTCCTCGAGTGGTAGGCCCTTGCGCCAGATGATTCCCATGCCATCGCCCGTGAGGGTGTGCGCATTGGAGGTGGTTTTAAACACTTTGCCAAAGCCACCGGTTGCAAAAATAATTGATTTCGCCTTGAAAATATGAATTTCACCCGTGGCTAATTCATAAGCCACAACTCCCGCGGCAACGGGTTCGCCCGATTCCTCGTTGAGCAGGACGTCGAGAACGTAGAACTCGTTGTAGAACTCAACGCCCTCTTTGATGCAGTTTTGGTAGAGGGTCTGGAGGATCATGTGGCCGGTACGGTCGGCTGCGTAGCAAGCGCGACGCACTGCCGCTTCACCGTGGTTCCTGGTGTGGCCACCAAATCGACGCTGGTCAATGCGGCCTTCGGGTGTGCGGTTAAAAGGTAAGCCCATTTTCTCGAGGTCGAGGACAGCGTCGATTGCTTCCTTGCACATGATCTCTGCGGCATCTTGATCAACGAGGTAGTCGCCACCCTTGATCGTGTCAAAGGTGTGCCATTCCCAGTTGTCTTCTTCGACGTTAGCCAGCGCAGCGCACATGCCACCCTGAGCAGCCCCAGTATGCGAACGTGTGGGGTAGAGCTTGGTCAGGACCGCAGTGCGGGCACGGGTGCCCGACTCGAGAGCAGCTCGCATGCCGGCGCCACCTGCGCCAACGATGATGACGTCATAAACATGTGTTTGCACGTGTGTCTCCTCTTTAACCAAGGCTTGGATCGAAAGTGAAAATAACGAGTGTTCCGAGAATGATGATGAAAACAGTTGCGACATAAAGCAACATTTTCAACCAGAACCGGGTTTGATCCCGCTCCGCGTAGTCATTGATAATTGTGCGCATTCCATTGCCGCCGTGCAGCATTGCTAGCCACAGCATGGATAAATCCCACACCTGCCAGAACGGACTGGACCAGCGCCCAGCAACGAACGCAAAGTTGATGCGCTGCACACCGCCATCCAAGATATTCATGATGAACAGGTGGCCAAGCACAAGGAATACCAGAACAATTCCAGAGATGCGCATGAACAGCCAGCCATAAAGTTCAAAATTGCTGCGCTGCTTGTTGCGCGTTTGGCTGCGAGGAGCAGCTAAAGGTGAACTCATGGTGTGCTCCCAAACAACGCCTCTACCGAGTGTTTCAACATGAAGAAAACACCGGGGACCATCACGACCAACCAAATAGCAGCGATCACCCAGGTCATCTGCTTTTGAACGCGAGGCCCGCGGGACCAGAAGTCGATCAGGATGATCCGGATGCCGTTGAGCGCGTGGTAGAGCACCGCCCCGACCAAGCCAACCTCGAGTAGGGCGACTATCGGAGTTTTGTAGGTTGCAATGACCGTGTCGTATGCCTCGGGGGAAACACGCACAAGCGCCGTGTCCAGTACGTGCACAAACAGGAAGAAGAAGACCGAGACACCGGTAATGCGCTGCAAAACCCATGTCCACATGCCCTCGCCACCCCGGTACAAGGTGCCAATTGGTGTCGCTGTGAGCGAAACCGGCGTTTTCGTAGCCACTGTTACATCCGTTCAGTTGGAATGAGTGCTTTTCCTACACGGGTCAGAGTAGTCCCATCGAGAACATCTGGCACATCGGACAGGACGCGTTTACATGTGATCTTGCATATATATATGTGATCTTGCATATGCATCGACGTGTGCACTTGTCCACTCGCTTTTCATGAGTGTTACCGTGGAGGTCCGTCTGACAAAAGGAACCCTCGTATGATCTTTTGGCTCTCTCCTCGCAATCGATCCCTACGAATCATGTCGGGTTTCGGTGCCTTTGCACTTGCGGCTGCAGGATTTCCTTCGCCAGCCCCTGCCCCGGCTCCCTGCTCGGACATGACTCCCGGCCTTGATCAGAGCGTTACCTGCAGTTCTACTGCTGACCTGACAATTCCGTCAGGTGCCCGCACTGTTTCCATCACCCTCAATGGGGCCGGCGGTGGAGGTGGATATGGCAACGGCGGTGCAGGTGGCAATGGGGCTCGGGTGAGTGCCACGTTGAATATTGATTCGCTTTCAACCTTGAGATTTGTTGCTGGATCAAGTGGCGTGGGTGGCCTAAATTCAAATGCTGGCGGTGGCGGCGGATATTCGGCCATCTACCAAGGGGCATCGTCCGCAGCCGGTGATGTACTTCTGATCGCCGGTGGAGGCGGTGGGGGGCAAGGTCTCGCGCTGGGATCAGGCACGGGTGCCGTTGGGGGCAATGGTGCCGCCTCAAATACGGCAGCCGGTGGCTCCGGGTCCACAAATGAATCAGGGGGTGTGGACGCAACAGGTGCTGACGGTTCAGGTCTGGGCGGTTCGGGTGGAACCTATTGCTCCGCGGGGAGCGCAGGTCAAACGTGGGCGGCAGGCGGGGCCGGTGGTGCTGGTTTTTCCGCAACTACAGGTGGCGGTGGTGGTGATGGCTATGGCGGTGGTGGCGGCGGTTCAGAGCAAGGTTCCGGTGGTGCAGGTGGATCATTTGCTCTGAGCGCCCGGCAGGTGGGATCGGCAACTTTCACTCCACAGGGTGGCGCAGGCGGAAGCGTCTCGGGGGGAATAGGTAGTCAGGGTATCGCGGGATCTTTAGTCCTGTCGTTTTCAGCCACTGCGGCAAGTTCGGCAGGTTCGGCCAGCACACAAACCGAAGTTCAAATCGGCCAAATAAATTGGCAGGGTTCGGAGTCCAATTCGGACCAGGCGGCTGCAGAGTTAAATACGTGGGTGCAAACGCCCAGCACAGCGACACCGCCGACTGCTGGCCTCCAACTTTTGGGCTGGGCCACATATGCCGACTTCCCCGTTGAATTTGCCCAGCGTCAGGTGGACATGGGCTGGGGTGCCTACGAAACTTTCAATGGTGACGGAAGCATAAAAGGGGTTTTCATCCCATTGGGTCACTACGCATATTTCACAAGCGATCTTTCATTCCACGCGATCTGGGGTACGCAACCCCTGCTTGGACGCTGCTAAAGCCGTCAATTCACCTCACTCAACGCACATCAGTGAACTGATTAGGCTTGTGCCATGCCACAAAGCAGCGAATCCGGTTTTGACATCAAGCAGGTCTACGACACATCAGATCTAGCCAACTTTGACAGTGCAACCCAACTCGGTGAGCCCGGGGAGTATCCCTACACGCGAGGCGTGTACCCCAGCATGTACACCGGACGCCCATGGACCATGAGGCAGTATGCGGGCTTTGGCACCGCTGCCGAGTCCAATGAGCGCTATAAGCAACTTCTAGCGGCCGGCACCACCGGTCTTTCGGTTGCCTTTGATCTTCCAACCCAAATGGGTATGGATTCCGATTTCCCATTAGCTCACGGCGAGGTGGGCAAAGTGGGTGTCGCCATCGACTCGATCGAGGACATGCGCACACTTTTCGACGGCATTCCGTTGGATGAAGTCTCCACGTCAATGACCATCAATGCTCCCGCTGCAATCCTTTTGCTGCTTTATCAGTTGGTTGCCGAGGAGAACGGGATCGATGCCAGCAAGCTCAACGGAACGATTCAGAACGATGTTTTGAAGGAATATATTGCTCGCGGGACTTATATATACCCGCCCAAAGAGTCCGTGCGGTTGATCACTGACATTTTTTCCTACTGCAAAGACAATCTGCCCAACTGGAACACAATCTCGATTTCTGGGTATCACATGGCGGAGGCTGGCGCCAACCCCGCACAAGAAATTGCCTTCACACTGGCCAATGGCAAGGCCTATGTTCAGGCGGCAATTGATGCGGGACTCGATGTTGACGAGTTTGCACCTCGCTTGGCTTTCTTTTTTGTTTCTCGCACATCGATTCTTGAAGAGGTAGCCAAGTTCCGAGCAGCACGCAGGATGTGGGCACGGATCATGCGAGATGAATTCGGCGCGAAGAACCCCAAGTCGCGGATGCTGCGGTTTCACACCCAAACAGCAGGTGTGCAACTCACCGCGCAGCAACCTGAAGTGAACCTAGTTCGGGTTGCCGTGCAAGCCCTCGCTGCGGTGTTCGGTGGAACCCAGTCGCTGCATACGAACTCGTATGACGAAGCAATTGCATTGCCCACAGAGAAGGCTGCCCGACTGGCATTGCGCACGCAACAGGTGCTCGCATTTGAATCTGATGTCACTACGACGGTGGATCCATTCGCGGGCTCATTTGTCATGGAGTCTTTGACTGACGAAGTAGAAGCAAAAGCACTGGAACTAATGGCTGAAGTCGATGCTCGAGGTGGCGCCACTTCAGCTATTGAGCAGGGTTTCCAGAAACTGGAAATTGAAAATACCGCCTATTCCATTGCTCAACAAATTGATGCTGGTGAGCGAATTGTTGTTGGGGTTAACAAGTTCACGGTCGAATATGAAGACGTCTACGAACCACTGAGGGTCAACCCGGCTATCGAGGCCGAACAAGTTGCCAGGCTCGATTTGCTGAAAGCTAAGCGGGACAACGACGAGGTGACAAGACTGCTAGCCCAAATCTCTGAAACTGCAAAGGGTGATGGGAACCTGCTGTACCCCATGCGTGATGCGCTGAAGGCCCACGCGACTGTGGGTGAAGTGTCCGACGCCCTGCGCGATGTGTGGGGGACTTACACGCCAAAGGACTTCTTCTAAGGACCTAGGTCGCATTGTTTTTCTAAAGCCAGATAACGCTGTACTGCCGGTTACTGGGCAATTCCGCATACAGTGCAATAGGGATTTGTGAGCAGACTCCGAGGCGACCCAGAACATCCAAGGAGATCAAATTATGACCATTTTCCCACTTGGAAAATGCTGGTTGCGTTGTTTCGATGCGCGCGGCGAGCTCTGCCTGCGTGCAGCCTGCTTGGAAGCGAATTTCGTTTAGCCAGAAGGACATGCGCCAACTCAATAAGCGGTGCATGTTTTCGACGTGGACACGGGTGTCGGGGATATCCGGTGGCGCATGCGGACCCCCGGGGTGTGCCCAGGTTCCGAGGTCATATGTGCCCCGCAAGGGCCCGCCAGCGCTGAACATTCACACATCTTGGCGCCCGCTGCGAGTCCGTGCAACCAGCTATCCACAGCCATCACGAGGCCTCAAATTGCTATCTAAGAATTTGCCCGACATTGCACGCGTGCAATGTCAGCGTTTAAAGCTCGACTGCGAAGTACTGCTTCTCCAGGAATTCGTGGATTCCTGCGAAACCACCTTCTCGGCCAAGTCCCGACTCTTTCATGCCACCGAATGGCGCGGCAGGGTCAGATGCGATGCCACGATTGATGGCAACCATTCCGGATTGCATCTTGCGCGCCACATGAATGCCTTCGCCGTTGTCTTTGGCGAATACATAACTCATCAGTCCGTATTCGGTGTCATTGGCCATTTTGATGGCTTCTTCAGTGCTGCCGACCGTCACGATCGGGACAACCGGTCCGAATACCTCAGTGCGAGTCAAAATCGAGCCGTGCTCGATACCGCTGACCAGGTGAGGGGCAACAAATGCACCATCGGTGGGAGCGTTTCCGGCTTCGGTGACGGTGCCACCTTCGCTGCGTGCTTGATCAATGAGCTCAACAATCTTGTTGCGTTCATTCTCACTGACCATGGCCCCCAAGTTGTTGCTCTGATCAATTCCTGGACCTATCTTGAGTCCGCGAAGCGCTGCCTCAAACTTGGTGGTGAATTCAGCACTCAGGGACTCGTGAACATAGAACCGGTTGGCTGCCGTGCATGCGGCACCACCGTTACGCATTTTCGCAACCATTGCACCGGCCACTGCCTTGTCAACGTCCGCGCCTTCAAGGACAAGGAACGGTGCGTTTCCGCCCAGTTCCATGGACGATGGCAGAACACGCTGCGCTGTTTGTTCGAGAAGCAATTTGCCCACGTAGGTTGAGCCGGTGAACGAGAGTGTTGCCACTCGAGGGTCAGCAAGAATTGCGCTGGAGATCGGGCCGGACTTTGCCGTGGTCACGATATTGACCACACCCGCGGGCACACCTGCGCGCTGAAGGATTTCGCCGATCCAGAGCGCGGTGAGAGGAGTTTCTGATGGCGGCTTGAGCACCGCGGTGCACCCTGCTGCAAGTGCTGGCGCAATCTTTCGGGTGATCATCGCGGCCGGGAAATTCCACGGTGTGATCATGTAGGCCACACCCATGGGGCGGTGGTCGGTGATGATGGTCTTATCCCCAGATGGTGAATATCTAAATCCGCCCTCAACACGTGAGGCTTCTTCAGAGAACCAGCGGAAGAACTCGGCTGCGTAGAGAGACTCGCCCATGGCATCACTCCAGGCCTTGCCATTCTCCAGAGCTATCAGTCGAGCGCAATCTTCAATTTCAGCAGTCATGATTTCAAATGCCTTGCGCAAAATCTCCGCACGGTAGCGGGCAGGAGTCAATGACCAGGTTTGAAAGGCCTCATATGCCGAGTCGACGGCTGCGATTCCATCCTCGACCGTGGCATTGCCAATCTCGGCCAACGTGCCGTAGGTCGCAGGGTTGATGACATTGAGGCCCGTCGCTGTCTGAATCCATTCACCACCAATAAGTAGGCGAGTCGGAGTGCTGGCGGGAAGTGCGTCCACTGACATGGGGAACCTTTCGGAGTTGGTGACCGTAATCTAGTGGTTGATCCCGTCCCGTGGGAAAAGTGTGACCTTCCCAACACGCAGCGTGCTCAGACACCACCCAATGGGTTTCCCTGATTCACCCGCGTCCCTTAGCATGGGCCGATCATGTTGGTGACTCGAAAGTCTTTTGATGGCATCCGCGCCGTCATTGCAGCCTGCGCAATCGCTGTCACCGCGTCATTGACGCTCATGTCCTCCCCCGCACATGCTGAACCACCCGTGGGTGGCGAGCAGCTCACGGGCAAAGGGAAGATTGTTAATTTGGGGCAGGGCGCTGACCCACTCCCCGAGGTATGGGCGGCCACCTGGCTTGTTGCCAACGCCAATACCGGTGAGATTCTGGCGGCAAAGGGTCCACATATTCAGCGCGCCCCAGCCAGCACACTTAAAACCTTGACATCTCTGGCGGTCATGCCCCAACTTGACGCCAAACGGGAAGTCA
>Ga0136655_1000342_pt1 | contig 20907 bp, 22 predicted proteins | sample CPBDNA_2_FD_94863 | JGI IMG/M metagenome (GOLD analysis project Ga0136655, IMG submission 94863) | Freshwater to marine salinity gradient microbial communities from Chesapeake Bay, USA - CPBay_Spr_15_0.8_DNA (version 2) | ecosystem: Environmental > Aquatic > Marine > Coastal | place: USA... | reverse complement strand
ATCCAACTCGCAAAGAAAAGAGCCCGTGGTTACCGAAATATCAACAACTTTATCAATATGATTTACTTCATCGCGGGTAAACTCAAATTCGACTACCCACTATATTCCACCTAGAGCCAATAACATGGCTCCAAAAAATCCGGAGACTACAAAAAATATTTGCATCCGGAAGGAATGGATAAAAAACACGATGAGATCATTGATCATACTATTGCTGCTGGGATCTTTCAAAGGCCATGCACCTCCATATTCAAAGAGTCCATAAGTAATAGAAGAATGAATCACTAAGCCTAGAAGCATCATGATTACGCGTAGGGAGTCGAGGGAATGTAAGCGCTCGGTTTTATAAGGAAGTGTGTTCATGGGTTGGAAAAGTTTGTTTTAAAAAAAGTCTTGAATTTGTCTTCCCGCCAGCAAATTTTTAATGCTCAAACCCTTTGGGAAGAATGTTTGAAAAAGTGAGTAAGCTAACGCTAGCTCACTCACTTTAGAAAAGTCAATTATTAAAAATGATCCTTAATTCGCAGGAGGTGTCATTTTGTAGCCCTGCATAGCCATGATATTTACCCGATCATACCAATAATTCATTCTGACTACTTTGCCATTCATGATCAAAGAGGCAGTATGGTAAGGAACTGCGAGGGTTTTGCCGGTAGTTTTATCCGTAATGGTATTGGTACCCCAACCTAATACACACTCCCCCTCATTCCAGTTATCGGTTACTTTCACGGGAAGGAAAAGCTCATTGGTGAGCGTGTGTTTGTAAGTACCTGTACTCGTCGTGTAATACTCCTTATGGGCTGCTTTGGTGAGGGAGTCTAGGGCTCCATTCAAACCATAAACCATAGCTCCGGGTGCCAGTTGCGCATCCATTTTAGCAACATCCCCTGCCTGTAGGGCCTTGCTGTAATTCTGAGCTACTTCCAGTGCAGTAGCTGCATTTTTGAACTCTAGGGTCACCTCCTGTGCCATCGAAAGAATAGGCATCAGCATTACTAGCATTGCCAGCAAAGCATTTAATTTAAAAGTTTTCATATTTGATTTTTTAAAAGGTTATAAAAGAATTTTTAGTAACACAAAATAAAACAAACTGGTACTTCAAAAAATTAGAAAAGGACAAGCCTATTACAAAAATGTCCTAACTGCTACTTTTCCTTTCCTGAAAGGAAAAAACACAAAAAATAATGCGGGATTATTCTGACAGGCAGACCACTATGGGAAAAAATGATGTGATCGGGTTCGTATTGGAACCGCTAGACAGGATTTTTTGGGATAAAAAAAAGTGAGTATTCCCACCGCCTCAGGCGATAGGACACTCACTAGACTAGCGTTAACCTTATTTTTGTCAAGGAAAACTATTTATCCAACCATCCCAACGAGCATTTTGACACCACCGGTAGCAAAATTTCCCAAATCATCCGTGGTGGCTTTGCCCTCTGGAGAACCTAGTGCTTCCTGCATCGCAGCAGGTGTATCAAACCAAAGCTCAGCCATTCGATAATATTCCGGATCTGAACCATCCGCATTGGGTAAAAATTTGGTGACCTCTGCTTTGGCCAAGCCTTTGATTCTACCTACCAAAGGCATATGTGTGGTGCCATAGTAGCTTTCGAAAGCGGAAGAATCTGTGGGGTGTCCGTAAAGGACCGTTACTTTGATCATGATTTTAAGTTTTATTTTTTATTTGTATTGAAAGGTTTCAATCATTCTAAATGGATCTCTAGAAAACAATTTAGGTAATTTTCAGCGCCTAGCATTCATTCCAAACTCCCGCTCTACCGCATCGTACCATTCTTCATCGGGAAGGGAATTTCGGTCTGTCCATTGCTCATCAGTCATGGAGTTTCGCCATTGAATGAAAGGCAACGCATCTGGTCCAACAGGATGTCTAAGAATCCATGAATCTCCTGAAGCAAATCCTACAACGGTATCCGCAACCAAAGTGGCAGGGGTTGGATTCTTCAAAGAAGCGAAGAAAAGATCTGCGATACGCTTGGAGCTCGGGTAGATGGAGACATGTTCTTCTTCAATCTCATGCGCCATATCTGTATCGATGATTCCCGGCTCTACGATTCCCACACGGATCTTGAATGGTTTGACTTCTTGAGCAAGTGCTTCACTGACTGCTTCTAGGGCAAACTTACTTGCTGAATAACAGCCCAAAGGAGAGGAAGTCAAGCGCCCTGAAACGGAAGTGACGTTGATGATGCAACCACTTTTTCGCTCCCGCATCGAAGGAATGACCCCTTGGATACAGCGGACAGCTCCAAAGAAGTTGGTTTCCATCACTGCCTTAAAATCTGAAATGGGCATCTCTTCAATGGATCCATTCAAGCCAATACCGGCATTGTTGACTAGGACATCAAGGTGCCCATGATTTTTAAGAATTCCGCTGATACAAGACTTTACTGATTCATCCGAATTCACATCCATTTCGTGAAGTGTGATTGGCAGCGATTCTGCTTTAATCCTAGCTAAGAGTTCTGCCGCTTTAGCGGGAGTTCGCATGGTAGCAAAAACCTGAAAACCTGCCCTAGCAAATGCAAGAGTGATTTCTAAACCTATTCCTCGGCTGGAACCTGTGATAAGTATATTTTCATAAAAATCTATTTTGTAATTAGTAAAATTTTAAAGTGTTTGAGCTGGCATCTTCCAGAATCCATGGATTTTGCCATAACTCAGATTTCTCCAGAGCCATTCGGCAGGTCCATATTGGAAATAGTGAAGCCAAATCGGCCTAAGAATCAGGTAAAAGGAAGGCGGATCAAATCGATCCGCCGGATTTAACAGGTTTTGACTCAGTTTGAAGGCATCATCATCGTAGAATCCGTCCTCATTTTATGCTCCATTTCAGCCATCGCAAACTTGGAAGAATCCCAATAGCCGTATTCTTTGATGATTTTCCCGTCGATAAATTGAAAAGTTTCATGAATAGGAGTTTCGTAGGACTTTCCGTTCATTTTCAAGGTTGATCGCCAGATTCCCCAATAGTTGACCCAAGTTTCTCCCTCATCATCCAGTACCATCTCAAAGGATAAATGCTCTTGAGAGTAGGTGGTCAATTCCTCTAGGCTTTCTTTTTCTTGAGCTATCAACTCTTGAAGTGTTTGAGGATCGCTCTCCATTTTGTTCCAAAAAATCTTTGCATCAGCAGCATAATAAGTTTGGAATTTTTCCCAATCTTTTGCCAGGTAGGCATCATACATCGCTTTGACAGCGTCTATTTCAGCAGATTGCTGGGTATAGCGAACAGGGGCTTTTTGGCATGCGGCGAATAAGCCCGCTACCAAAACGGCAAGACATAGTTTTTTCATGATACAGCATTTAGAAGTTATAAGTCAACTTTCAACAAGCCGACCCTAAGGAAAAATAATAGTGGCTACTAAAACTATCTGCAAAAAATCAAAGGATCTGGAAGAACCCTCAACTTTAGAAAGTTAAAAAAATCTTTTATAAACACAATGTTTTTGACTTTGCGCTTAAATTATTGCGGTTGAGATTAATTGGAAGGTTTGTTAAATGGAGTAGAGCAACTTTATTTTCTACCGCTCCACATTTAATCAAAATCCAAGTAGGGCTATTCATTTAGGAAATTATCTATTTCAGTAGCCAATGAATCTATTTGAATTAGCCTATTATCTAATCTTGCCAGCGTATGAAAAGCTCTTCCCAAGTCACCTACTAGATAGGATTCGAATTCAGTTTTCTGCAAGAATGCTCGAATAACTTCCTCCGAATTTATGTTTCGGTAATCTTTGACTGTTCCCAAGTGTGCATAAAACAATTTGTTGCTCCCTTCTGCTATCACCAAGTTAGATGAGCTGTCGGTTAAGTAATTTTTGGGAAGTGGCGACATCAGTGGTTCAAACTCATTTTCGATGATTCTCAACGTGGAAGTCATGACATCTTCGAGCTGTCCAAATTCGGAATAATATTGGATCAAACCCTTCAGAAGCTCTTTTTGGCTAAATTGATTGAAAGCCCCAGAGTTTTTACCTGCATCAAAGGTGGCATCAAAACTTAGTGCTGTCTCATTGTAATAGAGCGGTTCTACATGTTGACCAAAAGCGACTGGATCCACCGGGATTTCTGGGTTTCTCACTCGAGTAAGTAGCCAGGTACAAACCTCTTTTCGATGCTCGTAAAATTCCTTAAGTGCAAGAATTTTTGTTTTGTCCTCCTGAAGATCTGTCAAAACCGCTTCATAGAAGTTGATTTCAGCTTGTCGCCCTGCACGGTCTTCTTTCCAAGTATTCACTTGGAGGGCAATCAGGATCCCGATTACTACCAAGATGATTTCTCCGACAGCATAAATCAGATAGGCCGTAAATCGGTTGGTATTAAAGAGCTTTTGACGAATTTTTCGAAAAAGTGAGATCATTTTAAATTGCTTTGAGAAAGATTGGAATCCTTTTATCGCTCGAGTCTTTTGATTTCGGTGTCCAAATCCCGAATCATAGATTCCACCGAGTTTTTCAAGCTTTCATAAAAGTAGCTTTGATAGGATCGGGTTCTATTCTGCTGGGTTTTGATAAAGTAAAGGTATTCTTGATCCTTTTTGAGGGATTCAAAATCTAAGAGGACCATTTTTCCTGCAAAGGTCCCATCGTAATTAAACGCTGATTCAAACCTACCAGACAGAATATGCCTCATCCCATATTGCACTTCGGCCAATTCCTCTGCCTCTGCCTGAAGGAATAAATCATACTGAGAATCATAGAGTGAAATCAACTTAGTACGAAGGTCCCCATTGGAAATAATATCCAATCCTTTGGATTTTAGGGTTTCGAACGAACTGGTTGAATGCACAAAATGCATGGGAAGCAAGGTGTAATTGAAATGCTTACTCAAGGAATCATGGTAAGGCCCGTCATTTTCCAAGACATCAAGGATCAGGTCAAAAGCCTCCTCGCTTTTTCTCAGGTCCTCCATATTTATAGTAATATCCTTCAGATCGGCAATTAGCTCTGTTTTGGATCCCTTGAGGATTTCAAGCTCTATTCTTTCCCGGTCCTTATTTATTCCATAATTATTTAATTCAAAAGCCCCATAGATCCCGATGGTGATCACCATAATCTCTAGGATATACTCAGGCCATTTTTCTTTAAGTGTGGAGAGGATTCTTTTCATCAATCTTTCAATTTTTGATCTATATGGTCTATCGTCTCCTGAACCCTCAGGATACATTCATCATATCGTTTGACCATCCACCTGCGCTGCATCATCGTCCGATCTATGCGGATAGTGACATCTTGATTTTTCAACCAATCGTAGCCTGAGAAAATAGGCTGAACTCGCAATGAATCTGCAGTGATATCCAAACGCGCATAGTATCTATCCTGAATATACCTGAAATCAGCTGTGAATTGAGAAGGCTGATACTCCTCTTCCATCTTGACCAGAGCGGTAGTATAGAAATCGTATAATCTCAGGATATCAATTCTCAAGGAATCATCAGTGATTAAGTCGACTCCTTTCGCCGTTAAAGTTTCAATCGCACTTCGCTGAGGCGTATAAATGTAATCCCGAAATGCGCCATAGAAATTTAGAGCAACTTGCTCCTTGGTAAGCTGAAACTCCTCTCCTCGATTTAAGCTATCTAACACTTTTAGATTAGTAAAATGCTCCTGTCTATTCTCATTGAGATCGATTAGATCCAATTCCAAATTGGACTTGATTTCCTTGAGGATTTTTAGCTCAGTTTGCTTCCTGCTTCTATTTGCACTCCAATCGTTTAGCGCATAAGCCCCAAGAATTCCTATAGTAATCACTAGGATTTCCAGGATGTATTCCGGCCATTTTTTCTTGAGTGTGATGAAAATTCGATTCATAGTATTTTGTCAGTAGATCCTTGTGAAAAATGAGATCATTTGTTAGTCATTTTGTACCACTCTGGTGATGTATTTATAAAGTTCTTCTTTCCAAATACTTCCGATCAGAGATATTCGATTTTGAACTGCAAATACTACCTTAATATGAATTTGTGTGTAGGTATTTGACATAGCTATAAAATATATCACGTACTTAAAGGCACGGAGGGGGTTTGGTTATTTGTTTGTTCTACCAATATCGAGCCCCTAAAGGGACTACTCACCCAGATTTCAAAAAGAAATATGTTCCCTATCGCATAGACCAAATACCTGGTAAACGGGTTTTCCTGAAGAAGCTTTTGGGGGATTTTGCGGAAGAAGGAGATCATGGATTCTGTTTTTTAATCAAGGTTCTCAGCTTAGATATTTCATCTAGCGCAGTTTTCATTCGATGGACAGACCCCTGCTCTCGATTATCTTTGTAGAGTTTAAATAGGACCATACTGCTGGGATTTTCAAAAAATAGGATTGGATTTCTAGGCTCCATTCGAACTCTGTAGGAGAAATCATTAAAATCATTTTTGATCACCGGGATCCAATCCACATTAAAAAAGTCTTCTACATCGTTCAAAGCTTCATAGACCCTGAATAAAGTTTCGTCATAATAGGAGATCAGGTTCAACTGAAGCTCCTTGTCTGAGATCGTTTCAATTCCTTTTGACTTCAATACTTCAAAGGCACTGGATTGAGACTTAAAACGCTCGAAGGTGACTACTTTTCCCATCCATACATTTAATCGCTCATCATAAATGCCTCGCTCTACCTGGTTTAAAATTGAATCTGTGAATTGAACGGCTAGAATGGCATTTTGAAGTTCAGCGGTGATCAAGACAGAATCTCGCGTTAGATTTTGATCAATTAGCGAAAGAATCTCATCTTCAAAGATTCCAGTCTTCCGATTTTCATTCCAGTTGTTCACCTGCAAGGCAATTAGAATTCCTATAGTTACTAAAAAGATTTCTCCCAAGGCATAGACCATATATCGAGTGACCCGATTCTGGGTGAGGAGTTTTTGGCGGATTTTTCTTAAAAATGAGATCATGCGTAGTGGTTCTGCTTAATTCTTACTTAAGACCGAATTGAGAGCTCAGGGCCTTACCTATTCTTATTTGAAAATCTAGTGTAAATCGCCCGGAAAACCTGCATTCGATGGAAGCCAAACTTAACCCAATCATTTTGGTAAATCATTACCTTACCCACCCAGATTATTAACCATAAAACTCACCTATCCAGTGAGTTTTATTCGACAGCTTTGGACGAAATTCGCTTATAGCTTCCCGAATGAACAGAATTACTTTTCGGATGAAGATCTAGAAGTATAATTGGATTCATAAGAAACCACCTTGAGCACCAAATTAATATTATATACTAGCAAAAGGTCCTTTATAAGTACCTATTTTCAAAAATTAAATTTATGTTTGAGTAATGCTGGATAGCCACCCAATTCATCTGAAATTAATTTTACTTAAATTTCTTTACTTTTCTCTTTCTGTCTTTATAATCTTCTGTTTTGGGACCTTAGATTCTTATGCACAAAAGCCGCATTTAGACGCTAGCCTAGTTAAAGAAGGTTTGCTCGAATTAAAATTCAAGGACAGTTGGAGGTATCAATCTGGTGATAGTTTGGAATGGGCCAATCCTAACTTTGATGATGCAAGTTGGTACAATTTAGACCCTATTGGATTAAAAGCAGACCAGATGCCAGATAGCTTGTGGAAGGGCTATGGCTGGTGGAGAATCTCGTTTACCGTCGACCCAAGCACACTTGAAAGTATTGAAAGATTATACTTTTACTCTTGGGGGGCAGCTGAAATTTATTTAGACGGAAAGCTCGTATCTACCTACGGAAATTTTTCGCCGGATAGCCAACTGGAAAAAACCTACATTCCCGACTATGATGGAGACAGGCCACTGAAAATTATGCCAAAAGACACACATACATTGGCTATTAGATTTTCGAACCATCAGGCAAAAAAGAACCAGCAGACATTTAGGTACTTTTCTGAAAATCTTGGCTTTAACATTGGTTTTTCTTCAGACGTCCGGGCTAAATTTTCCGATCGTCGATACGCAAATAGCCTTTCTACGCTGTCAGTAATAGTGGTAATGCTTTCTATATTGTTGCTATTACATGTTCTACTCTATTTCAAATTCAGGAAAGAGGAGAGTAACCTTGTGATTATACTGATCACCTTTCTGTTTTTATGTGCCGCAATTTGCGCCCATATACTTTTGTTTGTAGATCTCAACGGTTTTTCCAATCCAATTATAAGTGGGATTTTAAATTCCACTGCTTTTGGTTTGGGTTATGGGTTTTTACCCTATTCTCTAAGTTCTCTATTTAGAATACAAAAATTCTACTGGACCAAGTACCTGGCTTGGTTTGCGATCCTAAGAACTGCCAATTATTTTATTAATGTTTTCAATTTCATTTTTTTCGACGCTACCATCATACTTGCCGTCATCATTCTTATGGTAATCATCATGCGAATAGCCATAAAGGAAAAAAATAGAGGAGCACGTTATGTTGCATTTGGAGCCATTGGTACTTCTGTTTTCCTATTGGTCAATAGGATGGTTGATGCCGATATCATTTCCTTAAACACCTCCTTATATTATTTAGACCTTGTATTACTATATATCAGTTTTCCATTAGGTATTTATATATATATCACCAATCAGTATGGTAGACTTTTTATTGATATGGAGCAAGAGGTGGGAGAACGAACTCACCAACTTAATGTCATGATCAAGGACCTGACTAAAACCAAAGATGAACTTTCCTCAAAAAATAATGAGAATGTATTATTGCTAAAGGAAATACATCACCGTGTTAAAAATAATATGGAAGTAGTGTCGAGCTTGCTCGCCTTGCAGTCTGCCAAAATAGACGATCCCAATATGCAGAAGCTCATGTTAGCAAGCCAAAACAGAGTCCAATCCATGGGTATTTTGCACCAAAAACTTTATCAAAGCAAGCATTTGGCATTTATTGAAATGAAAAATTATTTCGAGACCCTGTGCATTAATATTTTGGACTCATACAATGAATCAGAAAGGATAAAAGTAACTCTTGAAATGAAAGAATTTGAATTAGATATTGATACGGCTATGCCTCTAGGCTTGATTGTAAATGAGCTACTCACCAATTCATTGAAATACGCTTTTCCTAAAGGTGAAAAAGGCAACATTGAGCTAAGTTTAAGAAACTTGAATGATAACAATTTTCAACTTAAAATCTCTGATAATGGAGTGGGTAAACCTTTGGATGCAAAAGCCAAAGGCACTGGCTTTGGCACCCAGTTGGTGGATTTGCTTACCCGTCAAATTGATGGAAAATTGATCCAGGATGTAAGTAATGGAACAGTGATTTTAATAGATTTTAAAAAGCAGAAAGTTGGCAGCGACCATATATCAGGGTAGAAACTGGTTTTCTGTTTGATTTTTGGGAAAGTAGTTTTAGGCAGATTTTTCTGAAAAGAGAAATCATATAGTAGTGAATCAAAAACTCCGTTTAGCCCAATTTCCCATCTCCGTTGATATCCTTTCCACTTTGTTCCTCCAGCACTTTCAATGTTTTGATTAAAAGGTCTTTGGTTTTTTGAAGTTCATATTCGAGGAAAGCGACTCTCGCTTCTAAGGTTTCAGCCCTGCCTTTTTGGTCAGAAATCTGGCTTTGTTGGATAAGGTTCCAAAATAGTCCCACGTGGTTTTAGGTTTAGGTGTTTTGATAAAACTAGGTTTATTAATTCGCAGAAGAAATTCTTTAAGTCGTTTTCCGGATCGCTTCTCTCAAATCATTTTTTGAAATAGGCAATTGACGAATTCGAATCCCGGTTGCATTGAAAATGGCATTCGTGACCGCTGGCGCAATGACAGGTGTACTCGGTTCGCCTCCTCCTCCTGGAGGATTTCCAGAATTGATGATATGAGTTTCGATCTTTGGCGCTTCATCCATTCGGGTCACTGGATAGTTGTTGAAATTGCTCTGCGCCACAGCCCCGTTTTCAATCGTGATTTCTCCTGTCATGGCAGCCGCCAAACCGTAGATAATTCCACTCTCCATCTGCGCAATGAATCCATCCGGATGAATTGCAAAGCCCGCATCAACTGCACAGACTACACGATGAACTTTTACTTTTCCTTCCACACTTATCTCCACTTCGGCAACCTCAGCTACGATAGTTCCAAAGGATTGGGCGATGGCTATTCCTCTACCCCAATTTGCTGGAAGTGCTGTTCCCCAGCCTGATTTTTCCTTCACCAAATCCAGAACAGCTTGGAATCGGGGATTATTCTTAGAAAGATTTTTTCTATAGATAAAAGGATCCTGCTTTGCTGCAAAGGCTAGTTCATCTATAAATGACTCCGTTAAAAATCCATGGGTAGAGTGATCCACACTTCTCCAATTCCCCCAAGGCACATAGGTGGTCGGATTAGAATACTGAATCAACTGATTAGGAATATCGTAAGGGACATCTGCCGCTTCCGGTGGATGATGTTTGAATATAAACTGATGCGTATAGGCAACCGGGTTCCCAGATTTATCCAACCCGGCCTTCATCCGACTTAGGGTCGCTTCGCGATAGACATCATGCTGGGTATCTTCCTCTCTGGACCAGATTAATTTCACCGGAAAGTCCACTTCCTTCGCAATCAATACTGCTTGTTCGATGACATCTGTTTCGGATCTTCTACCAAATCCACCTCCTAAAAGTTGATTGTGAACCGTGACCTGATCGAAGTCTATGTCCAATAATTTTGCAGCAGCAGCTTTTACCCCAAGCGGGTTTTGACTTCCACACCAAATTTCACACTTCCCGTCATGCACCCAAGCGGTACAGTTCATCGGCTCCATGGTGGCGTGAGCCAGAAAAGGAAGCTCGTATTCTGCCTCCACCAAGGTTTCTGCTCCCTCTAGCTCAGCGGCTGCATCTCCTTTTTTGAAATGCAGCTCCAAGTCATCCTCTTCCAAAGCTGTATCCATGTCTTTCTTGTACCCATTGATGATATCGGCTTGACTAAGTCCGTTGTTTTCTGAGGATTCAAATTCAATAGGAAGCCCATCTAGCGTTGTTTTCGCTTGCCAGTAACCATCGGCAATGACGGCAACCGCATTTCCCAAATTCAAAATCTTATTTACTCCTTGCTGACTTGAGGAGATCATAGTATCTACAGATTTCACTTTACTTCCAAAAACTGGGGAAGCTTTAATCGTTGCATATTTCATTCCCGGGACCTGCACATCCATTCCAAATTGAGCTTCTCCTGTGACTTTAGCTGGAATATCAAATCTAGGTTTAGAGGTACCCATGATGGTAAACTCCTCCTGAGTCTTGAGTTTTGGTCGTGTCGGTGCTTTAACTTGGGCTGCTGCTGGCGCGAGCTCCGCATAGGTCGCCGAGCGATTGCTTGCCGGATGTGAGATCGTGCTATTTTGAGCTTTCAGCTCATCAACAGGAACTTGCCAACTATCAGCCGCAGCCTGGAGCAACATGGATTTGGCAGCAGCTCCGGCGATTCGCATGCCTTGCTGACCCGTAAATCTTACAGAAGCAGATCCTCCAGTAATCTGAAAATTCATCGATTTCACCGCGGTAAGAAATACTCCGTCAATCGTTCCTTCGAGAAACTTGGGGAACGACGCATCACCTGCAATGAATCCCTTGGCTAAAATATAATTTGCATACTCTTTATCCACGGGTGCTTCCTGGAATTTCACCTTTGACCAATCTGCATCCATCTCGTCTGCAAGCATCATCGCCAAGGTAGTGTGTACTCCTTGTCCCATTTCTGCATGGGGAATGATTGCTGTGACCGTATTATCCGGAGAGATTTTCAACCAAATATTCATGACTGTTTCTCCCTTGTCGGCAATCAGGCCTGCCACTTTTGAGGATCGGTTTCCAGGTCGGATAGCTATCCCGATCACCACTGCACCACTTGCTAAAACTCCTGCGCCAATAAATGCGCGTCTAGTCCATTTTTTCATCGCTAAATAATTTCAGGAGTGGTAGAAGATTGAAGTGATTCAGAAGCACGTTTGATAGCAGACTTGATTCGCCCATACATACCGCAGCGGCAAATATTCCCGGACATAGCTGCATCAATTTCCTCTTCACTTGGAGCAGGATTAGTATTGAGTAGTGCCAGAGCTGACATGATTTGACCGGATTGGCAATACCCGCATTGTGGAGTTTGTTCTTCAATCCAAGCTTGCTGGACAATATGTAAGGTGTCCTTATCTGGAGCTATTCCCTCAATCGTAGTGATTTGTTTGCCTTCAGCAGAGGTTGCTGGAGTAATGCAAGAGCGAATAGCTTGACCATCCAAATGCACGGTACAGGCACCGCATTGGGCTATGCCACATCCAAACTTGGTACCCGTCAAACCACATTGTTCACGAATCGCCCAAAGCAAGGGCATTCCTGCAGGAGCATCCACTTCAAATTCCTTCCCATTGATAGCTAGCGTAATCATAATTCATCTTTTTAAGGTTGTATCAATATCCGAATTTTCTCAGACATCACCGAGATTCTAGTTCGGCAATAAGTTCTTCCGCCAAGGTAAGTTGGGCCTCATACTCCTGTAGCGAGCGTCCCATCATCGTTCGGACTACCGCGACTTTATTGATGAGAACATCCAATGTATTTTTATCTGGAATCTTGAGGTACATTTCCTTAGTAACTGGCCTATTGAAACGTAATTCACCAGTTACCTCAAAATTGATTAGCGTAGCAGCAACTGGAACAAGCTCCCATTCCGCCTTTTCGACAATTTCATCCCTAAAAACTGTTTTCTTGAGCTGATTGTCATAGGCATTCATTTTATTCACCAGCATTTGATTGAAAAACCGGAGCGTACCTGATGATTTCATTTGCAAATAGGTCCCGTCTGTTGGTGAAAAAGGGAAAGTGGTAAAAACCTTCGTCATGCTTTTATAGATGGCTAGGGTATCCCAAGAGACTCTTGGCGTGTGAAGCATCTGAAGGAAATTTTGAATCTGATCGTCTTTTTCTTGGGCGAATCGTATGGCTTCCTGTAATGCGACCCGGTCTTGTTTTAAATCCTCCAACATGGATTGAGCCAGGACATCAGCACTTTTATTCTCCACATAGGATTCCCGTTGGTTCTCGACAAAAAACCCGAGAACGATCGCTAGAAATAGCATAAAGAATTCTTTGAAATAGGAATTCCAGTTTCGTTTATTAGAATTAAGATGCTGAATTGGCTGGCTTTCTTCCGCCGGCTTAGCTTGGATTTTTGACGATTTTCCCATGGTCAATTTAGCTTATATTCAGTGTGGATCAATTCCAATAAATCGGCGGCATCTCTTCGTATAGATTCCGCTCGTTTACTATTTCCAAGGGACATTTTAGATAAAAAATGAATCTGAAATGCCAGCTCATTAAGGGTACTGAAATCATCTGTGATCAACTGGGGATTCGTTGTAGGCAGGACGAACTTCATATTGGCATCCATAGTCGCATTCAGTTCATTGGAATTAAAAACTTTTCCTCCCATTTCTCTGAAGGTGGATTTGGTATTGTTTTCATTCTGGTCCCATTCTTCCAATATCCTCACTTTCTTTTCATACTTGAGTAATTGATCAACAATGTTTCTTTTTTGGATCAGACGAAGATTCCCTGCATTTTTTAGCTGCTGAATGGTACCATCGGAATAGACAAAAGGCTTCTCATCAAATACTTGTCTAGCGAAATAATAGATCTGATTGCCATGGAGATTTCTCTCCTCTGAAAGCATCATTTTTGCCAGAGAATCCATTAGAAAGGACTTCTCTCTCTTAAAAGCGATGTAAGTTTTAAGATTCGAAGTATCGGTTTTCAGATCTTCAATCAGGGAAAGCATGTATTCCATTTCGATCTTTTGGACACTCAGGGTTTCCCGATAATTCTCTGCCAAGAATCCGCAAAAGACCGCCAGAAAGAGCATGAAAAATTCCTTGAAATACGATTTCCAGTTTTTCTTTTTCAGCGAACTCAGTAGCTTTTCGTTTGAGATGTCCTTGTCTGTATCGGACAATTCTTGATTTTCTTCCATACTATTCAATTGGTAAAGTGACAAAAAGTTGTGACTGAATCAGCCAGATCCCGGACTTCTTGGTCCAATATGTGAGCAAGTACTGTGCACTGTTTTTATTTAGCGCACAGAATTTACATCATTTTGTGCGATGGTTTGTAGATATGCACAAGATATGTGCATAGCAAAAGTCAAGTACGCAGTTTTAGCAATATTTTGTGCAAAGAGTGTCATTTACTCAATAGTTTATATAGTTGCTTATTAAGATAAAGCGATTCATTTCCGATTTTTTCTAACGCAAGGATGTCTAATTCCACCAAACGGTTGAGATACTTGCTGGCTGTATTTCTTGACGCAACACCACTATCCACCAAAAAGCTGATTTTACAATAGGGTTGTACAAAAAGCAAGTCAACTAACTCTCGGCTGTAAATATCGGCTGCTTCAATTTTTACTTTCTCTATAGTACTTTGGAGTAGATCATAAATCTGATTGATCAAATTCAGAGTTTCAATCGCGGTAGCTTCCACAGCGGTAAGCATATACACCAACCATGCTTCCCATTCGCCATTCTCGGTTACTCCGCGAAGTAGCCTGTAATAATCTGATTTAAATGCATTTATGTATTGGGACAAGTAGAGTATGGGCTGGTCAATAATGCCAGTCTGGGTAAGGTAGAGTATATTCAAAACTCTTCCAGTTCTACCATTACCATCAGTAAAAGGGTGAATGGCTTCAAACTGATAATGTAGTATAGCCATTTTTATCAGAGGGTCTATACCATCATTGGTCTTAGAAAAGTGGAGCCAATTATTCAATTTCTCTGTAAGCACATCATGACAGCATGGTGGCGTATAGACCACTTGAAAGCGATTACCGATATACACAGGCGTATCTCTAACGCCATCTTCTTTGTCTTTGATTTTACGGTAAATATTTTCCAAAAGTGATAGGTTTATGCCACTTTCTTGCTGCTCTTGCCAAGCATCATACAGGGCAGTGCGGTAGCGCAGGACTTCTTTTGTTTGTGGATCAGCCTCAGTTGTTGTTGAGGCAAATGCCTTATAGAGTTTATCCGAAGAAGTAAAAATATTTTCGATGGATGATGACTCCTTCGCTTCCTGCAACACCAAAGTATTGATGAGCATCAAGGGGTTAGGAATAATAGGCATTCTACCTTTCAGCTCAGCCATGGCAGCTCTGGCCTCTGCCAAAATCTTATACACAGGCAGGGTTTCCCATGCTTCCTTTTCGGGCGGCAACGAGGGTAAATCATTGTATGGTTGAGCTGATTTAAAGGCCATTAGGGAAGCATTTTGTTTTTGAAAACTATTTCAATGTTAGCGACATTCATGTCGGTAACATCCGAATCTATTGTACCGACACCTGTGTGGCTATCATCATACATCTTAGGGACAGTAGGATCCTAAACTTCAACGGGCATGGTCGGGAGATTTCCGAAGGTATGTCTTTGCAAATTGCCGAAAATACTCCTATTGGAGAGTGGATAGAAGAGTAATCAGACTATCTTTTGAAAAAAGATCAGCCTATTGCTGATCCCTGTAATGATTAAACCAACTTAAAATCGCCGCAGACTTACTCATCAACATGCTTGGTCTATTAACCAAACCATGTGATGCATTTGGAATTCGTACCATAGCAGATTCTACCCCTTGAAGTTTCAACGCTGCGTAATACTGCTCAGACTCTGAAATAGGTGTTCGGAAGTCCTGCTCACCAGTCAATAGCATCGTTGGGGTTTTCACATTTCCTACCAGCGAAAGCGGAGATCTTCTCCAATAATTTTCCTGATCCTCCCAAGGCATGGCACCAAACCAATACTTTGCAAAGAATGCTGGGTTATCAGCATGAAGCACAAAACTCGTCCAGTTGATCACCGGCTTAGCAACTACAGCGGCTTTGAAGCGATTAGTCTTTCCTACGATCCATGCAGTCAATACTCCTCCTCCAGATCCTCCGGTTACAAAGAGTTGATTGGAATCCACATAGCCTTTAGCGATCACCGCATCTACGCCAGACATCAGATCTTCGTAGTCATGGTTGGGATAGTCATGGTGAATCGAGTTGCCAAATTCCTGTCCGTAACCCGTACTTCCTCTTGGGTTGGTGTAAAGTACCACATAGCCAGCAGCAGCGTATTGCTGCACTTCGTAGGAGAAGGAATTGCCGTACATGGCAAAAGGTCCACCATGTATCTCCAAGATAAAGGGGTATTTTTTGCTCGGGTCAAAGTTTGGCGGAGTGACGATCCAGCCTTGGATGTCCAAACCATCAAAAGAAGATTTCCACCAAAGCTCCTCAACTTTTCCGATTTCTCGGTAGGAAAACACGTCATCGTTCACCGAAGTAATTCGCTTGCTCGTACCATCTACCCATACGGCTAAGTCTGCGGGATGATCTCCACCGCCAAGGGTATATGCGAAACGGTTGCTGCTAGAAACTGAGTAGGAACCTGCATTGTATGGTCTTCCCAGATCTAGTCCGCCGAGCCCTTCGACTACTGTTCTGATTTTGCCGGTAAGGGCTACATGCCCAATTTTAGTGTCTCCCTTTTCATCGTATTGGAAGTAAATTCCTTTCCCATTAGACTCCCACTGTGCATTGCCAGCATCCCGATCCAAATCCGCTGTAATATTTTTGACTCCTGAGCCATCGGCATTCATTACATATAGATTGCGAACTTGATAGCCTTGGAAGGTATCATCATTTCCGGTGTAGGCGATTAGTTTCCCGTCAGGTGAAATCGTGGGATCTCCGTCAGGACCAAAACGGGAAGTCAAAGCGGTAATTTTACCATCGGCTAAGCTGAGTCGGTAAATCTCCGAATTATTGGGAACCAGTTCGTTGTCTTCATGCAGATTAGCAGCGAATATCAGGCTTTTGCCATCTGCAGCCCAAACCGGAGAGCCATAGTCTTGATCGTCAGAAGTCCACTGTCTGGCTGTTCCTCCAGCTAGTCCAATCGTGAAAATCTGCTGATTGCCCGGCTTCAGGTAGCCAGCCCCATCCCCACGATAATTCAACTCATCAATGAAGATTGGTGCTTCATTCCACTTGGCTCCAGCCGGAGCAGAAGGAATAACTAGCATTGACTTTTTTACCGCAGGCACATTGGACGTAAATGCCAAATTCTGTCCATCTGGAGACCAAGAAACGGAGCCTGGAGCATTGGCAGAATTCGTCAATGCCACCGAAACTTTACTGTCAAGGTAGAGGACAAAAAGCTTAACTTTCTCATCTTGCTGATTAGATCGATAAGCTACTTTGCTTCCATCTGGAGACCAAACTGGACTAAAGTCACGCTGATTTCCCTGAGTCAAGGGAAGATTTTGAGAACCATCGATATTAACCATCCAGAGGCTAGAATAATCTCGATCAGTCATTACATCCTTGAAGTTTCGGACGTAAACTACTTTACTCCCATCCGGAGAAATCTGTGGATCTGAGATGTATTCCAGATCAAAAAGATCGAGAGGCTGGAGGTTGGTTTTCTGCTGGGCTTGGATGCTTGAAAAAAAAGCAAAAAGCATAAAAAGGAGAATAGCGGTTTTTTTCATGATAAGGGAAAGGTTTGTACAGATAAGATGACTTTCATTTTTTTAATTTTTTAGTCTTAATCGCTTTCATCAAGAAATAAATTACTGACAGTGCAATGAAGAAGATCACAAGTCCTGTTTTTTCATATCCATTCAGATTGGAAAGGAAAAAGAGAATAATTCCAGCTGACAATATTGGAACAGTGTACCCAAATGGAATTTTAAAATCTCCAGACTTAAATTGTTGCTTCTTTCTTAGCCAGATTACTGAGAGGGAAACTCCAAAATACACCAAAAGCATACTTGCTGAAGCGATGACTGCCAGCTGTCGAAAACCTCCTAATGCAGCTAGGGTAAAACCAAGGCCTGCATAAATTAAAATCGCCAAATATGGTGTTTTAAACCTAGGATGGATAGCTGCCAATTTATCTATCGGGATTATCCGATCACTTGCCAAACCAAAAATAACTCTTGGCAGATTCAATATTTCTCCGCTCAACATCCCAAACATTGAAACTCCTGCGCCTACCAATAATACGGTAAATCCGATCGGTCCAAAAACAATGTTCGCCACTGCCGCCAATGGGGCTTCCTTATTTTCTGATAATTGATCTCCCAAAACTCCCTGAGAAACGGTTTGAATAAGAACGTAAAGAATTAATACGAAGAAGATTCCAAAGAAAATTGCCTTAGGAACAGTCTTTTGAGGATCCTTGATCTCCCCGCCAACAGTTAGTCCTGCATCACCGCCCTGAAAGGCAAAAAACAGAATCAAGCAAGCTTGGCCAAACTGACTAAAGGAAGGAGCCGATTCCCAGTACAAATTAGAAAATGAGACATCTTTCCAACTGAAAAATATCAACAGTATAATTGGGGTGAGTTTTGCGACGGTGTTTATTTTAACCAGCCCAATCCCTTGTTTTACCCCAACGACATTGAGGAAAGCTAATCCTGAAAATAGGACAAACAACAAGAGGAATCTGTTCACTGGATCAGTAAAAACAGGAAATGCCAATCCGATTAATTCTACTAATGCATTGGCTACTGCCGCATCAGAAAATACACTTCCTACAATCATAAATATTGCTGCCAGAAATCCGGTATAAGGACCAAAGGCAGTTTCCACATAGGCATATGCTCCTCCCGAACGGGTGACTTTACTGCCAGCTTCGGCAAAGCAGAGCATTACTAATGCTATCAAAAACCCGCAAAACAGGTAGACAATAATGCCTGAAGACCCCATGATCTCAGCCACTATTGCCGGTAGGACAAAGATCCCAGCACCAACAATAATATTGACAATATTAGCTGAAAGCCCCCAAACGCCTATTTCTCTTTTTAAACCCGTTTCTTTTAAATTATCCATTGGAATATTTTCCTTTAAAATTTAGTACCCTCTCGCTGCTCCGTCCTCACTGGCCGAATCGGCAGCACCCACAAATATCCCAAGCTTTGCATCATACGTGATACCCATCAGCACTCCGATATTGGTCGTCGGACGAAGGGTGTGACCCATTTTCTCCAATGCATCACGTGTATCAGGAGAAAGCAAATTTCGCTCATAAAGAATCTGATCGGGAAGCCACTGATGATGGATTTTCATCGCTTCGATCGCTCGGTCTATTCGCATATCGTAAGCGAGCACATTCAAGACTGTCTGGAAAACAGTATTAATAATCGTCCGTCCTCCAGGGCTTCCAATCACAAGATAGGGTTTGCCATCCTTCGCGACAATGGTTGGTGTCATACTGGAAAGCATGCGTTTTTCAGGAGCAACCAGATTTGGGTCTGTTCCGATTTGGCCGCTAGTAGTGGTCACTCCGGGAACAGGATTGAAGTCACCCATTTCATTGTTGAAGATAAAGCCGAGTTTATCCGAACCCATTCCAGCTCCATAGCTATTTTCCAAGGTATAAGTAAGTGAGATCGCATTTCCAGCCTTATCAATCACTGAAAAATGAGTGGTATGATCTCCGCCATAGGGTTGGCCAAACTTCGAGGAATCACTCTTCGAAGCTTTGGTCAAGTCAAGATTCTCAAATCTTGCTTTCGCAAAATCTTTAGAGATCAAATGCTCGATAGGCATATCTGAATTGAATTCCGGATCTCCCAGATATTCTGCCCGATCGGCAAAAGCACGTCTCATGGCCTCTGCTACCAAATGCACGTAAGCGGTCGAGTTGAATTCCACCTTGGAAATATCCGCCGCCTCCATCAGATTCATCATCTCGATCAGAGCCACCCCACCCGAACTTGGAGGAGGCATAGAAAAAATCTCATAGCCCTTAAACGTGGTTTTCAGCGGAGCCCGCTCCACAGCTTCATAGGTTGCAAGATCTTCTTGGGTAATGATTCCACCCTTTGCTTTCATGTAGCTTTCGATCTCGGCTGCTACTGCTCCTTTGTAAAAGCCATCTCTTCCTTGATCACGAATTGCTTCCAACGTGTTGGCAAGTGCGGCCTGCTTCCAAAGTTCCCCCGGAGCTACAACTTCTCCATTGGCTCCACGAAAGAAGTGCTGCATGATGTCATAGGAAGCATCCATTTTAGAAACTCGAAGTGCTGCAGTATATAAACCCCAAGACATGAGAAAGCCATTTTTTGCCAGATCAACTGCTGGTTGTACCAGGTCCTTCCAAGGTAACTTCCCGTATTTTTGATGGGCTTGGAATAGTCCGGCTACTGTTCCCGGTACGCCTACAGAAAGTAATCCCTTGTGATTTGAATTGTCTCTGATCTTTCCATTTTCATCCAAAAACATGGAAGGACTAGCCGCCAATGGGGCTTTTTCCCGAAAATCAAAGGTCGTCACTTCGCCATCTGATTTCATCAAGACGATAAAACCTCCACCTCCAATATTACCAGCTTCAGGATGAGTCACCGCAAGGGCAAAAGCTATAGCTACCGTAGCATCGATGGCATTTCCTCCTTTTTTCAAAATGGCAACTCCAACTTCAGAAGCCAAGTAGTGATCGGATACCACCATCCCATTTTGTCCATAGGTTTGGGCATTCAGCGAATAATAACTCCCTAAAAAAAGGCTAATGCCTATCGAAAGGGAAAAGAAAATTGCGATTCTTGACTTCATTTATTCTTAGTTAATTTTTGTCTTCTGATTTTGGGGTAGGGATTACCACACCCACTTCTTTGGAAAAGCTTTCCCACTCGGCCAGCATTTCCTGATATTTTTCTGGATACGATTCCTTTAAGTCAATCTGCTCCGCGAGATCTATTTTAAGATTAATCAACTGAAAATTCTCCACTAGAAATGGTCTTTCAATATTCAAGATTTTCCAATCTCCTTTCCGGATCATCGCATATCCTCCATGCTCCAATCCAAAGACATACGTAGAATCGTGAATCGAATTTGATTTTGCTGAAAGTAAAGGGATGAGCGATTTGCCTATCAAAGGTTTTACAGCTTTTCCATTCCATTGATT